>Ga0075029_100000091_pt1 | contig 40903 bp, 27 predicted proteins | sample LitLauG_LLR_2013_FD_71391 | JGI IMG/M metagenome (GOLD analysis project Ga0075029, IMG submission 71391) | Freshwater sediment microbial communities from North America - Little Laurel Run_MetaG_LLR_2013 | ecosystem: Environmental > Aquatic > Freshwater > Creek > Sediment | place: USA... | reverse complement strand
CGGATGGATGCTGGGGCCGTTTCGGACAAGAAAAGGGGAACGACGAAGGATGCGACCCCGACCCCGAAGCCGAGGGCAAAGCGGCATGCGGAGAGCACCGGCAGCGGGGGAAGTAGCGCCGAAAGCGCTGAGGCCGCGGTGAAGATGAAACCGGCGAAGAGTAGACTGCGCTTGCGCCCGAGGAAGCGCGCGAAGAGGCCAGAGAGCAGCGCTCCGACGATGCCGCCGGTCGCCAGGATGGACGAGTAGTGCTCTCCGCCCTCAACACCGAGGTGATAGTGCCGCTGGATCGTTTCGAGCGAGTTCGCGATAAATCCCTGGTCGAGGCCGAAAAGCAGTCCACCCAGTGCGGCCACCGAGCAGATGACGTAGACGATTGTCTTGTAACCGCCGGACTTCGCTCGGACCGGCACCGCTTGTGCCATTTCCACCTCCACCCCTGTTCTCTCAACTTAGATCTCAAAAAGACGATCGTCAAAAAGACGTATCTTAATTGTCATTCAAATACTTAGTGTCCATTTAGCGTACCAGAGGCCGGTTCCATGGTCGACATCAGATTCATACGCTGCTCGTGCCCGCGGAGGACACGGAGCAGCGAGCAGCTCGCCCGTCGTGGAGCAGCAGCGACGCAGTCGGCGAGCAAGATCCTCGGCTCGGAGCGGACTTAGTCCCCCGTGCCGCCACTGATCGGTCTGAGCAACAAATTCGGCTGTGGGTTTGGCTGCGGATTCACCTGCCAGGTTCGGTGGGGCGATCGCGCTATCAGGGCAAGCGCGGCGGCTTCGGACTGCCCATCGGACGAAGTCGGGGACAGAGTTGAGGACAGAGTTGAGAACGAAGTTGTGGACACGATTGGGCTAGCGCTCGGGCTTAACTTCAAAGTGCTCACGGCAGGTTCATCATCCTCGTAGGTGAATTGCGGCACGATCTGCTGAAGTTTGGCGAGAATGGACGCTCGTTCGCCCACCGACATGGCAACGTAGAGTTCGTCCAAGCCACGTTTCAACGCCGGCCAGGCGAGTCTTACACTCTCCGTGCACGCGATCTTGGCGCAGGCGCTCGGCAACACCTGCTCGTCAGGATAAAAAAGCTCTTCGAAGAGTTTTTCTCCCGGACGCAGGCCAATGAACTCGAACTCCTGGCGGGATTTGCCGGAGAGCCGCGCCAGAGTTTTCGCCAGGTCGGTGACCCGCACCGGCTTCCCCATGTCGAGCACCAGAATGTCGCCGTTCCGGCCGATGGCGAAGGCCTGCAGCACCAGGCTGACCGCTTCCGAAATGGTCATGAAAAAGCGGGTAATGTCCGGATGAGTGATGGTGATCGGCTGGTTTTGACGGATCTGTTCCTGGAAGAGCGGAATCACGCTGCCGTTCGATCCGAGGACGTTGCCGAAGCGTACCGAAACGCAGCGCAGCCGCTCCCCCGGCCAGGCCGCCAGAATCAACTCTCCCACCCGCTTGGTGCAGCCCATGACGTTGGTCGGGTTTACAGCCTTGTCCGAAGAAATCATCACGAAGGCCGCACAATGCGCACTCTCGGCCACGTTCAGCAATGCCAGCAGCCCGAAAATGTTGTTGCCGACTGCCTCTTCCACATTGTCTTCCATCACCGGCACGTGCTTGTACGCGGCGGCGTGGAAGACAATCTCGACCCGATAGGCCTGGAATATCTTGCGCATGCGCTCCAGGTTGCTGAAGTCGGCGACACAGAATACCTCGCGGTGGTTGCCCCCGCCCTGCGCCAACTGGCGCTGCAAATGGAAGATCCCGGTTTCATTCTGGTCGAGGCACAGCAGCAATTTCGGCTTGTAGGCCCTAATTTGCCGGCATAGTTCGGAGCCGATCGACCCCGCTGCACCGGTCACCATAACCACGCGGTCCCGAATCTGCTCGCCGACCGCTTCCAGATCGAGATCGACCGGAATGCGCCCCAGCAGGTCGGTAAGCGAGACTTCCCGGACCTGCTGCAGGGTGACTCGGCCGGCGATCAACTCCGCCATTTCCGGGACCGTTCGGAAGGCTACGCCCGCCTCTTTACACAGGGCGACGAAGCGCCGCATCTGGGCCTGGCTGGCCGACGGAATGGCAATCAGGATTTCTTCGATTCTTTGCTGGCGCACTACCTTCGCCAGTGCTTCGACCGGGCCAAGCACAGGCACGCCCAGAACCCGCAGTCCCTTTTTGAGCGGATTGTCGTCGACGCAGCCGAGCACCCGATAGCCAGTCTCCACTTCCTGGGTCTCGCGAATGATCATCTGCGCTGCATGCCCCGCACCCACCAGGAGCAGGCGTTTCGACGCCGAGTCTCGCCGTACCGATTCTGCCAGCATGCGCGAGAGCACCCGCACGCCGGTCAAGAGCGTGAAAGTGAGCAGCGCCTCCAGGGCATAAATCGACAGAGGGAAAATTTTCAGCCCCATTCCATAACGTACGATGAAGAAGAAGGCGAACGAACCGGTGAGAATGGCCTTCCCGACGTCCACGGCATCGCTGATCCCGGTATAACGCCACCAGCCATGCGTGAGATTGAACAACGGCATGGCCGCCAGGCGGACCGCAATGAGCATCGGGGCCGCGGCCCACAGCAGGCCCGAGTCCGGCAGCCGGAAGTCGAATCGCAGCAGCCAGGCGCAAACCAGGGAAGCAAGAATCAAGCCCGCTTGCGATAACAGCACCAATAGAGATCGGCAACGCAAGAGCGCAGAAGACTGCTGATCAGTTTTTCTCATGGCCCAGCTAGGTCACTTCCTTAGTGACGAACCGCGCTGATGAACACCATTTAAGAGCACTAATTACGAGACCTAGAAACTGCTCGCATCAATATTTCGGGAAAGCCACGGCGCCCCAGTGGCCGGACAATTTGACACGTGGGCCTTCTGGTGAGACCACTTCTACTTACTAGTTGCAGGAACAAGTTACCGGCACCTAACTGGTTGATCGGCACAGGGTGGCAGTTCCTTGAGGGCAAGGTGCGATCTTATTGGCGGAACGATAGACAGCCGAGACGAAGACTTGCAGGGACCGGAGATCAGCCCGGCCAAGCCTTAGTGCTGCACGCCCTCCGCCTTGAGCACTCTCCATAGGGTCAGGGTTATGATCTTCAAGTCCAGCGAAAATGACTGGGCCGCCATGTACTCGGCGTCATAGCGGACCTTGCGGGGGATTCCCAACTCATCGCGGCCGTTGACTTGCGCCCAGCCGGTCATCCCGGGAACCAGGCGATGAACGCCGTAACGGGTGCGGAGCGCCACCAGATCGTGCTGATTGAAGAGCGCCGGACGCGGTCCCACCAAACTCAGATCGCCCCTCCAGACGCTGAACAGTTGCGGCAGTTCGTCCAGGCTGGTCTTGCGCAAGAACGCCCCGATCGGGGTCAGATAGCGTTCCGGCTGCCGCAACAGGTGGGTTGCCACCTGCGGCGTGCCGGCGCGCATCGTCCGGAACTTGGGCATAAGAAAAATCCGCTTGTCTTTTCCGACCCGCTTCGACCAATGCAGGGCGGGGCCGGGAGAGGTTAAACGCACCGCCGCCCAGCACAGCAGGAACAATGGGCTGAGTAAGAGTAGAAGGGTTCCTCCCAAGGACAGATCCAGGCCACGTTTCCAGGCCGGGAGCCGGTGCGCCGAAAGACTGAATGCGGTGCTGACCATGGTCGTGAAGTTGGTTGCTGCCCATGAAGGCGAAGCTTGGCTCTTCGGGGCCGAAGTCTTCGAAACCGAAGCCGCCGTCCTCGGAGGCGCGCCCGGCCCCTTGATTACGCGCTTATCCGAACTCAAGCGGTTTTCCGCGCGCTTGAAGCATGCGCGCGCCATGACTGCAAGCCGGACCAGCAACTTGCTGGCGCGGCTCTTGCCAAAGTAGTCGTAGGCTTCGTTAAATGCGATCAACGCCTCGTGCAACTCGCGCAGCGAGTTTCGCGCCTTCTGATTGACGCTCTGGCTGCCAAAGTGGACAACCTCCGCGCACGGCGTGTAATGCACCGCGTAGCCTTTCTGTTGCAGCATGTAGTTGTAGGCCAGGTCGGAGACAAAGAGCCGGAAGCGTTCATCCAGCAGGCCCGCATTTTCCCAGGTCGAGCGCCGGATGATATACGCGGTCGTGCCAATGCTGTCGACCGGCTGCGCTTTGGAGTAGTCGAAAGCGGTGGCATAGTAACGCTCGGTCCAGCGGCTCCGGGGAAACAGCTTGTGCCAATTGAGCGCTTGCAGCGCCAGGGTCGCGGGCCCGGAAAAATGGCGGATGCAGTGCTGCACCGAACCGTCGGGGTTCAGCAGCTTCGGACCGCAGGCGGCGGCCTCCGGATGCTCGTCCATGTACTCGACCAGCGCGCCGAAGGCGTTGCCGACGAGCAGCGTATCGCTATTGAGCAGGCAGGCATAACGGGCCCGCGACATGCGCATTCCGAGATTGTTGTTTCTCACATAGAACCGGTTGGACGGGTTGCGGACGAGGATCACTGCCGGGAAGGCTTCGGCCACCATGTCCGCGCTGCCGTCGGGCGAATGGTCGTCGAGGCAGATGACTTCGAAGGCAATGCCGCGCGTGTGTTCGTAAATGGAGGAAATACAGTCGCGCAACAATTGCCGTGTGTTGTAGCTGGGGATGATGACGGTAAGCTCCAGCAGACTTTCCATTCCATGCTCCTGGTTTTCGGGCGCAATGCCGCGGTGGCGCCGCCGTTATGAAGCGGGCTGGTTCAGCGCCGTCAATTCAAGGTCGATCGCTCGCCGCCGCGTTTCCGCAACTCGGCGGGCCGGGATGCCCACCACGGTGCTGCCCGCTTCGACCGGTTCCACCACTACCGAGTTCGCGCCGACCGTGGCCCGGTCGCCGATGCGCAGACCGCCTAGAATCTTCGCGCCCGCGCCCAGCACCACGTTGTCCCCGACGTCGGGGCGCAGCCGAAGATCAAAACCCATGTCGAGTTCTTTGGCGCCCAGCGTGACGCCCTGAAAGATGGTCACATTGCAGCCGATGCGCCACGCTCCAACTACCGTTCCCGCGGGATGCGGAAAGAAAATTCCCGGCCCGATCTCACACTGCGGCGCCACTTCCAGGCCAAACAGAACCAGGTTGAGATAAGTCAGCAGTTGCGCTACCAGAGGAATCCGCCCGAGCATGGCCGCCCGGCTGGCGCGGCAGAGCACGATGGGTAGAAACCGGTGGTGCGGCAGGCGGCAAAGGAACCTGGCCAAGCTGGGGCGCTCCGCCGGCCTGCCCTCGAGCTCAGCCTGGCGGGCGAGATCGCTATACAGAAGTCGCTTTAGCATGGATACCGTTCAAGACCGCGACCGGAACCTCCCTCGCCAGATCGGCTGGAAGGGGGGCGGGCATTAGCCCGTGGGCCACCAGTTCCGCCGTGGCTTGATCCAGGCGATCTGGTTCCGCGGGCTGGCTCTTCACCCATTCGACAAAGCGCCGTAGTCCTTCGTCGAGCGCGACCTCCGGCCGGAACCCCAGGCGCGAGCGGATGGCCGTCAGATCGGCGTATCCGTGGCGAACATCGCCCATTCGATATTGGCCGGAAACAACCGGTGGCGTCTTTCCCCCAAAGTGGAACTGCAGAAGCAGCGCGATTTGTTCGACCGAGGTGGGCCGGCCGGAACCGACATTCAGCGTGGCCCCATCGGCTCCGTCCGAAGCGAGTCCCAGCCCGACGGCGCGCGCCACGTCGGAGACATTTACGAAGTCCCGGCTCTCCTGTCCATCCTCGTAGAGATGGATGGTCCTTCCCATGCGCAACTGGTTGGAAAAAATCGAGAGAATGCCGGTGTAAGGATTCTTGAGCGACTGCCCCTCGCCGTAGACGTTCTGCAAGCGAAAGATCACCGCCGGAATTCCTAGAGCTTGGGCGGCGACACGCACCAGGTCTTCCTGCGCCAGCTTGGTCGCGGCGTAAACGGATGCGGGTGCGGTCCTTGCTTCCTCGGGGGTAGCGGTCGCGTCGACCGGGCCCTGGCAGTCCGGACACTCCGGTTGCCATTGGGCCGACCGGAACCTCGCCTCCGACCGCGCCCGCGGATACACCTGGCCGCACCGAGGACACCGATACGCGCCTTCTCCATACACCGAGCGGGAGGAAGCGAGAATGATCTTTCTCACCATGTGCTGGTGATTGGCGAGGTGGTCGAGCAGCCGGGCGGTGCCGATAACGTTGGTTTCCGTGTAACGCGCGATTTCATACATCGATTGCGCCGTGCCGGTCTCGGCTGCGAGGTGGACGACCGCTCCGACATCGGCCAGCGCCGCCGCCCAATCGGAGGGTCTCGAGACATCACCGCGCAGCACTTCCACTTGTGCGCTGCGGAGCAGTAGAAGCGCGGACAGGTTGGGAATGGCACCGTGGATCTGCGGGTTCAAGCTGTCGAACAGCCGTACTGGATATCCCCGCTCGACCAGCAACCTGGCGACTTCGAGTCCAATGAACCCAAGACCGCCAGTAATCAGAACTCTGTTGTTGCTCGTGATGGATGGCCTCGTGACCATGCGTGCTGGAAACGTGCACTGGCTGAGGAAGCCCAGAACCTATTGGCACTCGCGGTACAGCGCCAGCGTCTCCGCGCCGCACTTCTGCCAGCTGTATCCGGCCGCTACGCGGGCACCGTTTTCCCGCGCCCGCCGCCGCGCCGGCTCGTCCGTCGTCGCGGCGAGCAAAGCCTGCTCGAGCGAGTCCTGTTCCTGGGGATCGAAATAGAACGGCGCCTCCCGGCACACTTCCGGGAGTGAAGACGTATTACTGACCAGCGCGGGACATCCCGCCGCCATCGCTTCCAAGGGAGGAAACCCGAATCCTTCGCACCACGACGGGTAAATAAAGAGCCTGGCGGCGGCATAGGCCTCGGCCAAAAGCGCGTCGGTCAGCTGCGGGAAGACAACTAGGCGTCCGGCAATCTCCAAGTCCGCGGCCAGGGTACGTTCCTCTGGCGTCAACGGCCCGCCACCGCCTGCCACCAACAGCATGGATCGGTGCAATCCGGTGCCGCGAAAGGCGCGCAGCAGGTTGTTGAAGTTCTTGTAAGGCGCACGGGAACCGACAAAGAGCAGGTACTCCTCTGGCACCTGCCCCCGCAACTCGGCCGCCGCCGCTGCCGAACCGGCCAGGCGATGGAGGCCGTGATGAATGACCCGGGTTTTAGCCGCATCCACGCCGTAGAATTTCAGAAGGTCTCCGCGGCTTGACTCCGATACACAGATGATCGCGTCGGCCTCCGCGAACAATCGACGTTTGGCGCGGATAATTTGCTTGACGTTCGGAAAAAGGCCGGGAAAACGCTCGTGCACGCAGTCGTGATGGGTGACGACGATGCGCCTCGCCCGGACCAAAGGCATGCGGCGGTAAAGCGTGGGATGGTAGACATCCATCGCGCCCGAAAACCGCGCCCGAATATTGCCCAGCACCTCGTTCGCGATGTAACGCGAACTCCCGCGCTTGAGCAATCCCCTACAACTCATAATGTGCGCTCGCGTCCCGGACAACTGCCGGAAGGGAAAGACCGTGTCGTTGATGCCGAGCCAAAGATCGGTGTGCACCTCGGAATCGCCGGCCAGCGAGCGCATCAGTTCGTAGAAATAGCGCGAAGCTCCGCCGGCGTTCTGCAAAGAGAAGACTTGATGGTCATACAGGATGCGCATGGTGCAAGAGCACGAGAATTGGCGGGGAACGGATTCGAGACCAGAAATCGAACGCGTTTCGGCACCGTTACCGGCAGACGGCGGCGTCCATCCGGGGCACGGCGGGTGCGGCCAGTTCTTTCGCCGTTCTTCCGACAAAACACAGCGCGCCCAGGAATATGGCATAAGAAAGCAGCGTGTTTACGGCCGCTCCCCGTGCTCCCTGACTGGGAATGAAGGCAAGGTTCAGGACGATGTTGCTGGCCGCGCCGATTCCGGTGCAGAGCAGGATCTTTTTCTCCATCCCCCAGGCGATGAAGGCGTTGCTTAAATAGGAAGTCATGAAATCGAGCGGTATCGACCAGGCCAGCAGGACCAGCAGCGGACCCGCCGCCAGGAACCGATGCCCGAAGACAACCGCCAACACCGTCCGGCGGGAGGCCGAAATGACGGCCGCGATCAGAATCCCAGCCCCGAGCAGCGGCAACAGGATGCGCGCCCGCAGCATCCGCGCCCGGTCCTCAATCCCGTGCCGCGCGAACTGCGGATAGAGGACCTGGGTCAGCAGGTAATAGGTGGCCAGCACCTGATTCAAAACCCGGTAGGCGGCGCTGTACAGACCTACCTGCTCCGGGTTCGACATCAGACCCAACATCAGCATATCGATGGTGTTGAAGGCCAGGTAGCAGAGCCAGGCCGCGCCCATAATGCTGGTGCGTTGCCAGGCCAGCGATTCCTGGACTGCTTCCGGTGCTCCGCGGTGCGGCGGCCCTGACGGCTGCCTTCTCCACCACGCCCAGGAAAACGCGCCTTGCAGCAGGAACCCAAAAGCATTGCCCGCAACCGCGTACCACAGGACGCGTTCCCCGTGCGGCCTGCCCAGCGCAAGAAACGCCAAGATGCTGAGGGGAACGGCGGATTTCGCGAAGCCGACCAGATGGAGTTTCTCCTGCCCCCAGGCCGCCCAATCGAGGGATATGGCGTAGAGCGCGCCAACGGTCGAAAAAGAAAAGAGGAAGAGTTTCATCTCCGCCGGCAGCTTCGCGGATGCGGAGTACAGCAGAATCAGCGGCAGCACCACCGCCGCCATCCCCAGGCGGCGCCGCTGCACACGCTCGACAATGTCGCGAGCGGCCTGGGGATACAAGGCCAGAAGGCGAGCCCCCACATGCCGCAAGCCGAAGTCGATCAGCGGCTGCAGGTATTGCGTCACACTCTGGGCCAGCGCATAAACGCCCAGCACCACGACCCCATACCGGTGGCCGAGCAAAACCACGGTGGCGACGTTGGCCAGGCGTCCCACCAGTTCGCCAGACCCGAGGTGAAGGATACTCTTGCACAAACCACGGAATGGAATCGTCATCGGCTAGTCGGGCGAACACTTATTTTCCGACGCGAGGCGAAGCGCAATTCACATCGCTCTGCTTTCGATCGCTCGCGCTGGAAACGTATCCAACCAGCTGACCAGCTCCGCGCAGCGCATACACATGCGCCCGGCCCAAGTCGCCACGGCAGAGGCTGACGGCGACGCCGCCCAGGGATCGAAGCAGGTGACCGCTAACCTCATGCAGCGCGTAGTCGTGGAGGCGGAGAACGCGGCCCATTCCCAGGGCGAACGGGTAGGTGTTTTTCCGCAGCCGCTCGATCGCATTGAGCGGCGGATGGTGCACCGTCAGCGAGGACTCGTACCACATCGGGAACCCATGTTCGAGCGCCCGCAAAACGTAATCCGTTTCTTCCCCCGACTGATACTTCGAGCCCGCGCCGATGCCCATGTCTTCATTGAAATTACCGACCACGGTTGAGACCGGCCGGCGCATGAACAGGGCCGTGGACACGGCGCATCTCCAGACGTTGTTCTTGGTGCACGAGCGCGACGTCCTAGGCGAATTCGGTCCGGACGGCCTGTTCTCCGCCGTCCGCACAGCCGTGCCCAGCAGGCCAAACCCGGAATGCGACTCGAACCATCCCGCCACCGATGCCAGCAGATGCCGGGGATACCAGCAGTCGTCGTCGGGCAAGGCCATGAGGTCGCCCCGCGCCACCCGAAGTCCGGCATTGCGCGCCCGGGAAAGGCCGCGTTCGGACTGCAGGTGCTGGATGGTGAGGCGTTGATGGCCGCTCAGCAGCGGGGCCAACCGCTGGTCGCGGTTTTGGTCCACTACGATGACTTCAAAGTCGCGGTAGCTTTGCTCGTCAAGACTGCGCAGTAACCGGTCCAACTCGGTCACGCGGTTGACCGTAGCGACGATGAGAGAAATCACGGGTTTGCCTCGAAGGGTCCCGCCGGACCCGGGCTGCGCCGGACCACCCCGCCGATGCGGACGAGGGTGCGGTATAGACCCCATCCCGCCAGCAGCAGGAGAAGCGAGATTCCCACCCGCGCCGACGCCGACACCCAGTCCAAGAGTCCGCCCCGCGCCATCCACAGCACATCCGGCAGAACCATGGCCACCAGGAACAATCCGAGCGGATGCCGGGCATACCGGTGCATCCCGTGCAAGAGAGCGCCCAGAAATCCGGAGAGTACAGCGACCGCCCAGAAGCCGCCGAGAACATAGGCTTCCGCCAGATAGGCCGAACCGCTGCCAAACCCCAATTGATAGGTCATAGGATTCAGAAACATGGCAACATCGTCGGCAAACCGAGTCCCGGCAACGTAGTTCGTCTGATCGCTCGCGACAAACGCCGACTGTAATTCGCTGGCCAGATAGGAAACCATGTGGGGAGCGAAACGGCTCCGGTAGGCAACCGCGACCTCGGTGACATTCAATGACAAGCCCTGGTCGGCAATGAACTGGGAAGGGCCTGCGAGGGCGCGGGACTCGCCATTCTCCAAGCGAAACGATCCAATCAAAGCTCCCACCAGAACCAGCCCGATGGCGAGCAGCGCCAACCCATACAGATGAGTGCGCTTGCCGGACTTCACCTTCGCCACATACCAAAGCGAGAGAACCAGGCTGAAAATGGCGCCGCGGGACCCGGTCAGCAGGACCGGCGCCGTCACCATGAAATACACGGCGGCCGCGGTGCGGAGGAACTTCTTCCGCCGTTCCAGCACCCAGATGCCGACCAGCGCCGGCAGGCTCACCAGCGAGACGGCGCGGACCGCCAGAGGAATGCTGGCCGCCAGACCGCCGTGGTCGATAAAGAACACGAGATATCCACCATGTCCCTGGGCGTACTCGTAATAACGGTAATTCTTGTAAAGCTGCACCGGGACGCTCAGCGCGAGCAGCCAGTACAGGTAGGGCAGGAAACGGTCGAACGAGGCATTGCCAGGCGGAGAAAACGAGCGGTAGTTCCACCGGCAGGGCGCGTACAGGCAGACAGCGGTGAGAGCAATCGAAACGAGCACCGAGCCCGCCACCGGCCGCGACACGCCAAATGGATTCGGGGTCATCAAGGTGACCCGGAATATGTCCGTCTCTCCCCCCGTGCAGTACGCCAGCAGCCGGCCGGCCTGGAACAGCGTCAGCAGGCATAAGAAAAAAAAGCAAGGATGCCGTCCGCCATCGAACCGCGTCCACGCCAGGCCGAGGAGCGCGAGCAGCAGCAGCACGGTGAGAACCGCGCCCTCGTCCGGGCTAAGCCAACCCATGAGGTAGCAGAGCGTGGCGAGTGCGATCGAGGCGGTGAATGCCAGCACCTCAAACGCCGCTCCGAGCTTCAAAGCGGGAGCCGCGGCGCCTGCGTGAGTGATCGGAGGAGAGTTCATCGCATGGGTGAGGCGCTAAAGTTGGGCTCGGAAATCTGGCTGGGCGTCTTCAGCCAGGTCAACCGCGTATGGATCTCGTGTTTCAATCCCAAGCGGCCGAGCGCTTCGGCCGCCAAAACGTATCCCACCGAGCCGACGAACCCTAACACGGCGGCGAGCACGACGAGCAAACTCCGTTGCGGCGACGATTTCCGGTCCGGTTCGATGGCCGGATCGAGGACTTGGATGACGGCGGCGGTCTTGGCCTCATCGAGCCGGGCGGCTTCATACTGTTTGGCCAGTAACTCAAACATCGCCTCGGCGTACTTCACGTCCCGCAGTTTGTGGACATACCGCAGTCCGGCTTCGGGGAGGTTGCCGACCGGGACCTGGACATTTCCGGTGGTAGTGCGAGTGGTATCGCCCGTTGCGCCGCCCCGCGCGCCGCGTTGCTTTTCGAGTCGGGCCAGTTGCGCGCGGAGGCCGGAGAGTTGCTGTTCGCCGAGCAGCACGTCCGGGTTTTGTTCGGTCGAAAACAGCCGCATGGCGTGCAATTCCACTTCTTTCGCGGCCACCAGTGTGCGCAGTTTGACCACCGCCTCGATGATGGCCTTCGCCTGGCCATCGAACTGGATCAGACCCGTCGCCTGCTCGGTCGCTTTCAAGGCCTGTTCCGCGTCAGCCAGATTATTCTTGGCCAGTTCCAGTTGGCGATCGAAAAAGATGCGCCGTTGTTCCGCTTCGGTGACCGAAAGGTCCTGCGTCAGCCGGCGCAACTCGGCCACGTATGCGTTGGCGATTTGGGACGCGCGGCCCCGGTCTTTGTCCTCGACCGAGATGCTGACGAAACCCTCCTTGCCGGCCACGATGCTGCTGGCTTTTTCGAGGTCCTCGCGGGCATCCGACATCCGCTTGTCGCCATAGACCCGGAGCAGATCGAAGTGCCGGATCAAGGCATCTTCCACCGTGCGGCTGCGCAGCATGCCCACATAGAGGTCGTTCGGATTCTTCAGCCCCAGATCTTTCTGGGCCATCGCCGCCATGGGCGCCAGCGCCCCCAGTTGACCGATCATCGACGCGGCCAGCGATTGGCTAGGCTGCGGCGGCAGGATACTGGTGGTGGCGGTGTAGCGATTGGGGAGGACCAGCGCCACGATAGCGGCCAGAAGAGCGGCGGCCAGCGTAGTCCGCAGAACGATCCGCTTTTCCCGCGATAGGACGATCAGCAGATCGAGCGCGTCGCGCTCGTCGCGCTCGCCTGGGTCGTCACGGACGTCCGCCGAGACCGCGGGCGTCTCGGGAGTCCGAAGGCCGGAGGTATCAAGGTCGCGAACGTCCTCGGCTTCGAGTACGCTCATCGAATAGCCCTCATCGAATAACCTTCATCGAATAACCCTCATCGAATAACCTTCATCGAATAACCCTCATGGAATAGCCCTCACGGCATGACCCTTCATTGCTCACTGAATGACCCTTACCGCCGCCGCGCCCAGGGCAAACTGGGAGAAGACCTGGCTCCAATCTCGCAAGCCTTTGAGGAATGAACCGTGGGACAGGCGCTCCGGCACGACGATGGCATCGCCCGGCAGCAGGCGAAGCGAGGCGAAGCCTCCGTTCCACAAACGCTTGACCGACTGTTTGCTGATCACCGAACCGTCGGCCCGGATGACAAACATGCGGGCCGTGTCCGCGTCCCGCGTCGGCCCGCCCGCCCGTTTCAGATAGTCGTCCACGCGCTGTTCTCGCCGGTAGAGGAACGAATTTTTGTTGTAGACCGCGCCCAGCATCTCGACCGTCGCGGGCCGAAAAGGGACCACAAAACGATCGCCGTCTTCGAGCGCAATATCCGGCAACTCGCCCACCCCGGTCGAGCCCGGTCTGAGATCCAGCACCACCCGTCCGTTCGCTTTGATTTCCCGGAGTTTCCCGACCAGCTGCCGCTGGGCCTCGAGGTTGGCGCGCTTGTCGGCAATCTCGTCGGGATTGACTCCCGAGGGCGCCAGGGCATTGCGGGAGATGTCCTGTTCGAGTTTTTCGATCATCTGGTCGAAGCCCTTCTGCTGCTCCAGGCGCACCGATTCGCGAGTGAATTCCGCGCCATACAGATAGGCTTTCGCGGTCAATCCGCCGGCGCGTTCCACCAACTGGCGAATGGTTTCTCCGGCTTCGGCCCGGTACACTCCGGCAGCCCGAAACTCCCCTTCCAGACGCACGAACTTGCTCTGTTTTTCGAGCGGGACCGCGAGGTCGTTCTGCGAGAAAATCGTGATGACGTCGCCCGGTTCGAGCGCCAGATTGTTCTGCTCATCTCCCTGCAACACCAGCTTCCCCAGGTCGAAGGGGACCAGCCGCGTCGTCAGGTCCTGCGGATTCAGCCGCTGAATCACCGCGTAGTCCCAGTTGATCTCGGGAGCGTCGCGCGCGATCTGGTTGCGCAGTTCCGCCGTCGTACTTTCGGTAGTTGCTCTCGGCGAAGCCCCTTGCCGGTCGAACCGGGCGCCGTCTCTCCCGTTGTCCCTCCCGAGGTCTCGCTCGCCGCCTGTCCGGCTCATGTTCGCAGCCCGATTGGTGGCGCGCCAGTACTCACGTGTCACCAGAGCTTCCCGGTTCGGGATCAGATCCCGCAACCGCATGCCGCTGTGCCACTCCGTACGCCCGGGATGAGCCACGTTTCCCCGCAAAGTCACCGCGTTTTGAAAGCGCGGAGAGAGCGAGAAGATGCGGACCACGTCCCCATCCTTTAAGGCGCGCTCGAGGCCAGGGCCATCGAGAGAGAATTCCTCGACCCGGCGTATGTCGTGGTTTTCGATGCGCTCGACGACTGCCTTTTGTCCATCCGCCGTCGTCGCCAGGCCTCCGGCCATCTCGATTGCACCCCGGAGACTGGTCCCCCCCCGCAACTCGTAAATCGCCGGCACATTTACGCTGCCCGCGAGGGCAATGGAGGGACCGGCAGCCGGAATGTAAATGACGTCGCCGGGTAGCAGTCTAGCGTCTTTGGATTTATCGCCTGCGAGGAGCAGGTCGTAGAAATCGAATTCCGTAGTGACGCGGTTGTTCCGTTTCAGTTGGATGCGCCGCATGGTTCCGCTGTTGGACGGACCGCCCGAGGCGAACAGAGCGTTGACCAGCGTGCATAGGGAGCTGACCGTGTAACTGCCCGGCCGCCGCGCCTGGCCGACGACAAACACTTGAATCGATCGCAACTGTCCCAGGCTGACCGTCAGATCGAAATTGCGGAACACTCGCCCAATCGCCGCCCGGAAATATTCCGACAGTTGCTGGTATTTCAATCCGGCGACGGAAAGCGCGCCGACCTTGGGCAGAAAGACTTCGCCGCCGCGGTCGACCACCAGTTTCCCGTCCAGATCAATCTGTCCCCAGGCCCGGATCAGGATTTCGTCTCCCGGCCCGATCAGGTAATCGTCGGTTACCGGGATGCGGTCGACGGGAGCGAAGGTGGTGGGGACATGATCGAAAAGACTGTGCCCATAAATCGGCAACCGGCGGCCGACGGAGCTGGCGACAAATTCCTGAAATTCGTTGGGTGGCGATTCCGGCATGGCATCCACATCCGGAGGGAAGACCCGCTTCGGACGCCGCGCTGGGTCCGCGTTCTCGTCCTGCTCTTCGTCGTTGTTGTCGTTGTTGTTCTTACGGGCGTTATTGGGCCAGACTGCGTTCGCCCCCGCGTCCAGGGGAGGCGGCGCTTGATTTCCCGCTTTTCCGGCACTGGAATTTGCATTGCCAGCGCGGGTTTGGAGAGACGATGGGCAGTCATTGTCCACACATTGCGGATCGTCCGTCAGGGGAGTGCGCAGCGTGGTTTGCGCAGGTCCAAGACCGGACAATGCCAGCAGCCCCAACAGCACGGCGCCGATCCGGCGCCTTCCCGGACGGGCCGACGCGGAAGATTCGCATCGAGGCTTCCATCGTGCCGAGAACCGGTTTTCGAAGAACATGATTATTCTTGCCACCACTATCTCTGGGATCACTGTTAGGTTCGTTGCTCTTAAGATCACCGAAAGTGCAGCGTCTTGCGCCACGCCGGATGGCAAGTGATCTCAACTGAGGCCACGGTGTTCGGTCCGGCGAGCGGCGATAGTACAGGGAAGTTCCAACGCTCGTACTGGAAGAATGTCGTAATCTCCATTTCCGGGCGCAGGTGAAACGTGGCCCGGACAGAAAAATCCTGAATGTCGCCGCCTGCCGGAATGAAGTCGCGGTCGACATGGGCCTTGCGATATCCCACCTGCAGCGGGCTGCGAGCGGAAAGCCAATAGGTGCTCCAGAGCTGAAGACCGTGGCCCTCCCGGCCCACCCAGGAGCCGACGAGGTGCCCGCCGTTGGTATAGGAGTCGTGGTAGGCGCCGTTATAGTAGACGAATTTTCCGCCCCAGTTAGAGAGCGCGGGAGGGTCCGACCACACCATCTCGGCGCGGAAATCGAGCTTTGGCAGGCGGGGGATCTGCGGCAAATAAATCCCCGGGTTCATCAGCGCGCGCCCCGGAGCGCTCAGTGGCGATGGGTCGTCGTCGGTCATGCCGTCGTTGTACAGCACCAGCCATTTACGCAGGCCGGGAATGCGATAACTGAAATCGAAGCCACCGCGCCGGTCGCCCACGTCGGCCGCGCTGCCCGGAACCGTAGTCTTGTTGTCCCCGAAACTGCTGAGACCTCGCCAAAACATGCGCAGCGTAACCGGACGGAATACGATGGTGCGCGAGAACCCGAATTCCAGGTTCGGCGTGGGCTTGAAACTTAGCTTCTGGCCGTCAACCGCTGGATTCGCGGGGTAGTGGTGCCCCGCCATCAATCCGAAGAAAAAGTCCCAGCGCATCGGCCCCAGCCAGTGGAAGAAGCCCGGAAGTCTCCAGGGGGACGGGTTGGTCAGGCGCAACATATCCATCGGTTCGGCGTTGTCGCTGAAGTTTGGCGGCCCGCCGTGGCTTGGCCCCCACCATAGACTCTCCCTGCCAGCCGAGATCTGGACGGTCTTGAAGTTCCAAGCGAGGTATGCGTCCAGCAGCCGAAACTGATCGAGGACGCTGGTATGAATCGGAAGCTGCGGCGGGGTTACGTCGATGGTGCCGATCAGTTGCTGCACCGACTGACTGTAGGCGGGCAGCGCCGCTGCGTGCTGATACTCCCCGCGCACATAGAACGCCACCGGCCCCGCCGTTCCTGAGGCCGAAGCGCCACTGACCAGGTTGGTGCCCGGGCCGTAGGGACGGCCGTAATCATTAATCAGGGTTTGTCCGAAATGATATCCGTCGTCGAGCGGCGTGCCCGCCATGCCCAGATAACGCGTATAGACGCTGTCCACCTGAATCTCGGAAGTCTCGGACCCATTCCAGCGCGCGAGATCACGCGCGAACTCGGCTTGCAGCGCCGCGTGCAACCGGTACGCCTCGGATGGATGCTGAGCGCGGCGGCTGAGGTTCGCGCCCGGGTGGCCGGTTCGAGGCTGGGCGATGCGAAGGTTGCCGTTGTTCAGGTCGCTGCCGTTGCGGTCAGCGCCGTTCAAGTCGTCGGGGTTCAACTCGTCGCCCGCGGCAGCAATGAGCCGCGCACACTCCATGCGCGTCCACGGCCGCAGATTGGCGAAAGCGCTCGGCGCATACCCCAGCGCGGCCAAGCGGTCGAACGCCGCGTATACCCAGGAGTCCAACGGGACGTAGGGCGATCCGAATTCGGCCGGCGTGCGCGCGCTAGGCGCTCCTTCCGCAGAATTCTCCGCGAAAGTGTGCACACCCGCGCCCGGCAACTCCGGATCGTGATGCGCTCGGTAAACATAGCGGCCGATCAGATAGCCGAGCGCGCTGCCCACGACCACATCGGAAGGGAAGTGTTGCCGCGCCGCGACCCGCGACAGACTGATTCCCGCCGCCGCGCCGTAGGCCAGCAGTTTGGTCAGCGGTCCGGGATATTCCTGGGCGATGACGCTCGCCATCGACCAGGCGGCGAGCGCATGTTCGGAGGGAAACGAGGCGCCCCCGGCTCCAAACGTGCCGGCATTCGCCTCGTTGGGACGGGGTCTGCGGAAGACCAGTTTCATGGCCTCGGCCACGATCACGCCATTCACCACCGCTTCGCCAGCCAGAAAGCCGGTCTCGCGGCTGTGCTCGTCATGGGTGATTGTCCCGCGCAGGTACAAGCTGGCAGCGCCGCCGATCATGACCGCGAGTCCGTAGTTGCTGAAGATGTTACTGTGGGCCAGGGGTGAGCTTCCGAAATGCCGCAGGATGTCCTGGTCGGACGCCATCAGGCCGAGCGTGCCAACCGCCAAGGGTGCGAGCCAGCTTTTGTCTTGGCTGCGGAGACGGAAGGGGCTGGTCCAAATCGCTTTCTGATCGCTGAACAAATCTTGCGCAAAGCCCGCCGGACAGAATCCGGCCGCGATTGTTCGCGGTTGGCTAGCCGCATTCATCGCCGACGCCCCCGTCCATTGGCTGTCGGCCGTTTCCTGGTTGTTGCGCCGTTGCGCACACGGTTTGGGGGTCTCGACATCGGACGCCCAGCCGGTGTTTAACGAGGAGCCACCCATCAGGGCCAGGGCCGTAATCTGGCAAAAGCGCCACCGGGTTTTTCCGTGAACAAGCATGTTTAAAGTGGCCTGCAGGGCTGGGCGTGGTGCTGGTGCCGTCCAGCAAAACCGGGGGAAGAGACCACGCGTCCCGCCGATTTCGCTGCGGGCTCCAAGTCGTCGGCATCGACCTCGACGGCGACGCATTGCAGGATGGCATCGAGCGCGAGCACCACGCGAAAATTGTTCTTCTTGCGGACCAGCACGCCTTCCAGCCCCATCATCGGTCCGGCCTTGATACGGACCCGTTCCCCGATGACGAGGTAGGGATGGGGCTCAATCTTCAGCTCCCCCAGAGCGGAACGGAGCGCCTCGATCTCAAAATCGGGCAAGGGCGCCAAAATTCGTCCAAAGCCAACCAGCGACAAGACGCCCGGCACTTCGAGCACCCGCACCCGCTCCCGGGGATCAATGCGCACAAACACGTAGTTCGGGAAAAGCGGCAATTGGAGGTCCGCCATGCAACGATTTCTCCAGCGATGGCGGGTTGAATATAGGGGTAAGAAAGCTTCAACCTGGCGCTCGGTTAAGAGGGACGCCACCCGTTTTTCGTGATGCGAATTGGTGTAGGCCGCAAACCAGTTGGCAGAGAGTGCCGTGTGTCCGGCTGCCGGTGGTCTTGCCGCTAAATCCGGTGTTGTGATTTGCGCTTGCATGTGGGTGCAGCTTCGCTCTCCCCGCTTAGCGAGGTTTTTTAGAAAGCTCCAATTTTGGGACGCTTAACTACGTCCTTCATTGCACTTACCCTGCCACCTCGGTTCTGCCTCTGCGACTGGCTTTCCCCTTTCTGCGCGCTGGAGTTACGGTTTTGTTCGTCGGCTTCTCTTCCGCAATTCCCGCTGCGGGAACCTGAATCGGGCCTTTCGTTCTAAAGCAGAACAGCCCTGCCCTTGTACGCTCGTGCGAGACACGGATTGACCTGGTAAGCTTGGCATTGTTTCGCAGCAGCAGCGGCCCCTATAAGCTGGGCCCCGTAGCAGTTGGCTCTGAAGGAGTTACCAAGCGGTTCCGCGACTTAGTAGCAGGCCGCCACTGCATGATGTGAAAAACCGATGGGTCGGATAGAAAATATGAATCCGTTGAAACACCGAAGTTGATTGACCCGCAGCACGCTTTCGACCTAGAATGCCAACCATGTTGAGGACGACCCTTTCCGCGCTGTGCACCTGTTGTTGTTGTGCATGCGTGTGCTCTGGCGCGGGGAGGTTGCCGACCTAAGGATTTCTTCTAGTTACCGGCACTTATAACCCACCGCCAGACGACCTGGCGGTGGGTTTTTCATTGGTTGGGACAAAGGTGGGGTAAGAGTCTGGGGAAAGAGTCTATGAGAAACGCAGCGAAAGAAACCAAGGCGCAGCGAGTCGAGCGCCTCAAACGCGCTAAGAACCCCTGGGAAGGTCTGGAGGAAATTCGCCGCTTCGCGCGCGAGGGATTCGCCTCCATTCCTCCCGAATGGCTGGGAACTTACTTTCGCTGGTGGGGTGTGTACACGCAGGGTGACGGGGCAGGCGTAACCGGAGGCCAAAACGGGGAAGGCCGGGCGCTGCAAAGCTTCATGGTCAGAATCCGTATTCCCAATGGTCTGCTGCGTTCCGAACAACTCCGAACCATCGCCGACCTTACCCGCCGCTATGCTCACGGAATTGCCGACATCACCGTGCGCCAGAACATTCAGTTGCACTGGGTCACGATCGAACAACTCCCAGACCTGCTCGAAGCGCTTGGGCGAGTGGGCTTGAACACCACCAGCGCTTGCGGCGATGTCACGCGCAACGTCACTGGCTGCCCGGTCGCGGGAGTCGACGCCGACGAGATCTGCGACGCCTCGCCCTTGGCGCTCGAAGCCTCGCGCCTGCTGGCGGGCAACGCTGAATTCTACAACCTCCCCCGAAAGTTCAAGATCTCGATCGCCGGATGTCGCGTGTGGTGCCCCTATCCCGAGATCAACGACGTGGGCTTGACTGCGACCACTCGCGTCGTGCGTGGCATGCCCGAGATCGGTTTCTCCCTGCGGGTTGCGGGAGGCCTTTCCGCCGAACCCTATCTCGGGGCGCAATTGAACGCGTTTCTCCGGTGGCATCAAGTGTTGCCCGCCATTCAAGGGATTGCCGAATTGTTTCGCGACTCCGATGTGTTGCGCGAACATCGCGAGCGGGCGCGGCTGAAATTTCTCTTCCTGCGCCATGGCTGGACGGCGGAAAGCTTTCTGGACGAACTGCAGCGCCGCATTGGATTTCAATTCGATCCCGCAGTCGAAGAACAGCCGCCCGCGGACGCCTATCGCGACCATGTGGGGATCCACCCGCAAAAGCAGCCAGCCCTCTGCTACGTCGGAGCGGCAGTGCTCCGCGGGCGCATCACCGCCGAGCAAATGCATGCCGCCGCTGACCTGGCTGATCACTTCGCGTCCGGCGAACTGCGCACCACCAACATGCAGAACCTGCTCATTGTGAATGTTCCCCGGCTCAAAGCGGAGGACTTGGCCAAAGAATTGGATGCGATCGGATTGCGCGTGGGCGGCTCACCGTTCTGGCGCGGTACCGTTGCCTGCAGCGGCACCGAGTTCTGCAAGCTCGCGATCACCGAGACCAAGAGCTTTTCCCGCTGGCTGGTGGAGGAGCTGGAAGACCGCCTGCCCGGTTTCGATCAGCACTTGAAACTGCACGTCACCGGCTGCCCGAACAGTTGCGGACAGCACTGGATTGCCGACATTGGCATCGACGGCAAAAAGATGAAAGTCGATGGCCGTATGGTCGATGCCTACTACTTCTGCGTCGGCGGAGCCCTCGGCCTGTACCAGGCGACCGCGCGGCCCGTGGGATACCGCTGCCTTGCGACCGAGGTTCCCGATGCGATCGAGAGATTGCTCCGGCAGTATCTCGCCGCACGCGACGCAGGAGAGAACCTGCGCCAGTTCTTCTCGCGGCACACCGACACTGAGCTACGAGAATTTCTGGCCGGCCGGCCCATGGACGCGGTTGCCTGCGATCTGCCACCAGTCCATGCCAGAGGATCTGGCGAATTAGCTCAACTAGCAGGAGGAGACGGTGACTAGCCTGTTCCCAATGTTCATAAAGCTGGCCGGAAAGCAGTGCCTGGTGGTCGGCGCAGGCAGAGTGGGAGCGCCCAAAATCTGTGGGCTCATCGACACCGGCGCCCGCATCCAAGTGGTTGCAATCGAGGCCAGTGGTCAAGTCCACGAATGGGCCGGCGCAGGCAAGGTCGATCTGGAACTGCGCCCTTTCTCGGAGAATGACCTCGACGACAAGTTTCTAGTGGTAGCAGCCACAGCCTCCAAACGCCTGAACGAACTTATCTACCGCGAGGCGCAGCGGCGCGGAGTGCTGTGCAACGTGGTCGATGTTCCGGAGTATTGCGACTTCTTTTATCCCGCGGTGGTTCGGCGCGGTGACTTGCAGATTGCGATTTCAACCAATGGGCAGAGTCCATCCTTGGCGCAAAAGCTTCGGCAGCAACTGGAACGGCAGTTCGGTCCCGGATACGCCGCGTGGGTTGAACAGCTCGGCGAGACCAGACGACTCATCCTGGCCAGCGATCTCGACCAAGCGCGCAAGTTGGAGTTGTTGCACTCCCTGGCGAGCAGGGAAGCGTTCGAAGCGGAGCTGCTCAAGATCCAGCCGTCGGGCGCAAGGTTTGAGCTCGGCGTCGAGCTCGAAAAGCTGACCGCAAGAAGCGAGGGAACATGAAGGGGAAGGTCTATCTCGTGGGTGCGGGGCCGGGCGACCCGGAGTTACTGACGGTGAAGGCGCTTCGTCTGTTGCAAGGGGCTGAAGCCGTTTTGCACGACGACCTCGTCGCGCCCGAAATACTGCAGCTGATTCGGCCCTCCGCCCAAATTTACGACGTGGGCAAGCGCTGCGGAAAAAAGAAAATCCAGCAAGGGGAGATCAATAGTCTGATGGTCGCGCTGGCGGTCTCCGGACTGCGCGTCGTCCGCTTGAAGGGTGGGGATCCGTTGATCTTCGGACGCGCTGGAGAAGAGATGGAGGCGTTGCGTTCCAACAACATTCCTTTCGAGATCGTTCCCGGCGTCACGTCGGCGATGGGCGCAGCCGCCGCGGCCCAGATTCCGCTTACCCACCGACGAGCTTCTGCCGCGCTGGTGCTGATTACCGCCCATCGTGCTTCTCCCAAGGATGCGGCGGATTGGAGCCGGTATATCGGGAGTGGGGCGACGCTGGTAATTTACATGCCGGGGCAGAACTATTCGGACATTGCGAAAAGGCTGACCGCGGCCGGACTTGAGAGTTCGACACCTTGCGCCATCATCTCGCGCGCCACGACCAAGTATCAGCAAACCCATCGCACGACGGTGTTCGATCTGCACCGCACACCGCAACTCGCCGCTCCCACATTGCTGGTCGTCGGCGAGGTCGTACGCTTGGCCAATCCCGCCGCCGTCGCGGCCGAACTTGCGCTGCCAGAGTTTTCGCCGGCGAAGGACAAGGTGCTCCCACACGCACTTTTCAAAGCAGTTCTCCCGCAGGCGCCGCGCCCGGGCGCGGGTGAGGAGCCGATGTCGTGAAAGACAGGATCGCAGAATTGCAGGCCGCAGCAGAAGGTTGGAGTCCGCAGCAGGCGCTGGCTTGGGCGTTTGAGACCTTCGGCAATGACGTGGCCATCTCGTCCGCATTTGGGGCCGAAGGCATGGTCCTCATTGATATGGCTGCGAATGTCCGCAAGGACTTCCGCATCTTCACCATTGACACCGAGTTCCTGTTCCCCGAAACCTACAGTCTGATGGACAGGATCGAGCAAAAATACGAAATCAAGATTGAAAGAGTTTTTTCGCTGCTCACGCCGGAAGAGCAGGAACGGCTCCACGGCGTGGCGCTCTGGGCCCGCGAACCCGACCACTGCTGCAACCTGCGCAAGGTGGAGCCGCTCCGCCGCAAACTGAGTGAACTGCGCGCGTGGATCACGAGCATTCGCCGCGACCAGACCGCATTCCGTAAGGCAGCCGGCAAAGTCGAGTGGGACCTGAAATTCGCGCTGGTCAAGGTGAACCCAATCGCCGATTGGACTTCAAAACAAGTTTGGCGTTATCTCCACGAACATGCCGTCCCTTACAATTCGCTCCATGACCAGAACTATCCGAGCATCGGCTGCACGCAATGCACGCGGGCCGTCCGCCCGGGAGAAGATCCCAGGGCGGGGCGCTGGCCCGGCACGGGCAAGACCGAGTGCGGTCTGCACATTATTGAGATTGAGCCGCTCAGGCCATCGTCGGAAGCGGATGCATAAGAGACTTGGCTTCCGCTTGGGGACGATAAGTGTAATCGGGATGTTATGCCAATGGGGGGGCCTGCGAGAGGCTAACCCGCTAGAATCAAACGGTATGGACGACCTACAAGTCGAAGTTGTACGATTCGTCGAGGAATGCCAGCCGAACATCGTCGAAGCAAGATTCTCCGATTCAGAGGGACGCTGTCACACGTTCGTCGATAAATCGGCAATCTTCACTACGGACTGGAGCCTTGACTCAGCCACCAAGTACCCGCACCCGGTGTCATTCGCTGCCAACTCTTGGCACGGTGGAAGGTGCCCTCTGGCCCAGATGTTGTTCGCGTAACAACAGAAATCGAATCGACCGAGGGCGTTTCAGAGTTTGTCGTGCTGGCCAATCAGCTTTCCACTTCAGATCCCCCAGCGCCCGCTGCGGGTCAATGAGGTAATGGGGATGTTACAACAATTACGCGAAACTCACTGCTTTCAAGATGGAGCAGTGGCACAATCAAGACGATGAAGGATCGCGACTCCAGTAGGCATCCCGGCCCATTTCGTATTATGCAAGTAGATTCGGAGATTGCTGGTCTACTTGTAGCTGTCGGCTTTCTTGTGATGGGTTTCGTGAGTGTGCCCATCGCAACAGGGTTCGTGCTCGGCGCCATTGCGCTCGGCGTGATTGTCGCATTGGTGCTTCGCTTCACTCCGAAGAAGTTCAGTCGCGTGGCCCTCGGAAGCGTGATCATCCTCGATGTGGGCGTGCTCTGGTGGTTAGGACACAAACCTCGACGACCGCGTACTGTTTCGTCCAACGCGCTTTACGTCTTACCAAACAACGTTCCGTTTACATTGCACAAGCGGGGTTATTGGCTGGACTGCTGGTTCGACGCGCACGCGAATGTTGATCGATGCGAACTTACGGATGAACAGGGAGCCGGGTCGTTTGAGGATGTGTTTCTCCCCTGCGTAGGTCAAGCGCCACTCAAACAATGGGAATTGGTCTTTGACACGCGATGGACAGGGTACACATAGACCTGATCGCCCGACAAAGGGATTAACGTCCCGGTCGTTTACTTAAAGGATCGCCAAGTCTTGCTTCCCCAAAGTTTCTATGCGGAAGCCAAGCGCGCTGCGGGTTGTTCTCCCTCTTGAGAAAGCAGGCTGACGAAATCAGGAGATTACACGCATTAACCGAGTTCTGAGTTAATCGAGATTTTGCGCCAATTAGCGAATCTACGATCTGGAACACTTCCACAGGTATAGGCATTGGCATGAGCGGCTCTTTTTTTTGTTGGTTGGGCAGAGGGGACGCGACTAGGTTCAGGCCCTATGACGCTCTGCAGCTCAGAAGTGGTGGTGGGCACTCCATCGAAATACCGCCGTCGGTGGGAGTGTGATCCACTTTCAGCACAATGCGGAGTGTGTCCGGCATGGAGTAAAGAACTGAATATTACTCTTCACGAATCCGGGTTTACTAGAAGCCGTCTTGCGATCGTTTTGGGAAGACCACCGCTTCAGCCGTGCCGCCCAAAAGCCGATACTGACTGACAGTGGCGGTCATCACAAGAGTTTCACGTTCGCACCTCATTGGGACACACTCGGCGTATTTCAGTGCGGGTTCTGGTCTCGCTCCGCCAAGAACCGGTTCTGGCACTCTTTTCCCGCCGATAGCAGTTTGCTGAATTCAGGAGCCCCCCGGAACTTCGCAAGCAACGGATCCGATTGCAAAGCGGCGTAGGCACAGTAGTTGTGTTCTATGGCGCTGCTCAACAGGCGCAGCGCGGCATCCTTCTGTCCACAGTATGCGAGAATTGCTCCCTGGTCATACCATGGCTCCGGGTCGTACCCAGTGGCCAGGTTGGTTACCGTTGCCCGGGCGATGCGGTCCAGGTCCGCGGTCGGCTGCAACTGCAGACAAGCCTCGAACAAATCGCGGTGGTAGCGCGGCGCGGCTGGCATGCGCTTCACGGCCTCACGCGCTTCTCGAATTTCTCCCTGGCGCAGCAGGTTGCGAGGCGTCGCGTATCCAGCCCACTCCGAACCGGCATCCAGACGGATGAAATCCCTCGCCCGTTCGGCGTTTCCTAATTCCATGAACGTCTGAGCGCAAGAGCGAAGAGTATAGTTACCGGGATCGAGCGCCAGCGCAGTGTTGCATTCATTTGCCGATTGTTCGAGCATCCCGGCGTACCGGTAGACATACGCCATGGCAAAATGGGCCTCGGCACTCTCCGGACGACGCTTGACTAGCGCCAGCGCCCCCTGGTCCGCCTTGCTGAGTTCGCCGCGATCGGCGTGATTCAGGACCAGTTGTCCCGCGGCAAAAACGCGATTCGGATCGAGTTCGATGGCGCGTTCATAGGCGGAGTCTGAACGCTTTAACATTCGTTCCCCTCCATCGGCATAGGTGGCGTCGAGGTAATAGCGCAAGCCCAGGGCCTCCCAAGCGGGTGCGTAGCTCGGGTCAATACCCACGGCACGCTCCAGCATGGTGATCGCGTCCTTGTTGGGAGCAGCATCATGCGGGACCGCGATGCTGCGCAAATACAAGTCGTAGGCCTCCTCGCTCTTAGGTCGAGTCCCCACCTCACCGGAAGCCGATGAACCTCCCAGGACGGCGACCAGGCGCTGCCGAACCCGCGATGTGATTTCCTCCCGCATGGCGATTCGGTCGGACGCGGAAGCCCGGATCGTATCTCGCCAAATACTGCGGTTATTCGCGATATCCACCGCTTCCAGCGTAACCTCCAACTGGTCACCCTCGGTGAGATAGTGTCCGGTTACGATGCAGGTCACCCCCATCTCTCGCCCAGCCTGTTGCAAGTCCAGGTTCGGCCCGTTGTACTTGCTGGTGGTGGCAAAGGGACGGATCGAGAACGACGGAACATAGCTCAGCGTATTCGCGATTTCGTCGGGCAAGGCGAGCCGTAGAAAGTCAGCGGCCTGGTCGGAGCCCGCATTCTGGAACGGCAGAACCGCGATCGCCCTCGGGCTGGCAGAACTAATGCGAGAGGCGGCGGGATGGCGAGCCTGCCAGAAGAAGATGGCCGTCCCGACTAAGGCGACAACGCCAACCGCGACGGCGGCGACCCACGGCAATCGTCTTTTGCGAGAAAGGGGCGTCGAATCCATCGCCGCCCTCGACTTACTGGAGTCCGTATCGCGCTTCAACCGTTGCAGGTCGGTGCGTATCTCCGAAGCATGCTGATAGCGAAGGTTGCGGTCTTTCTCCAGGCACTTGTTGATGACCCTTTCCAGTTCGCTTGGTACATCGGAATTCAGCCGCACCGGGGCAACGGGAGCACGGTTCAGGATGGCATCGAAGGTGGTTGCTGTACTGTCCCCGCGGAAAGGCAATTGGCCGGTGGCCATTTCGTAGAGAACAGCTCCAAAAGAGAAAAGATCTGTGCGAGCATCCAACTCTTTCGCGCGCGCCTGCTCCGGCGACATGTAGGCCATGGTGCCGAGCGTAGAACCGGGGCTGGTCAGGTGCCGGTCGTCGCTGGTTGCGGTCGCTGTGTTTGCCAACGCATCGTGGCTGGAGGAACCGGCGGTGGGCGCGACCTTGGCCAGCCCGAAATCCAAAATCTTGGCGTGGCCGCGCTTGGTGACAAAGATGTTGGCGGGCTTGATGTCGCGGTGGACGATCCCTTCGGAATGCGCGGCGTCCAGCGCATCGGCGATTTCAATCGCCAGGCCGAGTAAAACATCGGTCTCGAAGGGTCTTCCGGCGATGCGATGCTTCAGGGTCATGCCATCCAGAAATTCCATGGCGATGAATGCCTGCCCGTCCTGCTCGCCAATATCGTAAATCGTGCAGATATTGGGGTGATTCAGCGCGGATGCGGCTTGGGCTTCGCGTTGAAAACGGGCTAATGCCTGCGGATCATGGGCAACGTCATCGGGCAAGAACTTGAGGGCGACAAAACGATGGAGCCGAGTGTCCTCGCCCTTGTACACCACACCCATCCCACCGCCGCCGAGTTTCTCAACGATGCGGTAGTGCGAGATGGTCTGGCCAATCATTGGCGCAAATCTTACGTGGGTGAAACAGGCAAGTCAACGAAGGCAGCGGAGTTGGCTGCATCTCAAAGGGTTGCGATTGTAACCTCGCCAATGCTACCAGTGGCCGCCGTGCACGGCCACCGATGGTGCGCGGAAAGAAACCAGCCCCGAAGCAGGAAACTCCAGGGCTGGCAGGGGTTGACCGCGCTCTTTTCCGAGGAGATCAGGCGACACCGAAGCGATCGTGGTCCATCACCTTGGTCCAGGCCGCCACGAAATCTTTTACAAACTTCTCCTTGGAGTCCGTGCACGCATAGACTTCCGCTAGGGCACGCAGTTGCGAGTGCGAACCGAAGATCAAGTCGACACGGGTACCGGTCCATTTGACCTTGTTCGTCTTCCGATCGCGCCCTTCGTACACGGTTCCAGAGCCATTGGACTCCGTAGAGGGCTGCCATTCGGTGCCCATGTCGAGCAGGTTGATGAAGAAGTCGTTGGTCAGGGTCCCTGGCCGCTTGGTGAAGACGCCGTGCGTGGACTTCCCTACATTTGCGCCCAGGACGCGCATGCCACCGACGAGTACCGTCATCTCCGGCGCCGTCAGCCGCAGCAATTGCGCCTTATCCACCAACATCTCCTCAGTCGACAGGCGCTGCTTGCCGCGGACGTAGTTGCGGAATCCATCCGCCTTCGGTTCGAGCGGCTCAAAGGACTCGACGTCTGTGTGCTCTTGCGACGCGTCCATGCGGCCCGGCGTGAAGGGGACTTTCACCTTGTGGCCGGCCTTCTTCGCAGCTTCCTCGACGGCGGCGCAGCCGCCCAGCACGATCAGGTCGGCGAGCGAGACCTTCTTCTTGCTGGAATCGGAGCCGTTAAACTCCTTCTGGATCGCCTCCAGCTTCTTCAGGACCTTCGTCAGTTCGACCGGCTGGTTCACTTCCCAGTCCTTTTGCGGAGCGAGGCGAATGCGCGCTCCGTTCGCTCCGCCACGCTTGTCGGAGCCGCGGAAGGTTGACGCCGACGCCCAGGCCGTGGTGACCAGTTGCGAGATCGACAGTCCGGATTTGAGGATCTTGGCCTTCAGTGCAGCAATTTCCTTCTCGCCGATTAATTTGTGATTCACTGCGGGAATCGGGTCTTGCCAGGGCAGGTGCTCCTTCGGAACGAGCGGGCCGAGATACCGCACGATCGGGCCCATGTCGCGGTGCGTCAGCTTGAACCAGGCCCGTGCGAACGCGTCCGCAAACTGATCCGGATGCTCGTAGAAGCGCCGTGAGATCTTTTCGTACGCAGGGTCCAAACGCAAGGAAAGGTCAGTGGTCAGCATGGCTGGAGAGTGACGCTTCGACGGATCATGGGCATCGGGCACCGTACCGTTGCCAGCGCCATTTTTCGGTGTCCACTGGTGTGCACCGGCCGGGCTCTTGGTCAGTTCCCATTCGTAGTTGAACAGGTTCGCGAAGTAGTTGTTGCTCCATTTGGTGGGCGTTGTCGTCCAAATGACTTCCAACCCGCTACCGATCGCGTCGCCGCCTTTGCCCGTGCCAAATTTGCTCTTCCATCCCAGGCCCTGCTCCTCGATGCTGGCGGCCTCCGGCACTGGGCCTACGTTTGCCGCATCGGCGGCACCGTGGGTTTTGCCGAAGGTGTGACCGCCGGCAATCAGCGCTACCGTTTCTTCGTCATTCATGGCCATGCGGCGGAACGTTTCGCGAATATCCTTGGCCGCCGCGATCGGATCCGGCTTGCCGTTTGGCCCTTCCGGATTCACGTAGATCAGGCCCATCTGCACGGCTGCAAGCGGATTCTCAAGATCACGGTCGCCGCTGTAGCGCTCGTCCGCCAGCCACTTGCCTTCGGAGCCCCAGTAAATATCCTCTTCGGCTTCCCAGACATCCTCGCGTCCGCCGCCGAAACCGAAAGTCTTAAAGCCCATCGACTCGAGGGCTACGTTGCCGGCGAAAATCATCAAATCAGCCCAGGAGATTTTGCGGCCGTATTTCTGCTTGATCGGCCAGAGCAGACGGCGAGCCTTGTCGAGGTTCACGTTGTCCGGCCAGCTATTGAGTGGCGCGAAGCGCTGCTGGCCAGCTCCGGCGCCGCCGCGGCCGTCGCCGATGCGGTACGTGCCTGCGCTATGCCACGCCATCCGAATGAACAGCCCTCCGTAGTGGCCAAAGTCCGCCGGCCACCAATCCTGCGAGTCGGTCATGAGCGCATGAAGGTCTTTGATCACAGCGTTCAGATCAAGACTCTTGAATTCCTTGGCGTAGTCGAACTTCTCCCCCATCGGATTGGACAGCGGGGAGTGCTGGTGGAGAACCTGAAGGTTCAGCTGGTTCGGCCACCAGTCACGGTTCGTGTGTGTAGGGGTTGCGCTAGCAAAAGGGCACTTGGCTTCGGTTGACACGTTTTGCTCCTGCGTAGCGAGTTCTTTTTCCATGACTCATTCTCCTTAACGTATTAATCCAAAAAGAGTGTGACGAAATACAAAACCATCCTGGCTTTCCGATTCGGGCAAATCATCTTCCAGTAAATCAGCGGCCGCGCTTGCCGACGCGCGCCATTCATCCAGTATCGGCCCGCCCGCGAGACTTAACGGAAAGCGCGCCGCGAAGCGCACTTCGCGCAGAGTCCGCGGAAAATAAGTTCGCATTCGCGGAGAATCCGCTTACCGAGAGAGCGCGAGCCCGGCCTGGGCACGTCGTACCATTCAATGTCCTCAACATTGCCGCAGCGGTCGCAGATGAAGTGGTGATGCAGCGTGCCTTTCGCATCGAAGCGCGCGGCGCGGCCCTCGACGGCCACTTCACGCACCAAACCCGCCTTCACCAAGTCCCGCAGATTGTTATAAGTCGTGGCCCTCGAAGAGCGCGGATCTACGCAATTCACAGCCTCGAAGATTTCCGCAGCCGTGGGATGCCGGTTGTGTTCCACCAGGAATGCCATCACGGCGTAGCGCTGGGGAGTACACCGCAACCCGCTGCCGTCGAAGGACCGTTGAATCGCCGCGGCGTCCATGAACGGATTAGACTATGTCTAATGTGAGATTTTGTCAAGACTTACGGGCGGGTCGGCTATATTTGGGCGCGGCGGCACATGGCCGGCGGGCCGATGCGAGTTTACTTCGTGGCTGCGCTCGATAGCGAACGGTTTTGTACCCTCCAAAAACTGAGTCAACACTTTTTTCGGGGAACAACTTGAACGTTGATTCCTGCGATGGGCTTTCCGCGACATGTAACGGTAACAGTCAAATGAGACGGCACTCGTCGCAATTCCTCCATAGACCAATCCATCAGCAACCCTGTTCCATTGCCACCGCGCGCGGAAACAGGATGTTGTTTTCCAGATGGATGTGCTGGTGCAGGTCAGCCTCAAAGTCCGCCAGAGCTCTATAGAGCGTCTGGTAGCTGACGCAAGCCTCGGGCGGCGGGGCGTAACCGCCACTGGCCTGGCGCATCGCGCGCAATGCGTTGCCGGCGGAGTCGTGCTCGTGTTCCATCATGGCAATTGGATTGCCCACACTGCCAAATGGAGCTGGCAATACTGGTTCCTGCTGAATGACAGCTTCTTCCATCCGCACGATGTAGGGAAACAGCACCATCTCTTCCTTCATCAGGTGCGTGGTCAGTTCCTGCGCCAACCCCTGAAAGGTGGTGTGAACATCAGACAACTCGGGATGGTTCTTGCCGTGGACGGAGCAAACCTTGTCGAACAGGGGCGCAAGGCGGGCGATCTCCTCGCGCGTGTACTTGTGGTGAGTGCTCTTGATGTGGGCGACCAAATCGGCCAACGGCTCGGATTGCCAGTTGGTTTCTTGCGCATGGACTGGCTTCCCGGCGGCGTCCAGCGCGTCCAATACATTCTGTATTGGAAGCTGGGCGGCGCGGCAGGCCTGTTCCAGCGATTGGTTGCCGCCGCAGCAATAGTCGATGCCCAACTTCTCAAAGACTCGGGTCGCAGCGGGGTTCTCCAGGGCCAGTTCCCGTACAGTTTTGTCCATGATCACGCTCATAACAATTCTCCTCGCGGTTCGGGGCTCATGGCTCCAGCCGCATTTGATGATTGCAGCTTAGCGACGGGCAAGGGCCGTGCCGATGACTTTTGTCACATATAAGAAAGCGGCAGGAGCCAGCAAGAGGACTATCAGAACAGCCGAGCTAGTCAGCCGAGCGGGTTTCGGTTTCGAGGTCATTCAGATTGCAGATCACCATGCTGCGGCCGTCGATCTTGAGGATGCCCTCGGCTTGCAGCCGGGAGAGATTACGGGAAACCAGTTCGCGTACGGTGCCGATCTGCGACGCCAGTTCCTGGTTACTCACGGTCAGAGTAATTTCGACTCCGGAAGGAGTCCTCTTGCCTTCGGTTTGTGCAAGGCGTAGCAGAAAGGACGCGAGACGATGGCGGACGGTAGTGAATGACAATTCCTCGATGATGCCGACCAGTTGCCGCAAGCGAGCGCCTACCACCCGCAGAACCTTAAGCGCGACTTGAGGATGCGCGACACAGAGTGCCTGAAAATCCTGCTTGCTGACAAACAGCAGCGTGACCTCGTCGAGCGCGGCTCCCGATGCCGGGTAACTGCCTCCGTCAAAAACCGGCAGCTCCGCAATCGAACTGCCCGGTCCATCGATGCTCAGTACCTGTTCACGTCCGCCTGCTGAACTCTTGAAGATGCGAATGTGCCCCGATTCGACGACATACATTCCGGCGCACGGGTCGCCCTCGCCGAATACGGTTTCGCCCGCGGAAAAATGACGGGGCACCGCGCGCTGCGCTAGAAAACTTAGTTCGGCCTCCGCCAGCCCGGAGAAGATGGCGGCCTTTGCCAGGGTCTGGTTGAGTTTGACTTCTGACACGGTCGTGATTGTACCCGATCAGCCTTGGAGACAAACCCTGAACCACCAAGGACACGAAGTATCACGAAGGTTGTGGTCTCCTGTCTTTCTTCGGTACCTTCCCGACCTTGTTTTGAAGGGGCACGGCTTCAGCCCCTGCCGTAACTGCCGCAAAATCAAGAGCGGCTTTTAGCCGCTGGGAGAATGTCTCTCTCAAACTGAGCCACTACCTGACCTTTCGTGTGCTGGCGGAGCTAGCTCCAGAAAACTAGAATAGAGAGATCAGGAAATAGAAAGGCATGATTCAATGACTCCCCTGGAATTGCTTCACCCTACCGAACATCGCGTCGCCACCGAACCCCTCAGCCCAGAAGAACTGCGCAAGATCGACGCCTACTGGCGCGCGGCCAACTATCTATCGGTAGGCCAGATTTATCTGTACGCCAATCCGCTTCTCCGCGAGCCTTTGAAGATCGAGCACGTCAAACCGCGCCTACTAGGACATTTTGGAACAACGCCCGGACTCAACTTCATCTACGCTCATTTCAATCGCCTAATCAAGAAATACGATCTGAATGTCATTTACCTGGCCGGCCCCGGCCACGGCGGGCCCGGAATGGTCGCCAATACATACCTGGAGGGCACCTACAGCGAGTTCTATCCCAACATCACGCAGAACGAAGAAGGCCTGCAGAGGCTGTTCAAACAGTTTTCCTTTCCCGGTGGAATTCCGAGCCACGCCGCGCCCGAAACTCCTGGCTCCATCCATGAAGGTGGGGAACTGGGCTATTCCATCATGCACGCATGCGGGGCGGTGTTCGACAACCCTGACTTGTTCGCCTGTTGCGTCGTGGGAGACGGCGAGGCGGAAACCGGGCCTCTGGCCACGAGTTGGCATGGCAACAAGTTTCTGGATCCTGTGCGCGACGGAGCGGTATTGCCCATTCTTCATCTCAACGGCTACAAGATCGCCAATCCAACCGTGCTCGCCCGGATGGACGATCAAGAACTCACTCACTTGTTCACCGGGTACGGCTGGAAGCCATATTTCGTCGAGGGGCACGAACCGGAAGCCATGCATCAGTTCATGGCCGGAACCTTGGACACGATCGTCGGCGAAATCCGGTCCATTCAAAACAACGCCCGCCGCAGCGGAAATTCTGGTGGCCGCGATTCTAGCCTGCCGGCATGGCCGATGATTGTCTTGCGCAGCCCGAAAGGTTGGACGGGACCGAAGGTGGTCGATGGCAAGCCCGTAGAAGGCACTTGGCGTGCCCATCAAGTTCCCGTGGCCGACCTCCAGTCTAAGCCAGAACACTTGAAGATCCTCGAAGACTGGATGAGAAGTTATCGGCCAGAAGAATTGTTCGACAAGAACGGCAAGCTGATTCCGGAGATCGCCGAACTGGCCCCCACGGGCGAGCGCAGGATGGGAGCGAACCCCCATGCCAACGGTGGCATACTGTTGCGGGACCTGGTCATGCCCGACTTTCGCAATTATGCCGTCAAAGTTGCGAAGCCTGGCACTGAGAATGCGGAAGCCACGCGGGTCCTCGGTGGATTCCTCCGCGATGTGATGAAGCTTAATGCCGACTCGAAGAACTTCCGTGTCTTTGGCCCGGACGAAACGGCTTCGAACCGGCTGGACGCTCTCTTCGAGGTCACCGACAAGCAATGGATGGAAGCCATTCTTCCGGTTGACGAACATCTCTCGCAACGCGGCCGTGTCGTGGAGATGCTCAGTGAGCACATGTGCCAGGGCTGGCTCGAAGGCTATTTGCTCACCGGCCGCCATGGCCTCTTTTCCTGCTACGAAGCATTCATCCACATTGTCGATTCGATGTTCAACCAGCACGCCAAGTGGTTGAAGGTGACTCGCGGGATCGAATGGCGGCGTCCGATCGCATCGCTCAACTACCTGTTAACTTCGCATGTGTGGCGCCAGGACCACAACGGATTCACGCATCAGGACCCCGGCTTCATCGATCATGTGATCAATAAGAAGGCGGACATCGTCCGCGTCTACCTTCCGCCCGACGCCAATAGCCTGCTTTCCGTTGCCGATCATTGTTTGCGGAGTCGACATTATGTGAATGTGATCGTCGCCGGCAAGCAACCCGCGCTGCAGTTCCTCGACATGGAATCGGCCATTGAGCATTGCACGACCGGGATTGGCATTTGGGAGTGGGCCAGCACCGACAAAGGCGCCGAACCTGATGTGGTCATGGCCTGTGCTGGCGACGTTCCCACGCTTGAAACCCTCGCGGCGGTTGATCTCTTGCGGCAGCATTTCTCCGACGTCAGGATTCGCGTGGTGAACGTCGTCGATCTGATGACCATCCAGCCTTCGAGCGAGCATCCGCACGGTCTCTCCGATCTTGATTTCGACTCCCTGTTTACGGTGGATAAGCCGGTAATCTTCGCCTATCACGGCTATCCCTGGCTGATTCACCGCCTCACGTATCGCCGCCACAATCACGACAATCTCCATGTGCGCGGTTATAAAGAAGAGGGCACCACCACCACGCCGTTCGATATGACGGTGCTGAACGATCTGGATCGCTTTCACCTGGCCGGCGATGTGGTGGACCGTGTTCCGAGACTGCAGAGAGTGGGAGGCCACTTCAAACAGTTCCTGCGCAACGAACTGGCCAAGCACAAACAGTACATTTGCGAACACGGGGACGATATGCCGGAAATCCGCGACTGGATCTGGCCTTACTAATGAAGGCGCTCGTCCTCAACTCCGGTTCCAGCAGCCAGAAGAGCTGTCTCTACGAAATCGGAGATGCGCTTCCCGAACACCCGCCGGCTTGCCTGTGGGAGGGCAAGATCGAATGGAGCGAGAGCGAGTCCGACTACTCGATCAAGAACTCCCGCGGAGTTTTCCGAAAGGGAGTGTCGCCGGTGGGCTCTCGCGGGGAAGCCATCGAGCACTTGTTCAATAGCTTGTGGAGCGGCGGGACGCAGGCGATTTCCGGCCCGTCCGACATCGACGTTGTTGGACACCGCGTGGTCCACGGCGGCCCGCAACATTTCGAGCCAGCGATCGTCACCGCCGAGGTCAAGTCGGCGATCGAAAACGTTTCGGTCTTCGCGCCGCTCCACAATCGCGCTGAACTGGAAGGTATGGAGATTGTCGCGAAAATGCTGGGGCCGGTGCCGCAGGTTGCCGTCTTCGACACCGGTTTTCATTGCACCATGCCTTTATCGGCGGCCACCTATCCTGGTCCGTACGAATGGTTCGAGCAGGGAATTCGCCGCTACGGATTCCACGGGATCAATCATCAATATTGCGCAGAGCGTGCCGCGCAGTTGCTGGGCAAGAGCGTGAAATCCCTGAAACTTGTGACTTGCCATCTCGGCAACGGATGCTCTCTGGCGGCAATTCGCGAGGGTCGAAGCGTGGATACCACCATGGGATTTACTCCGCTGGAAGGTCTGATGATGGGCACGCGCTCCGGTTCCGTGGATCCCGGCATCCTTACTTATCTGATGCGGCAGCGACAGTATTCCGCCTTGCAGCTTGACGACGTGCTCAACAAGAAGTCGGGATTGCTGGGAATATCGGGAGTCTCCAGCGACATGCGAGAGATTCTCGCCGCCATCAAGAACGGCAGCGAACCTGGGAAACAGGCGCGCGCTAAACTGGCGCTCGATATCTATGTCCACCGCCTGCAATCGGGCATCGGAGCGATGATTGCCGTGTTGGGCGGCGTGGACGCGGTCGTGTTCACTGCGGGAGTCGGCGAAAACTCGCCCGAAGTTCGCGCCGCGGTATGTGACAATTTCGCGTTCCTCGGCCTGAAGCTCGACCAGGAAAGGAACGCGCAATCACCCAGAGACAACGACAAGGATGAAGATATCTCCACTCGAGACTCAGCCGTCCGCGTCCTGGTGATTCACGCGCAGGAAAACTGGATGATCGCGCGCGAGTGTTGGAATCTGGTCAGAACCTGCTCAAGAGCCTGATCATGATCTCGTGACCGTAATCACAGCGGGGTCACTGTCAGTAGCCTATCGTAGATACAAGGCTAGGTGACCCTATGCCGGGTTCGTCTGTCATCGATTCGTCTGTTGTTCGTCCATCCGTCGTCGGACCATCTCCCCTCAGACCATCTGCGGACGGTTCCTCTGCCACTAAAGAGAGTCTGGACCAGCTTGCTCCGGAACAGCTACGCGCTGCCTTGGCGAATTTTCTGCCGAAGGGCGCCACCGCCGCCGAGCAGGCGCGCGCCATCGAAGCCGGCCTGCGTAGCCCGGTTGGCCAGGCCATGCGCGACTCCATGGCACGCTGGATCGTCGACTCGATCGTTCCCGTGGACAGGCTGGTTCCGAAAGCCTACGAGAATTGGCGTCCGCCGGTTCGCGACGCCATGATGTTCGTGGTGGCCCGTCTCTCACCCGCGCGCCTTGCGCCCAAGCTCGTCGAGCAACTTGAGCTTCCACCCAAAACGTCGGCAGAAGACCGCCTGCTGCGGCTGATCGCAAAGGTACCCGGCTTGCAAAAACTGGGACAAGTCATCGCGCGCAACCAGCACCTCCGTCCCGCTCTACGCAACGCGCTGGAGCGACTGGAGAATGGAATTCGCGATGTCCGGCCGGAGGACGTGGGCACAATAATTCGAAAAGAGCTGGGGCCGCGCATCGAGAAATATTCGGTAAAGATCGCACCCACCATCCTCTCGGAGGCCAGTGTCAGCGCGGTGGTGCGCTTCACTTGGCGCGACCCGGAAAGCGGCAAGCGTGAACGCGGTGTTTTCAAAGTCCTGAAACCTCACATCCCCGAGTACTTTGCGGAGGACATGGATTATCTGCAAGGGCTGGCGCAATACTTCGCGGATCGGCACCGCAATTACGGATTTCCGGCGAACCTGCTCCCCGATACCTTCAGGAAAGTCCGGCGCCTGCTGCGGCACGAAGTCAACTTTGCCCGCGAGCAGAAGACCTTAGTCGAAGCCTGGAACCTGTATCGGTCGATGAAAGGCATTCGTATCCCGCGGCTGATTCAGCCGCTGTGTACATCCCGAATTACGGCGCTCACCGAGGAGCGCGGGATCAAGGTAACGAATGCGGCGGCCCGCCTGCCGGTCGAGCGGCGCAGGAAAGTTGCCGAGCAACTGATCGAAGCGCTGGTTGCGGTCCCGCTTTTGGCGGCGCAGGATGATGCCATTTTTCACGGCGATCCCCACGCCGGCAATCTGCTCTATAACAACCGTACCGGCGAACTGACGATCATCGACTGGGCGCTGCGGGAGCGCCTGAGCCGCGAGCAGCGCCGGCATCTCGCGCTCTTGTTTCTGATGGTGACCCTGCGCGACCCGGTGGGCACCTGCAACGAAGTTCTGGCGCTCAGCCAGCAGCACATCAGGAGCGCTTCACCGAAGGGGCAGATGGTTTCGGAGTTCGTAAGTAGCTTTCTCGATCGACTGCCGGCGGTGCGTTCCAGCGGCGTGGACGCAATGATTCTCCTGGAGCGCCTCGCCCTGAAGGATGTCAAGTTTCCTGGGCCGCTGATTATGTTGTCGAAGGTGATGTTCACGCTGGACGGAATCCTGGGCGACATTCGCGGATCGGACAAGGGCACGGCCTTCGGCTTCACCATTGCGCGTCATGTTGCCCAGCATTGGATGCTCCATCGCAAAGAGTTCCGTTCGCCCCTGATGAAGAGCGACTGGATCACGCTCCAGTGCAGCGCTTTGCTCTACTCCAGCCGTTTGTGGCTCAAGGGGGAGCAGGCGATACTGGACCGCTTGCTGCCCGCCGCGGCAGCGGCCCCGATTACAACCAGTCCTTAGCCCTGACCCCTCCGCATTTCCCGATTTGGGAAGATCTTGTCAAGCCCCCGTTTTGACGTTTTTCCGCGTAAGTCGATGCATTGGTTGGGAAAATAAAGTTGGCTAACTTGGCGGTTGGCCAGGTCGACATTGATATAATAAAACTATAGAAGTAGAAAGCTGTGCGGATAAGTCCAGCACCGTTGTTTATTTGACGCGCCTAACCTGCCAGTTTTGGCGTGATGGGTTGGAGATTAGCGCAGGCATTCGACTCTAAGTCCTTATTCCGCGGAATATGTTACCTATAACTCCGTTAAACTAAAAGATTTTGCGGGAGTTGTCTTATAACTCAACGATTCCAATAGATGGAAGCAAGAGTTGTTCTCCAGGAATCCCATTCCCAACATGAAGAGGTTTTAATGACCCCAAAACATATAGAAGCTATCTCGTAAACGGGCTTTTGGGTAGGGCACGGCTCCGCAGCTTGCGGAAAAAGTCGAACCCTCCATATGGCGTTGTATAAACTTCTGCGCCTGCTGTGCAATCTGGCCCCACGGATCACATCTGGAATCTTGGTGAATTGCTACAATCGGCCCTAGCGGAGTAGGATTTCCGGTGACAAGAAAGTCCGCGTGCCAGCGGGCTGCTTGCATTCAGACATCTCGCATCGGACGTGCTTCTCAGAGCGTAAGAGGGAAGTGGGCACCGATGCAAATGATTTGCATCTTTTCCTGCGAGACAATCGTGCCGACGCTGCCCATGCCGTTTGGGACTGAAGCTTGGAAGAAACTACGCCCTCATGTACTTTCTGCCGTAATTGAGATCGGTATTTACCTACGATATTGGTTAATGGTCTTAGTCGCCCATGTTGTGAGACTTGTCATGTCGGCCGGAGGTATTGACTTGTGGCTCGTTGGTCTCGTCGGCTGGATGGAAAACATAGTGTTTATAGCAAGTTTTGCTAGTTTTTTCTGGCGCTTGCTGGTGAGACTCTATAACGAAACCACCCGAGGAACGTTATGACGAATTTGGATTACTACCTTACTTATGACCACGACGCACGAAGCAAGACTACAATGCTTTCTGTCGCTGCAGGGATAGTCGCTGCGGCGGTGGCAATGCTATTCGATGATTCGTTCAAGACCGCAGGGATTGTCTGCACTGTAGTCGTGGGGGTGACAGAAATTATGCGGGCCTGGCGGTACGTACAGCCTTCCGAGAAGAAAAGACTGGCCATGGATGTTCCGCTGCTTTCCCGCCGCTCTATAGTCTTTCTGCCTGTATGGGCATTTTTGTTCCTAGTCTTTGCGATTTGTCCGACCCCTCGGATCGAGGCAGCAGTCATAGAAGGAAGGTTAAAACGCGACGCGAGCGATCCTAGCGATTCGGAAAACATTAAAGAAACGAAAATGATTCTTGCCGAGGCCAGAGCGGAGAACATAAAGATATCCCCCGCTGTGCTAGAGAGCGCGGGCCAGCAATATATTAGAGCTACGAATGCCAATCCCGCCGCGTGGGATGCGGTATTGGCGATTGGGGATTATCGCTCTTTCCTGAACGTGGACGCGCAACCAAAATTACCACTTCCCTACGCCATTGAGATCCAAATGCTTAATCGCCACGCCACATATCCCACGGTGACTGCCTCAGGCAAAGTACCGGCAGATCAAACTGCTATTTACAACCAGATAGGGAAGAGCCCTGTCGAGGGGGAGCGTTTTGGGCCTGCGTTCTTTATCGCCGAGGGCGACGAAGAAATCCTTGACGGAATGCATCTTAAGAATGTCGTCTTTCGTCATGTCAATATCCTGTATTCCGGCGGTCAGACGGTGTTGGAAAATGTCTATTTCGTGGATTGCCTCTTTGGTTTCCAACCACCGCCAAACCAGAACGTCCTAGGGCTGATGGAACAAATCTTGAAATCTCCATCCGTCACTTTCACAGCGCAGTAGCATCATTGCATTATTTCCAATGCTCCTCCGGGTTTCAGCCAAGGCAAGGCTTTGGTCGCGGCTTAGGCAGAATCGTTCCACTCCGTCGCTGCCGCCGGCGGGATAAAGCTCATCGCCCGCTCGGCCAGCGCGGTAATGGTAAGGCTCGGATTGACTCCAAGATTGGCCGCCACCACGGACCCGTCGCAGATGTACATGTTTGTGTAGTTGAAAACGCGATGGTGTGAATCCACCACTCCGTGGGTGGAAGAATCGGCGATCACGCAGCCTCCGATGCAGTGCGCGGTTCCCGGAACATCGAAGAGGATCTCGGGCAGCATGCTCATCGGAAAACCGCCGGTGAGTTGCGCGTATTTCTGCGCGAACTCGTTTGCCTTCGGAATGTAGGTCGGCACCTTCTCGCCCCGGCTGACCAGAAACTTTCGGAAGGGCCAGAACCACGGGCGTTGCCAGTGCATCTCGATCTCTCCATCAAGCGCCTGCATGCACAGCAGACACACAAATTCCCGGGCCCATCCCACGGGTTGCAGCACACGCACCGTCTTGAACGGGTGGCGCAGCAGAGAAACGATAACGTTCTTCAGCCAGAGCGCGATCCTCTGCGGACCGGGGCGGCCATTGGTCAGGATAGTGGTCAGAAAACCCATAGCGTCGGAGCCGCTGGGGTAGCGGACCGCTTCGATGTGCGTGTGTTCGTCGATATAAACGCCGCAGCCGATGGCTACGCCCTGCGACAAATCCTGGGAGTAGCAGGGGGTGCGCGCCCCGATGAGCGATTCGGAATTGGTGCGCACATGCTGGCCCAACTGGCTGCTGATAGCGGGCAATGAGCCTTGCTCTTTAAGCTTGAACAGAAGTTCCATCGTGCCCAGCGACGAAGCGGAGAAGATCACCCCGCGGCAGGTGAACCGCCGGGGATGACGGCGAAGGAACGCGGTGGATTTGACTGTCGATACTTCGTAGCCGGTGCTGCCATCGCCGATGCCGTCCAGCGGTTTGACATTCACTACCCTTGTTTCGGGAAAGACCTGCGCGCCGTGTTTTTCAGCCAGATACAGATAGCCAAGGTCCAGCGTATTTTTCGCGCCGTGGCGGCAACCCATCATGCAGCCACCGCAGCCAATGCAGGTGGTTCGCGCCGGACCTTCTCCGCCGAAGAAGGGATCGGGAAAGGTCTGATTACCCAGCGCT
>Ga0075029_100000090_pt1 | contig 41138 bp, 42 predicted proteins | sample LitLauG_LLR_2013_FD_71391 | JGI IMG/M metagenome (GOLD analysis project Ga0075029, IMG submission 71391) | Freshwater sediment microbial communities from North America - Little Laurel Run_MetaG_LLR_2013 | ecosystem: Environmental > Aquatic > Freshwater > Creek > Sediment | place: USA... | reverse complement strand
TGCTCCGACAACAACGGCAACGCGATAGCGTGTCCGAGTGAGTCGCAGCCGACCATCGACGTGCAGACCGGCTTTAGCACGCAGCAAGCGATTACCAATCCCGGCTATCTCACCACGCCCATCGGGCAAAATCTGTGGCAGAACATTTTCACCGGATACGCCGACCCGACGGTGAAGGGAAAAACCCAGGGCTTCTCGGAATTTGTGGCAGTGGATCTGGGCGCGACCAATCCGCAGGGTCTGGCCCAGTTCAAGCTGCTGCGCCCGAAACTTCCGCGGAGTTATCGCCTAGGGACGGCGGAGATCCCGGTGGCGATCAGCCTGAAATCGGTGGCTACCCGAAAGCCGCTCACCGACGCGCAGGTGAGCATCTCGGTGGTGATGATTGCGGATGCCAACGGGAATCCGACGCAGCAAGTATTTGTCTCGGCGATCAACGCCTTCACGCAGGGTCCTGCGGGCCTCTACAAGCTGAATCTGGACTCGGGCAACTGGGGCGCGGGCACCTACAACGTGACGATTTACGGCAATGCGTTTCCGGCATATCAAGGACAGTTCACGATACGATACTGAGCCCATCGAACAGCGGATGTGAGTGTGTCGGTGGTGGCGATTGCGGATAGCCCCCGCGGAAATCCGGCTGATTCTCTTCAACTTTGGGTCGCGGCGCTGGCCAGCCTCTGCCCTCGCAGGTCGCTCAGAAATTGCTCCACGGTCAACGAGGCACCATCGCGTATCAACTGCAGGAGCGGGTCGAGCCCGTCGTCATCGCTCGTCACTTCATCGCTCGTCACTTCGGGCACAGGGATGGCCGCCCGTTGCTGCTGCTCCTGCTCTTTGCGGCCTACGAAAATTTTCGGGACCTCGCGCCGGCTCATCAACCGGTCGATCAATTGCTCCACCTGCGCTCGCCGATCGCGCGGCGGCCCTCCCGTGAACTCAACGCCCATCCCCGTTTGCGGGTGCGAAACGCGCACCACTCCATCCAGCAGAAACTCCGCGTTGGACGTCCTGATGCTCAGCAACACGGCAGTGTCGACCGGAAACGGAGCGGCCGTCTCCAGGTAGCAGGCGCCCGCGCTGATGTCTGTGAGGCGCCAGCGTCCCGAACGAGCCGGCTTCGCTGCGGCGGTGGACAGAGGATCTGCCTGCTGCGCCGGGACCGGCGGACCGTCTTCGACTTTCCCGTCAGAGATCTTCCAGTCCGAGGGCGCATAATCGATTCCCCAAAAGTTGCCGGGAACATCGAGTTCCAGACCGATCAGCCAAGTCTCGGGATCGCCGCCCAGTGGCACCACCTCCGCGACCCGCGCGGTAGCGTGCCGCTTTGCCGAAACAATTTCCAGACGAACTTTAGCGCCCCGCGCCAGCGCGCGTGGAACGATCAGCCCACACCCATGGGCGTTGACCACGGTGGTATTGCCCGGCGCGGAAAATGGCTGGCCAGGGCTGAGGCCGGTCACGAGCACGGGAACCTCCAACGGCAGGCGGGTGCTGCGCCGAATTGCGTGCTGTGTTTTTTCCCCAAAGTCCATAGAGTCGGCAGGCTTGAAGACCAGTGCCTGCAGTTTCCGGCAACACTTGTCCACCGACTATGCTAGATCAGAGGGACGCTCCGGGCACGGTATTTCGCCGCCCCGGTTTCCAGTTAGACACTAGCGGAGCGCGTTCGTAGAGACGCCGCCTGCCGTCTCCCTACTGCGGCGGGAGACGGGCCAAGCCCGTCTCTACAGGCGAAAAGACGCAGGTGACTATCCGATCTTGACCGCGGCGTTGGGCGCCGGGAAGGCGACTTTGTGACTACCGTCGCAGAAAGGCTTGTTGGCGGACGCGCCGCAGCGGCAAAGGGAAAATGCCGTCTTGCCCGTGAGATCGTACTTGTTGCCCTCGGCGTCCACCATTTCGACCACGCCATTGGGATCCTCTATGCGCAACGGACCGTTGGTGCGCACTGTAATCGTGACTTGCGCCATGGAACCTCCACCTTTCAAACTATCGCACCATGGAAAAAGTTGCCAGTACTCAGTACCCAGTTTGGAGCTAGCGCAAGCAGAGCCCATCTAAACCCGAGAAGCCGCTCCATTCGATGTTCGGTTGGCGCGGCTTCTTCCGAATCATTACGTTCGCAGGTCCACTTTGTCGAACTTGGCCTTTTGTTCGTCGGTGAGGAGTTTCCGAATCTTGCCGCGGTATTTATCGTGAGCTTCCGCGATTTTGCGATATTTCTTGTACCGCTGGTCTGCGCGCTGCAGGGACGGGTTGTCCATCACCCGCTTGATCTGCTCGTCCTTTTTTTCCAGGATCGTTTTCACGCGGGGTTTTTGCTCGTCGGTTAACTTCAGCTTCTTCGAAAGGCTGTCGATCTCGCTCTCCTCGACTGCCTTCTTATGGACCGCGTGCTGACGGGGATGGATGGGTCTGGCGGTCTTCTGCTGCGCACCCGCCGCGGGAATGAGGGACAAAAGCAGGATGCAACCGATGAGCCTGCTGCTTGCCAGAATCCTGATCGACCGCTTTGCATTGTTGCCGATGTTTTCCATAGTTCTCTCCTCGGTTGTTCTTGCCTCAGGTCTCACCTCGGGCCTGAATTCGGCTTTCATCAGGTATCGCGACAAAGGGAGGAAAGTGGGGTCATCGGCATGAGTTCGCAGGGGGATCACCGGGAAGCTGAGAACTGTTGTTCCCTACCGCCAGCGATCGACGGCTTCCCACCACAGCATTTTCGACCACTCATCGAAGGTGATTTTCGCCCATTCGCGGTTGGTCCACCAGGCATCGCCGAATCCGCCGGGATTGTGGGCGGCGGCCACGCTGAACTGGTATTGCGGCAGACGGTGGCGAAAGATCATCCCGGCGCGGCGAGTATGAAATTCCGAGGTCACGATCAGCACGCGATGCGCGCCAACCGATTGCAGGCAGCGGTTGGCATCATCGGTCTCGGCCAAGGTGGAGAGTCCCGTGACCGGACATACCGAGACGCGGTTCGCTTCCGGAAGACCGTTCACGTACTTCTGCGCAATATCGGTCAGCCGCTGATCGTAGATGACATCTCGGGCCTGAACATTCAAGAAAACGTGCGGCGCCACTCCCTGGCGCAGCAGTTCGAGCGCGTGGCCGGGACGGACGTTAGTTTCTCCGGCCAGCACCACGATGGCGTCGGACGGCTTTGGGTCGTCCACGACCAGGAAGTGCGCCGCCTGGCTGGCGAGCGCAATTAGGAGACCGGCGAGGAAGAGCACCAAAAGGAGCCGTGAGGATCTCATCTCCTCCAGATGTTACTAAGGAAAACGGAGGGGGCAGAATATCGATTACGACCGTAATCAAGATGTTAATGAGGACTGTAAAAACCGCCCTAGAATCGTGGGACACTCATAGCGTCGAGCTCTGAAGACTGTGCGTGGGAATTCGGTCGTCCCGCCGGGACTTGACCCAAATCTCCCACTTTCGCGTCGCTGAAGCGACGGGCTATTGGCGGACGGCCCTCCGGGGCTGGATTCTCGATTATTTCGCACCACTGGATTGCCTAAAGACCAGTTCTCACGCACGCGCTGAAGGACAAACTGGCGATGCTAGAATTATGGCTGCCCTTATGAATACTCAGCTCACCGCTTCATCGCTCTTTATCGACCTGAAAAGCCGAATCGACGCGCGCCAGGCTCGAGTCGGAATCATCGGCCTCGGCTACGTTGGATTGCCCCTGGCCCTGCTTTACAGCGAGCAGAAGTTTCCGGTCACGGGTTTTGATATCGATCAGCGAAAAATCGATACCCTGGCCAGTGGCGGCACCTACATTTTTCGCATCACGCCCGAGGAAATCGCGGCGGCCCACGCGAATGGCTTCAATGCCACGTCCGACTATTCACAGATCACCGCCATGGACGCGATCATCATCTGCGTCCCTACCCCCCTCAACGAGTATCACGAGCCCGATCTCAGCTACATCACCAACACGGCCCACGCGGTGGCGCCGCATTTGCGTGCTGGTCAAATCGTGATTCTGGAGAGCACAACCTACCCCGGGACCACCGAAGAAGTCCTGGTTCCGATTCTCGAACAGGAGAACCGAGCTGCCCTGAAAGCTTCCCGCAAGGGTGCGGTCGGCGACAGCGATTTCTGGGTGGCGTTCTCCCCCGAGCGCGAGGATCCCGGAAATACGCAAGTGGCTCGCCACGATATTCCAAAAGTGATTGGGGGACTTGATCCCCAGGCGAGCGAAATCGCAGCCGCACTATACGGCTCCATCTTCCGCCGCACCGTTCCAGTCTCCTCGCCCGCGGCCGCGGAGATGACCAAGTTGCTCGAAAACATCTACCGCTGCGTCAACATTGCTCTCGTTAACGAACTCAAGATGCTCTGCCTGCGCATGGATCTGGATATCTGGGAGATCATCGACGCCGCTGCCACCAAGCCTTTCGGCTTCCATCCGTTTTATCCGGGGCCCGGTCTGGGCGGTCACTGCATTCCGGTCGATCCGTTTTACCTTTCCTGGAAGGCAAAGGAGTTTGACTTCCGGACCCGCTTCATCGAACTGGCCGGCGAAATCAACGTGGCTATGCCCTACAACGTGATCGCCTCCACCATTTCCGCCCTCAACCGCCAGAAGAAGGCCATCAACGGATCGAAGATCCTGATCCTGGGCGTCGCCTACAAAAAAGATATCGACGACTTGCGCGAGTCGCCCGCTCTCACCATCATCGAGTTGCTGCAAAAAGAGGGCGCGGTGGTCAGCTATAACGACCCCTACTTTCCTTTTGTCGGCCGGGGCCGCAAGTACGACCTGCAGATGAAGTGCTCGCCGCTCGACAATCTCGGACAGTACGATTGCGTGCTCATCGTCACCGACCACTCCAACTACGATTACAAGAAGATCGTCAACGAGGCCAACCTGGTGGTCGATTCCCGTAACGCCACGCGCGGCATCAAGAGCGGCAAGATCGTGCGCTGCTAAAGCTCAGTACCCAGTACTCGGTACCCAGAACCGGCGGCGGAGATCGTGCGCTTTCGCCCTTACTGGGTACCGGGTACTGAGTACTGGGTACTGCCCTTGTGCTAGTATGTCGCGTTGGCCCGGGGCAGCGTCGGTGTTGCGCGCTGCATCCCTGCGGTGTACCGAAGACGGTGTGTCCATGAAAGATACGCTCGGAATCCTGCTTGCCGGAGGTGCTGGCGAACGCCTTTATCCGCTCACCCGCGACCGCGCCAAACCGGCCGTGACCTTCGGCGGTATTTACCGCATCATCGACATCACCCTGTCCAACTGCGTCAACTCCGGCCTGCGCCGCGTCTATATCCTCACGCAATACAAGGCGCTCTCGCTCAACCGGCAGATCCGCGAAGGCTGGAACATCTTCGGCCGCGAAATCGGCGAGTTCATCGAAATTCTGCCGCCCATGAAACGGGTCAGCGAGAACTGGTACATGGGGACGGCCGACGCAGTCTATCAGAACATCTACTCGATCGGCTCCGAGCAGCCCAAGTACGTGATCATCCTCTCCGGCGACCACATCTACAAAATGAATTACGGGCGGATGCTCAAACAGCACCAGGACGCCGCTGCCGACGTAACCGTCGCCACTCTAACCACCGATCCCGCCGAATGCCGTCATTTTGGCGTGGTGGACATGGACAACGACCATCGCATCACGAACTTTCTGGAGAAACCAAAACAGACCGATCTGCGCTCGCCCTTCGATCCGACAAAAATTTCAGCCTCGATGGGAATCTACATCTTCAACACCGAGGTGCTGATTCCGGTGCTGCTCAAGGACGCGGAGGACCCCAATTCCAGTCACGATTTCGGCAAGAATATTTTGCCTAAAATGCTGAATGACTACCGCGTGTTCGCTTTTAATTTTGTCGACGAAAACAAGAAGGAAGCTCTTTACTGGCGCGACGTAGGCACGCTCGAAGCCTACTACGAAGCCAACATGGATCTGGTTTCGGTCTCTCCCGTGTTCAATCTTTACGACGAGGCCTGGCCTATCCGTACGCACCAGCGCCAGTATCCGCCGGCGAAGTTCGTGTTTGCCGAAAGCGGCCGCACCGGCCGCGCCCTCGATTCGCTGGTTTCTTCCGGCTGCATTATTTCCGGGGGCTCCGTCCAGAATTGCGTGCTGTCTCCGGACGTGCGCGTCAACTCCTACTCCGAGATCGAGAACAGCATTTTGTTTTCGCACGTGAATGTGGGACGCAGTTGCCGCATCCGTAAAGCCATCATCGACCGCGACGTGCACATTCCCGAGGGGACTACAGTCGGCTACGATGTCGAGGCCGACCGCGAACGCTACTTCGTCACCGACAGCGGCATCACGATCGTAACGCGGGACTACTCCCTGTTCGAAAACCCGGTGACCGTGGATTACTTCACCAGTGAGTAGGGTGATGGTCGTCGTTCTGGCCGCGCTGATCGCTCTGTTCGCGTCCGCCAGGCTGCGTTATTCGGGGAGTGCGGTGAAATTGCCGGCCGCAGACTGTAACGCCGATCTGTGGAAGCATGTCTATCTCCCCGAACGGCTGCGAGTATTGGAAGCGTGCACCGCCGTCGCCGGCCGAGTCGTCTCGTTGCGCCGCGAGTCGGATGGCGACCTGCACCTCGCGCTCGATCCTGATCTTAAATCGGTCTTGAATCTGGTGAATGCGATCCACGCTCACGGCGACCTTGTAGTCGAAGTAGTCTGCGAGCATGCCCCGCCCAATGGCGACGCCAAGGTCGGATGTGCGGGATTCGCCCCTCAGGTCGCCAATCCGAAGGTCGGAGATCGCGTCCGCGTCACCGGCGCCTACGTCACCGACCGCGACAATGGTTGGAATGAGATTCATCCCGTTACACGCATCGAAAGTCTTGGCCCATGAGCGGTATCGTCGCGATCTTTGTGCGCTACGGAACGGGGCGAGGCAAGCGCTGGCTGCTTTTCATCGTCGAAGACGGGGACCTCAGACCTGCCTCCTTACGGTACACTTCTTGATTCTATGTCACTGAGTCTGCGCCGCCTTTTCAAGAAAGAAAAGCAGGAGCGCCGCATCCTGCGCCAGATCGAGCGCACCGGGGACCAGTTGCAGCCGGAATATCATCGCTCCACGCCCGAATGTCCGCACCCGGAGCGCTGGCGCATGTTCGATTCCATGACCGCCGAGGCCGAGGTGCTCGAATTCCTCCGCACCGTCGTCACCACCATCAAGCCTGAATTGGTGGTGGAAACCGGAACCTTCAGCGGCATCAGCACGCTCTGGATCGCAGAAGGGCTGAAGGCCAACGGACGCGGACGCGTCATTACCTGCGAGTTCGATTTCGAAATTTGCGAGAACGCCAAGGCGCGAATCCAGGCTTCCGGACTCGCCGAGTGGATTGAACTGCGCAACGAATCAAGTCTCGACATGAAGGTCGAGGGCGTCATCGACCTCTTATTCAGCGACAGCGATATGCCCATCCGCGAGCAGGAAATCCGCCGTTTCCTGCCGCAGATCAATCCCTACGGCCTGATCCTGATGCACGACGCCAGTTCACATTTGAAGATCGTCCGTGAGGCGGCACTCAAACTCGAACAGGAGGGACTAATCTCAGCGGTGCTTTTGCCCACCCCGCGCGGGTTGGTCGTGGCCCAGAAGAGAGAAGAACGGAAGTAGAGTCAGAGTAGAGGGGGTCCTAGGCGGCAGCATTTTTGTTCAGCTTCAACCTTACACTCTGTGCCAACCTCCTCTGATGTTGGTCAAAGCTGTAAAGGCAATCCGCGCCCAGTTCGAGTGCCGCCGCCACATGAAGCAGATCCGCCGTGCGAGTGCCCAGTTTGGCCGTGGTTTGGCCGGACAGTTGCCGCGCTCGTTCGATCATCCCTTCCGTTGTCCCCCGGACTTCGAAAATCCCGTCGCGCACATCTTGTTCGAAGTCGATCGATGACAATTGAGCCTGCGAAGCAGAGAGTTCCTTCCGAAAGACCCGTAGGCCGAAAGCGTTGACTACTTCGACTTCTCCCAGGGTGATAAGGAAACGCGGCCCATTGGAGGATTGCATTGTGCGCCGGGCGTCGATCGTATGAGCGTCCAAGCTGTAGAGTGAAACCAGAAAGCTGGAATCGGCGTAGATTTTCAATACCGATCCCGGTCCGCGGAAATCAAGTCAGCGCCGCTGACGGCCAGCATCTTGTCGCCATAAATCTTGCGTATCCGCGCTTCAAAATCAGGAAGCGGTTTGGCAGCTCCAAGACGTTCCGGCATCAAGCGGGCGATGACTCGGCGGTGCTTGGTGATTTGGATTTCCTCACCCTTCAACAATAGGCGTTCAATCTTTTTGAAGTCGTAACGGAGATCTCGGACCGAGGCTCTTGTCATGTGATACATTTTAGCATCACAAAAAGGGACAGCGCAATAGAAAGACCGCGATCGCAACAGAGGCCGCAGACTGGTTGATAGGACGATCGCGGCCCAACTGCCTGTGAGGTTTACCGCCACCTGACACCTGCGATCTTTTCTTAGTGTTTCACTAAATCTTCGGCCAGCAAATGCGCCTTCTGGGCCAGCGTGCTCGCTCTCCGCACATCGCCTTCCTTTAGCGCTGAGCGTGCGCCCTCCATGTAGTTGCGGATCTGTCCCACCGTCTCCTGCCGATGCGCATCCAGCGTGCGTTCAGCCAGTAGTTCGAGTTGGTCGCCGGCAGAACCCAGCCACCGTTCTGCGTTCTGGCGCTCGCGGGTGGCCTCTGCGGGAGTCATACCAGGTACAATCTGTGCGGTGGGTTCGTTCGCCCCACCCTCGCGAACTACGACCTTCCGCGGACTGCCATCCAGAGTTGGCATTGGCGCCGCGCGCTTGCGGCGTTTCGTGGTTGCGATGGCCGAACCAGTGCTTGCCGAATCAGAATCGGTCTTTGTCGTGGCCTTCGTCGCGGCCGTTTTTTTCTCTGCTGGCGGCGGGGTCCCGGCAGGCGTCTCTGGTGCAGCTGGCGCCGCTGGAGCTTGTGGGGGTGAACTCGCGCCTGCCGGCTCCTGTTGCGCGAACGGCGATCCTGCAACTGGAAAGCTCAGCCAAAACAAAATCGTGAGTCCGCAGGCAACCCGCTTAGCAGTCACAAAAAGATTGTTCCGCAGCTTCACAAAGAACGCAAGCTCGGGCCATGGTCCACGCCAAAGAAAAACCGGAGAAGCGTTTCCGCCTCTCCGGCTGTCAGTTTCCGTTTGATTCCAGTTCTACTCGGTGCTGCCGGCTGCAGCGACGGCGCTGATGGATTCGTTTTCCGGCTGCAGGATGACGCCGTCGAACGGAGTGGCGCCCACGAAGCGGCCGCCAATTATGCTGACCCGGCGCAGCGGGAATCCGCTGTCGGGACCGCGCTGCCAGGAACGTCCGCCGTCGCGGCTCTCGAAGATCACGCCGGTCGCGTCGCTGGTGGCCAGCAGGCGCTTGTGCGCGGAATCGAAGCTCACTGAAGTGATGTCCTTGGCGGGAAGACCGTTGACAACGTGCTCCCAGGTTGCGCCGCCGTCTTCACTGCGGAACAGGCCTTCGCGCGCGGCGATCATGATCTCGCTATCGGAAGCGATGGCGGCGCTGCGAATACCGACCAGATACGACGGCAGGCCAGCCAGCTTCCAGGTCGAGCCGCTGTCATTCGAGACCAAGACGTTGGACCGCGTGGCCGCAACCACCGTAGGGCCGTCGGCCCGCACGGAAACGAAATCCGTCTGTCCCAGAACCTGTCCACCCCTCCAGGTTTTACCCTGATCGGTACTGGAGTAGACGCCGCTGGTAGTTGCCGCCAGCCAGCGTCCGGTACCGAGTTCCAGATCGTTGACGCGCGCTTCCAGTTCCTTCTTCTCGATGGCTGTCTTGGTGACCGTTTTCTTCGTGCCTTTATGCGCGACTTTCGAAGTATGCTCGATCACCACAACGTTCATCGAACGCCAGGCGCTGGCATTGCGCTCCAGCGAATACACGCCGTGGTTGGTCCCGGCCACCAGCATCCCGTTGGGAGCTTGCTTGAGCGCGAAAACGTCTTTGCCCCCGAGGCCCGCCGCCTTCTGCAGCCAGTGTTGTCCAGCGTCATGGGAATAGAAGACGCCGCCGTATTCGCGGTCGTTGACCACACCAACGTAGAGCGTACTGACGTCTTGGTTATCGGCCAGGATCGAGGAAACATAGCGATGCGCGTAGCCGTGGTTTGAGGTGGTCCAGTTCGCAGCGCCATCGGTCGAGGCCAGCACGCCGCTGCGGTCGGTAGCGAGGAGAACGCGATTGGAATCCCGCGGATCGATGAGCACGTCGTTCACAACCACCTCGGCATTACTCACGCGCTTCCACACCTTGCCGAGATCCGTGGTCTTCCATAGGCCTTCGGTGGTTCCCGCATACACGATATTTTCGTTGGTTGGATCCTGCTTCAGCACGCGGGTGCGGCGCGCCGAAAACGGGATTCCCTGAATCTTCGAGAACAGATTGCCCGCGCTTTCGCTCTTGTAGATTCCCGAGCAGGCGCTGGCGAAAACGACCGAGGAATTGTCATGGTCGACGATGACCGAGAACACATCGGAGTCGTCGATCATACCTTTATTAATGTGCTGCCAGTTGAGACCGCCATCGGAAGTCTTCCAGGCCAGGTGCCAGGTTCCGGCGTAGACCGTATTGGGATCCCGAGGATCGACGGCGATCGATTCAATGTTCTTGATGTCGGCGGAGTTCGCGGGCGACAAACGCTCCCAGGTGTCGCCGCCATCGCCGCTGCGGAAGACGCCATCGAGCGCGCCGGCAACCAGGACCTGGGAATTTCCCTTGTACATGGCCAGGGCGCGGATCGATTTTCCGTGCATCGCGGGCAGCGTGTCCCAGTTGAGCCCGCCGTCTCGCGTGCGGAAGATTTCGCCGATCTTCTGACTCGATACGCTCCACGCCGAAACATAGATCTGGTTGGAATCCTGCGGATCGATGGCGATGTGGTCGAGCACGTAATCGTCGCCACCGAGGCGCGCCAGCCGCGACCAGCTACGTCCGGCGTCGTTCGAAGTGAACATCTGGCCGGTGCTGGTGCCGAGCAGGATGTGATCGGGATTGTGCGAGTCGTAAGCCAGGCTGCGCGCGTCGCCGCCATCCGGACCTAATACCTGCCAGGGCCCCGAGGCCAGCAGTGTGGTACTCACTACGCTGACAGCCAGAAGCAACAAACTTGTGCGGAGAACGTTCCGTTTCACTCTGCAATCCATACGCGTAGATTGACCCCTGCGAACGATATTCGCCTGCGCCCCACATTGACAGGCTAGCACGGCTCGGACAAGGTTACCGAAGAACGAGCATGAAAAAGGCCAGTGGGGCAAGCCCACCGGCCTTCCGTGCTAGTTGTTGTGGAGCGCCGGGCGTCTCCGCCCGGGCCGCAAGTCACGTTATTGGGACTATTTCTTCTTTTTGGCCATCGGCTTCGGATGATCCGGAACCGCCTTGACCTTCATCTCGTCGACCGGGGTCGTGGTGCCGGCCTCGGGGAAGGTCGCGCCCGCCGGAACGATCCACTGTTCCGTCGTCATGGTGCCTTCATTTCCGGTGCGGGCCTCGATGCGGCTGGCGTCGATGTTCTGTTTCGCCTCGCCTCCCGAGATGTAGGCCTTCACGTTCAGCGCGCGCTCGGCCGCCAGGTTCTTACGCTTTTCCTTCGGATCGGCGTTTCCGACGACGACCAGCTTGGCGTCTGGATCCTGCTGCAGTTTTAGGGCAACATCATCCAGTTCGGCCTTGCAGGTGTTATCCACTCGCCACGGTTTCTTGGCGTTGGGATACTGGCACTCGTTCACTTTGGTGGCTTGCGGCGGCGGTGGCGGCGGTGGTGGCGGATTTTCAACCGTCACCGAACTGGTAGTCGACGCCGTCAAACCGCGCGAGTCGGTGCAAGTAGCGCCGATGGTGATGGCGCCAGGCGAGGCCCCAGTAGTGTTGAGAGTGGCGGAGTTGCCGCTGCCGGAAATGCTGCCGCCGCTCGCCGTCCATCCACCCACTGTGACCGGAACGTTATCCGGACTGGTACAGGTGCAGGTGATGGTTGCCGAGCCGCCGGCCTGGACCGACGACGGGCTTGCCGAACAGGAAACCTGCGGCGGATTCAGCGGCTTCACGGTGAAGTTCGAGGTACAGCTGGCCATATTGTTTTTCTTGGCCTTGGGATCGGTGACGGTAGCGGTGGCCGTGTAGCTGCCGCCGCTGACGCCGTTGGTGTCGATGGTGGCGCCGGTGTCCTTGCTTTCAACCTTGCCACCGGTGCTGGCCCAGGCGTAGGTGAGCTTGTGCTTGGGGTTGAAGTTGCTGGCCACGACGGTGGCGTGCACGGGCTCGCCGACCATGACTTCGCTGCGGTCGAGGGAGCAGGCCGCCCCTACCGCCGCTTCGGGAGCTCCACCGAAGTTGAACACCAGACCACTCGTCAGGCGGGCGCCGTCGTAGCTCGGACGGCGGAGTTGGCCATCTTCCTGGCCAACCACACTCGAAAAATTGTGACGCGTCCACTGATAGTCGGCTTCGAAGAGGCGAAGGGTGACCGGCTTCCAGAGCTTCAGATCGATACCGCCACCGAGAAGGGCGCCGACGCCGTTGCTGTTATCGCCACCCCGCTTGGGCGAGAGATGGTTCAGACTGAGCAGAGTGTGTACGAAGAAATTGACCCCCTCTCCGCGCCAGGTGGCTTTGGGTCCGATGCTGTAGGCCTCTTCATTGGCATCTTTCGACCAGTTCCCGCCGTAATTGCCTTCAAGCGCTAGATTGTTGGTGAAGTTGTAGGACAGATTGGTGCCGAAGCCCTTTCGCATCCCTGGCAGTCTAAAAGCCACGGGCGGACTCTGGCTTGTGTCGGGAATGTTGCCACCCGGGTTCAACCACTGATACCCAACGAACAACTCCCATTTAGGCACCACGTCATCCGCTGCTGAAGTCGACGCTTTGGGCGCGGTTTGTGCGTTCAGCAAAGCCGGCGACGCAATTAGAATGAGGGTCAGGACAAGCGCGACACTCGCGTATCTCCAGTAAGTTTCGTGACAAAGTGACATTGAGTTCCTCCGAATCGAATCCACTGCAATCTATTTAATAGAACCGGAATCAGCAAAGCCTTACGGCATGCACAGATAGGATGAACTGGGAAACACCGAATTCTACAGCAAATGGGCTATTTTGCAAAAGGGGAAGAATACGTGGCGGAAATATTAATCGCTACCCTCGACTCGCCGATCGGCTTTCCAAAGTAAAATCAATCCCGATTTATCTCAAATTGATATTTCCGCATCCCGGTCGGGTTGCGGGGTGGCGCGCTTCCCTGAATAATGCTGGGTGGGCCTGGTTCCAAGAAATATGGCGCAAGAACGCGTACTGATCGTTGAAGACGAAGAGAACGAGCGAACCGGTCTGGCCGAATTGGTCTCGGGATGGGGTTATCGCACCGACACTGCGGCGGACGGCGTGGAAGCTCTGGAAAAGGTTCCCATCTTTGCTCCCTCGATTGTGATCACGGACGTCAAGATGCCCCGCATGGGCGGCATGGAACTGGTGGAGAAGCTGGCCGACCTTTCCCAGTCGGTCGCGGTGGTGATGGTAACCGCTCAGAAAGCGACCGAAACCGCATTCCACGCAGGCCGGCTCGGCGTGCAGGACTACATCGAGAAACCGATCGATTTCCGCCGGTTGCGCTCCATCCTCAGCAATCTCGGCGAGATCCTCAACTCCCGCACCGAGAACGAATCCTTGCGCCGCCGCTTGCGCGATAAGGGAGCGCTCGGCCTGCTGGTGGGCGCATCCCCTCAAATGCAGGCGATTTTCCGGCTGATCGAGCAGGTGGCTCCAAGCACGGCCTCGGTGCTGATCACCGGAGCGAGTGGTACCGGCAAGGAATTGGTGGCCCGCACTATCCACGATCTGAGTCCGCGGCGCAACAAACCTTTCATCCCTATTAATTGCGCGGCCATTCCGGAAACCTTGATCGAGAGCGAAATTTTCGGCCACGAAAAGGGCGCATTCACCGGCGCGATGGAGCGCCGCACCGGCTGTTTTGAGTTGGCCGAGGGCGGCACTCTGCTGCTCGACGAGATTGGCGAGATGCCGGTGGGCACGCAGGCCAAGCTCCTGCGCGTGCTGGAAGACCACAAACTGCGGCGGCTCGGCAGCAAGGTCGAGACCGCGGTGGACGTGCGCGTGCTCGCCGCCACCAACAAGGTTCCCGACGAGGCCGTGGCCAATGGAGAGCTCCGCCAAGACCTCTATTACCGCCTCAACGTATTCAATATTCATATGCCTGCGTTGCGCGAGCACAAAGAAGATATCCGTGAATTGGCAAAAAGCCTGCTCGCGGACATGAACCTGAAGCACGATCGCAAGGTGGCGGACGTGAGCGAGGCCGTGCTCAATATGTTCCAGACTTACTCCTGGCCCGGCAATGTGCGCGAGTTACGCAACACCCTCGAGCGCGCTGTGATCGTCTGCGAAAGTGGACTGGTCGAAACCAAGCACTTGCCTCCCGGTTTCGGGCAGACCTTGCGCCCGGTGGTGAATGATCCCGATGCCGTGCACCTGGGCGTGGGCACGACGGTTGAGGAAGCCGAGAAACTCCTCATCCTGAAAACACTGCAGGCAACCAACAACAATAAAACGCGAGCCGCAGAGATGTTAGGTATCAGCTTGAAGACGCTGCACAACAAACTGAAAGAATATGGCCGGCCGCAGGATGACGCGTTGGCAGCGGAGCCGGCTCCCGAAGGCGTTCCTGAGACCTGACGCCCGGAATCCCTGCCTAGCGATGACTCGCAAATTCATCATCGTGCTCGCGATCACCTCGTTGTTTACGGCTCTGGTGGTCGGTTTTTCCTGGTTTTACCTGTCGCAACTGCTGCGCCAGCGCCTGCAGTGGACCGATGAAACCGCTTCTCAGCTCACCAATTCACTGGAATACACGGCATCGAAAGCGGTGCCCGATCTGACCAGCACGCGCGTTGACACCCAAAATCCCAAGGCGATGCGCGCCGCCATTACCAGCTTTCTGCAGACTGACGCCAACCTGAACGACATGTTGGAATCGGTGGTGGGAACCTCGCACATCATCTACGATGCCGCCATCATCGATCCCAATGGACTGGCTATTCTCGACACCAATCCGGCGCTAAACGGCCAACCGATCCCCGAGCGTCCCAGCCTGGCGGTATTGCGCGATGCCGGTTTCCGGCGGCAACTGCGGCTGCTCTACGCGCCCGGCGCAGTTTATGACGTGAGCGAGAAAATGGAACTCGATGGCCTGGCTTTCGGCAGTGTTCGGGTGGGCGTCAACACCGTTTTTCTGCGCAACGAATTGACGCCGAAACTGCAGCAGGCAGTCTTCTTTTCCGTGGTCGCGATATTTTGCTCCCTAGTCCTATCGGCGGTGGTCTCGAATGTCGCGCTGGGACCGCTGAAAGCCATCGCCCGCAATCTGGACAGCGCGAGCGCGGGCGACGTACTGCCTGACGAGGAGACCAGCGCCGGCGACGAAGTCGGCCTGGTATCGCTGAAAATCGCGCACCTGGGCCGGCAGATTCGCGATACCAACGAGATCTTTTCGGCGTTGAAAGATAACGTCGAGCAGGTTATGACGAAGCTGCAGGACGGGCTCATGCTGTTCACCCGCGATTCGCGGGTGGTGCTGGTGAGTGCCTCGGCGGAGAAGTTTCTTGGACGTCCGCGCCGCGAAATCCTGGGCCGCACTGCGGCAGAGATTTTTTCCGATGGAACGGTCCTGGGTGCGGTGGTTCTGCCCGCCTTCCAGAAGCAGCGGCCGCTGGTGCAGTACGAATTCGATGCCTCCGATGGCCGGCGGGTGCAAGTGTCGCTCGATTTCATTCAGGAAAAAGGCACCCCGATTGGCGCGCTACTGACCATGCGCGATGCCGAATCGGTTCGTCGCATCGAGGACGAGATCGAAATCTCCCGGCGCCTCTCCGCCAGCGGCCGCCTCACACGAGGCGTGGCGCACGAGGTGAAGAATCCCATCAATGCTATCGTGCTGCACCTGCAGTTGCTGCAAAACAAACTGCTGCAGGACGATCCCGAAACCCGCCGCCACATGGACATTATCGGCAACGAGATCCACCGCCTCGACCGCGTCGTGCAAATCCTGGTCGATTTCACGCGCCCCCGCGACCTGCGGCTGGAAGAAGCGGACTTGCGCAAGCTTCTCGAGGATGTATCGCTGCTGGCCGCGCCCGATGCCGCGCGCCACGGCGTGCGCGTAGTACAGGAACTGCCTGATGATGAAGCGCTGCCGGTGCGAGTCGATGCCGACCTGATGAAGCAGGCGATCTTGAACCTGGTGCTCAACGGCGTCCAATCGATGGCGGCCGGAGGAACGCTTACTCTGACCGCCCGGCGAGATGACGAGATGATTCTCGCCGAAGTGCGCGACCAGGGCTGCGGCATTCCGTCCGAAGCGCAAGAGAAGATTTTTGAACTCTACTACACCACCAAGGGCGACAAGGGTGGCAGCGGAATCGGGCTGGCGCAAACCTACCAGATCATGCAATGGCACTATGGCTCGGTAGAATTCGATTCCACCGTTGGAGAAGGAACGACCTTCCGCCTGCGCCTGCCGGCAGCATCCGCGAAGCCCGATCAACGAGCGGACGAAAAGATGATCGTCTGACATCGGTGCCAACAGCACGCGCGGAGGCAGTCGATGATCGTCGAAATGCGAACCTACAAAACCAAGCCTGGCAAGCGCGCCGAGTTCCTTGAAATATTCCAAAGCAAGTCGGTTCCCGCTCATGCTGAAATTGGCATGAAAATCCTGGGTCCATTTCTCTCCATCGAAGATCCCGATACCTTCTTCTTCATGCGCGGATTTCCCGATCTCGAATCGCGCGAACCGATGAAAGCAAAGTTTTATGAAGGGACGCTGTGGAAGCAAGAACTGGAGCACATCCTCATGCCGATGCTGGACAACTATGAAGTTGTGCTGGTGGAGGACCCGGAAGGTCTGATTCACTGGTAGGGACACAATAACGCTTGTGAACCGCATAGGAGCGACGACGTAACGCTGTCGATTGGCGAAAGCTATGACAGCATCAGGGACATCCCAGAATGAAAGCATGGCCGCTAATCACGGTGGTCTTCGCAACCCTGGCCGCGAGTTATCAACCGACACCGATCTCTCGCATGCGCCCGGCGCAGGTCGCATACCTCGGCTTTGACCGCAACGACTATCCCGGCGACGCGAACCTGAAGCTCCTCCGCCAGACGTTCTCCTATTCCGGCTATTGGTTGAACACCCCGCCCGGAGCGAAAACAAATTCCTGGACTGGAAAGCGGAAGGCTCTTCAAGCCGCGGGTTTCGGCTTCCTGGTTCTATTCAATGGCCGTACCTACGCGGAGATCAAAGCGGTCGGGGACGCGGCTAAGCTGGGCAGTTCCGATGCTGCGGCCGCGGTTTCGTCGGCGCGCGCGGAGGGATTTCCACCCGAGACCATCATCTTCCTCGATCAGGAGCAAGGCGGCCGCCTCCTTCCAGAACAACGAGCCTATCTTCACGCGTGGGTTGAGGGAGCGACTTCCGCGCAGTTTGCCGCAGGCGTGTACTGCTCGGGCATTGCCGCGAAGGAGGGTTCCGGCGCTTCCATCGTCACTGCGGAGGATATCCGGAAAAATGCAGGTGGAAGAAAAATAGAATATTGGGTGGTCGACGACTCGTGCCCGCCTTCCCCCGGTTGCAGCGTTTCACGAAAAAATCTCTCGCCAGGGGCAAGCGGAATTCCATTCGCCGACGTCTGGCAATTTGCTCAGTCCCCGAAGCGCAAGGATTTCGCGCGCGGCTGCTCCGCTAACTACAATAAGGATGGCAACTGCTACCCGCCCGGGGTTGATCCAGTCCAAGGACTGCACGTGGACCTGGACGTTGCGGCTTCCAGCGATCCGTCTCGCGGCAGGACCCGCGACTAAAGAGCAGCGCAGCATTTTCTCGCAAGCCCTAGGCCTTCTTGATCAACCGGATCAGCCACAGCAACACGATGGCGCCGATCACGGACATAATCAGGCGGCCCAGCAAACCAGAAGCGAAGATTCCGAGCAGTCCAAACAGAAAGCTGCCGAGCAGCGAGCCCAGGATCCCCACGATGAGATCTCCGAGCAGGCCAAAGCCGCTTCCCTTTGTAATCTGGCCTGCCAGCCAGCCGGCCAGAATTCCTACAAGTACAACCCAAACCAGGTAGATCATCCAGATTCTCCTGTCGTCGAAATGGTGCCTCTAAAATTGTGCGGGCGAGGTACCGATTCCCGATGCCCCGCCCGCTTCTCGTTGCTTGTCAAAGGACCACTCTACCGCGGAGGCTTGGACCGCTCCCGGTTCGGAGGCTGCTGTTTCTGCTGCAACTGCTGTTGTTGCTGTTCGTGCCGTTGCTGCAGTTGCTGGGTCTGCTGCTGATGCTGCTGCTCGACCTGCTGCTTTCTTGCCTCATTGGCGTTCTGTTGAGTCAGCCGCTGGTGCTCCTGCTCCTGCTTTTGCTGGAGTTTATCTCGCTCTTGCTGCTGCTTCGCGAATACTTTCTCCTGCTGCTGCTGGTACTTCTGGTCCAGCTTCGGATTGCCAGTATTCGGCGTGCTGGGCCGTGGCATCGGAGCAAGGTCGTGAGGATGGACTGGGTTGCTGGGCCGGGGAACATTGTTCTCAGGACGGTTGTCAGTGCGCCCCGGGTTTCCACCGCGGTTGGCTGGAGGCGTATAAGACCCTCCTGCCTCTCTGGCAGGCACGACGCCTCGACCATTGAACTCGGCAGGCCTCGCGGTCGCGGCGATCGGTGGCCTGCCCATATTCGCGGAGGCCCTCAGTTGCGGGTTGGAGCGCGCTGCCTGCACATGTTGAGTTTGAGCTGCTACCGGCGGGATGTGTCGTTCCCGCGCCGCCGCCTCTTCTTCAGGCCGCGGACGCCGGTCGATTCCACCATTCCCGCCGTTGTAGCTGACGTGGTTCACCGTATTGTTGATCACGGTCGTGTTGTACACGTTATGAATCTCGGTGACGTTGATGTTGTTCACCGACCGGTTATAGAAGAAGTGGTCGTGGTCCCAGCGCCCGCCTTCGTAACCCTCGCCGAAATAGCCGAAGCCGTAACTGATTCCGCCATAGAAACCGACCCGCGGACCCCAGTAGCCTTCGTAGAAAATGAATCTGTCGCCGCCCCATCCCCAATAACCAGGTGTCCACAGGAAGCCAACCTCCGGAGCCAGCACCCAGGTTCCAGGCACCCAGTAATAATCGTCGATGTCATAGTCGTAGGCCCAGTAACCAGGGGTCCAAATATACCCGTCGCCCGGACAGAGTGGCTGCTCATACACGGGCAGAGGAGGCGGTGCGATGGTAATGAAAACGCCCACCCCGACTTGTGCGAACGATGCCAGAGGCATCGACAACACCATCAGCATGAGCGGCAGCGCGAACAATAGCGTACGAATAATGCGAATCTTCATGTTCATTCCTCGGGCCTATCATCCCTCGTTTGCCCGGTGTTGCTCTGCACTGCTGCGGGCTTCGTGGATTGAGAGGCCAGACCTCCGGACGTAACCGGCCAACTTTCGGATTCCACTCGTTTCTGGAAGTTGACCTCACGTCCAGGCATTGTATTTTAGTGCCTGATCCGGTCTTTCGATGCAATTCAACGCTGTGGAGATACGGAACGGCGCAGTCCACCTACGCCGCTCTACGCCAACTCGCTCTACGCGAACTATTGATCGCCTCGAGCGCGACCCTTTGCCTCGGACTGAAGACAAGAGCCAAGATTGACCCGACACCCACGCCCACCAAGAAGAAAGTCACGGCGGAAGACAGGTCGTATTCACTCTTCGTTGCACTTTCCATAAGCACCTCGCTCGCTGCACTCTCGTAATCAGGCGCGGGGGGGTGAGAGCAAGAGTCCTCTAGGCCGGCCGCGACCAAAGAAACTACTGATCTTGAGACACTACTGATCTTGAGAAACTACTGATCTTGCTTTCGATCCTCCGGCGTTTGCTCCCGAGCTTCCTGCGCGGCCGCTCGATGACTGATTTCCGCCACCGCCCGCAGGAACGGCTCCGCTTGGGCCGGCGCCGCAACCTCACCCAGCAGTATCTTCTTGAAGGGCAGGTCGCTGCCATAAATCGCGACCGTGGAGTCGGCGTCCTGTTCCACCACCGCGCCTTCCAGAGTCAGTCCGGCAAAGATGCCTCGGGAGCGGGAGTAGGTAAGCAATTCGGTGTTCAGCTTCCAATCCGTTCCGGCGGACGCATGACGTCCCACCGGCCCGGCCGCCGCGGAGCCTTCGCCCGTAATTTCAAACTTGCTCGAAAGCAGATGCCGCAGACCACTGTCATTCATCACCAGCATCACCAGGTCCACGCCCTCCGCGCCGATCTGCAGGCCCCAACTGCCTCCGCCGACGCTGATGAATGCGGGGGCGCTCCATTTTTCAGTTGAGCCTTCAGCCGCGCCTTCACCCGTGCCCGCATTGTTGCGGCACACGGCGACTCCGCGCCCGTGCTTCGCGCCCACGATAAATCCGGCTTTGACCAGATGCGGAATCACCACGATGCACTTGGAACTCTTCAACACTTCTTCGGGAATGCCTTTGTCGGGAGCGGCCGCGATTTCCTTGAGAACGTCGGCCGAATTCTGCAGCCGCTCGGTTGCGTCTTCACGGGTCGAGGCGGCTGAGAGATTTCCCAGCACCGCCGCCAAACTGAATACCAGCAGAACCAGATGTCGTTTCATGTTTGCTCCTCTCATGTTTGCTCCTCAGAGTTTTGCACAAGAAAATTTTGATTTCGCCAATCACGCGAAAATACACTTGCACCTCGAAAGGAGCACGCTGTATGCCAGATTTGAGAAGTCCCTTTTTTTACTGCAACATACTGCCCGGAAGGGCAGTCACATGGAAGGTTAGCAATACTCGGCGGAGTGTAAATTTTATGCGGTGGGAATTCACCCCTCTACTCGGGGCCATTTGGTTGTTTTTCAAACCCGCCCGCGTTCAGTGCAAATCAACCGCTTGGGTCAGACGGAAGTTGAGACGGTGATCGACCCCGAACACAATATCCTTATTCTTAGGAGTGACGCCATTCTTAGGAGTGACGGCGGAAGCCTTGCCCGGCAACGTGCTTCGTTCCTCGCGCGAGCCGCCCTTGGCAAAGATGCTGGATGTCTCGATCACGACCGTCTTTCCGCCAACGTTCAAACTGACTAGCACGATTCGCAGGTAGCCCGGTTCTAGCGCGCTCCCGCGTCCACCTCCGCGCGAACTTGCGGGCTTGGCCTCAAGCACGCGCCCTATCACGGTTGTGCCGCCTGCCAGGAGAGTTTGTCCGTCGATCGCGACCGCCTCATCGACGGTGGCGTTGAAGCTGTCCCCCGCATGCGACGACGCGCTCGAAAGCGGGCCCTGCAGGCGAATTGGGATCGGTGTTCCTTCCGGCAGCTTCGTGCTCGATGGGATCAGCGACTGGCTGGGCGAAACCCCTTCCGCGCGCGGCTGGCGATCGAAGGGCAGTTTTTGCGAATCGGAGTTCGGGTTGCTATCGGCAGGCGGGTGCGTGCAGTCTACGGTGAGACCGAGCGTCAGCAGAACAATCGCGACGCGTTTGGCATGAGACGTCATGTTCGCCCCCCATCAGAATATCAAGCGGTGGGCGGTTCGCGGCGGACCAGATTGGGTCAGTCCTGAATCTCGAACGCGACATGCATGGTAAAACTGCAGCAGGACTCCCAAGGATGAAAACAATTTTGAAACACCCCACGAAAACTCTTTTGAATCTCTGGCCGCCATTTCTCGGCGCGGGCATCCGAGTGCGCCGAATTGGCCCAGACTGGAAAGAGATCGATGTCGAGATGAAGCTGCGCTGGTGGAATCGAAATTACGTTGGCACTCACTATGGAGGATCGCTGTACTCCATGGCCGACCCCTTCTTCATGGTTATGCTGATTGAAAATCTGGGCAAGGATTACATTGTTTGGGACAAGGCAGCCAGCATCCGCTTCCGGAAGCCGGGGCGCGGAACGGTGTCCGCGAGTTTCCGGGTGTCCGAAGGCCAGATCGACGAAATCCGGCAGACTCTGAATTCCCAGGAAAAAATCGAGCGCGTCTTCAACGTCGAGATCAAGGATCAATCCGGCAGCGTCGTGGCCGAGGTTGAGAAGCTGGTGCACATCCGAAGAAAAGTCCCGACTCTAAGCTGACATCCGAGTCATTGCCCTCTTGCCTTTGCCGCGGCTTGTCACCCGGATTCGTCACAAATTGGATGTGATGGCCCGCACTTAGCGGCGACGGCTTTCGCACTACACTTTCCCTAATCAGGTGGGAAGCAGTCCATTCCCGGAAAAATTGCGGCCAACTTTTCCTGACTGGGAATCGCGACTTGCCTGAAGACGTCCCAGATCCCGTTTTTCCTGGGACCTGCGACCGAGACCTGATTCCGCATGAACGTCGTGACCCAATTTCCGGCGGCCCGAGATTGCGATCCCGATCACCGTTTTTTCGCGATGTTTGAAGGGGCCGCGATTGGAATCGGAGTCTGCCAACTCGATGGCCGCATTCTGGAACCGAATCCCGCCCTCTGCAGAAGCCTGGGCTACACCAAACTGGAACTGACCGGCAAGCACGCCCGCGAACTCTATACCAAGCCGGAGCGCGAATCTCATCCGGAGATTACTCGCGAGATCTTTCCAGGCAATCTTGCGTCCGGCAATCTTTCTCCCGGCAATCCTTCTCCCTGCAATCTTGCGCCAGACAAACTGCAGATGAGCGAACTGATGCTGGGCGCACGCGACTCGGTCGATTTCGACCAGCGCTGCCGGCGCAAAGACGGCTCCGAATTCTGGGGACACTGGACGCTGTCGGTGGCGCGCGACGGGCGTCGTCAGCCCGCCTTCCTGATTGTGATGTTGGCGGATGCGACCGGCCGCAAGCGTCTGGAAGAGCTTCTGCGCGAGGCCGAGAAGATGGAGATCATCGGACGGCTGACGGCAGGAATCGCCCACGACTTCAACAACCTGCTGACCGGTGTTCTTTTGTACTGCGACCTCTTAAGCGCCGGCTGTGCAACTGCTGAATCCGAGATTTCTGGCCTGGTGAATTCCGGTCCGGAGCTGAGGCAGCACGTGGAAGAAGTCCGCATGGCCAGCGAGCAAGGCGCGGCTTTGACGCATCAACTCTTAGCCATCGCACGCCGGCAATCGTCGGAGCCGCGCCCCACCCCGATCAACGAAATTGTCGCTTCCATCAAAAATCTGTTGCGGCGGCTGCTGGGAAAGCAGATCGAGCTGACCATAGATAGCGACTCGGCACTAGACCTCAATGGGGGACTGGTGCTCGCCGATCCGGCGCAGTTGCGGCAGATCCTGTTGAACCTGGTGCTGAATGCGCGCGACGCGATGCCGTTGGGCGGCAAGATCGGTTTGCGCACGCGGGCGGCGGAATTCCATGGCGACGGCTCCGGTGAGAAGCGCAGTAAACTTGCGCCTGCACAGGCCCGGCGGGCCGTCTCGGTGGTGGTGCAAGACAACGGCTGCGGCATGGATGCGGAGACTCGCGGGCGGCTGTTCGAACCCTTCTTCACCACCAAGAGGCCCGGAAAAGGTACCGGGCTGGGCCTGGCGACGGTGCAGCGCATCGTCGGCGAATTGGGAGGCACGATCGAGGTCGAGAGCGAACCGGGACGCGGCACGTCGATCAGAGTGCTTCTGCCGGCGATCGACCTCCGGCCGAGAGGATCCGGAGCATGAACCCGGATTCATCCTGAAGCGTTGTCGGCACGCCTGAGTAAGCTGCGGAGAGAGTCAGAGTTTCGTATCCGGGCTTCGTATCCGGGTTTCGTATCGGGGTATCGCTTCAGCGATACCGCAGGGTTTCAAAATCGGATGCCCCCTTTAGGGGCCGGGCTTCCCCGTAGAGACGGGGCTGGCCGCGCCTCCGGAGACGGCATCGTGAGATTTGTTAATTGCTAGTTCTACACCGCAAGAGAGGATCACCATGTTCACCGCATCGACCGCCGCCGTCCTCAGTCATAGTCAGAGCCGCCCTGCGCAAATCGAAGGCGCGAATTTCCTGAACCTTCTGATCGTGGACCACGACCGTACCATTCGCGAGTCCTGCCGCGAGGTGGCGCAGTCGCTCGGATTCAACACCCAGGTGGCCGAATCGACGGAACAAGCCTACCGGTTGCTCGACATCTCCAGCACTGACGCCGTGCTGCTCGATCTGCGGCCCGGCCCCGGTGGACTGGACGCGCTCCACGCCCTCAAGAAGCATCGGGCCGACGCGCTGGTGATCGTGGTGACCGGCTACGGCACCGTGCAATCGGCGGTGCAGGCGATGAAGGATGGTGCCTACGACTACGTCACCAAACCCTTCAGCATGGAAGAACTCCGTCTGCTGCTGGAGCGGGTGGCTGGCCACCTGCGGTTGAAGACGGAGAATCGCGTGCTGCGGGAGACGATCAAGTCGCGGCAGGGCTTCGGCAACCTCGTCGGGCGCTCGCCGGAAATGGAAAAGCTCTACCGCATCATCGCCAAGGCCGGACAAAGTGTGCACCCGGTGCTGATTCTCGGCGAAAGCGGCACGGGCAAGGAACTGGTAGCGAAGTCCATTCACTTCGCCGGCATCTTCCGCAACAAACCGTTCATTCCGGTCGATTGCGGGTCGCTCGTTCCGACCCTGATCGAGAGCGAACTGTTCGGCCACGTGCGCGGGGCTTTCACCGGTGCGACCAATCCCAAGGACGGCCTGCTGGCCATCGCCGATGGAGGCACTGTGTTTCTGGACGAGATCGGCGAGTTGCCCACCGACTTGCAGGCCAAGCTGCTGCGGGCCATTCAGGAGAAGGAGATTCGTCCGGTGGGAAGCGTGAAACGCGTTCCCATCAACGTGCGGATTCTGGCCGCCACCAATCGCGACCTGGAACGAGCCGTGGCGGAGGGTACGTTCCGCCGCGACCTTTTTTTTCGACTCAACGTTCTTACCCTGCGGCTTCCAGCGTTGCGCGAGCGCCGTCAGGACATCCCGCTGCTGGTGGCGCATATTCTCGAACGCATCGGCCACGACGCCGGCGCCGAAAAGACCATTTCCGACGAGGCCCTCAAGGCACTGCTGAATTACGACTGGCCGGGCAACGTGCGCGAACTGGAAAATTCGCTGGAAAGGGCTTGCGCGCTGAGCAGCGCGAACGAAATTCAGCTGCGCGACCTTCCCACCAAGATTTATGGCGCGCCCAACGAATTGCTGGGAGTCAGCCAGCCGAGCAATGGCAATGGCATCGTCCCCATGGCGGAGCTGGAGAAACAAACCATCCTGAGTGCGCTGACTCAGGTCAACGGAGACAAGATGCTCGCGGCGCGGCTGCTCGGCATTGGAAAAACCACCCTCTACCGCAAGCTGAAAGAATACGAGGCAAGGAATTTGTAGTTGGTGATTGGTAATTTGTGATTTAGATCAATTTAAATCCGGGAAACCCGCTCGTCCCGCACTTAGATTAGAAATCACAAATTACCAATCACAAATCCCGCAAGTCCCGAAACCGAGCAGACGTCATGGGCGCTCGTGCCAGAACGGGAGCTTCGCCCAAGACCCGGCCGCTCAACTCATTCATTTATCAGCCAACCACGATTGGCAAGGAAGTTGCGTGCGGATTCGCCATGATCCTTCTTGTAACGCCGAGTGAGCGGGCCGGCGAGTGCTCCGCCGCGCTGCATGAGGCCACAGGCGAGAAGGTCATGGTGGCAGCAACTCTGGCCCGGGCAACGGCCCTTTTGCGAGCGGAATGCTACCTGGTAGTGGTGTTCGACCAACATCTGCTCGAGACCGAGCCGCACGAGGCCGGATGCATGCTCGATCATCTGGGCACCGCTATCCCGGTGCAGATCAATCTCGCAATCAGCGGAACGGAGCGTCTGGTGCGCGAGGTGCGCTCCGCCGTCCAGCGCCGCCAGCGCGAGGAAGTGAAGGCCCGAAGCGCGGCGCTCCAGGCCATATTGAGCGACCTGAATGGTACTGTGACGGCGCTGTTACTGTCTACAGAACTGGCTCTCCAAACCCCCAGCCTGTCCCCGGCGGCGTCGGAAAAACTGGAGTCCGTCCACGAACTGGTAGAGAAACTGCGCAGACAACTAGAGGACAGCGGCGCAACCGAAGAACGGGAACAGGCTGCCGGCGTCTGATGGGTTCCACCAGCGAGGCATGTAAGACTCCGCGTCCCTTCACCCGTCCCCTAAGTAACCCGCCTCTTTACTGATAACGGCAAACGGCCTTGCCGATAAGTCGATTGATGGAATTGTTCAAACATGCAAGAACCCAAAATCACCGAGCGCGCCCAAGCCGAAGAAGCGCTGCGAGAGAGTTTCACCACCAGCGAGGCCGCGCTGAAAGAACTGGCCGACCAAAAATTCGCTCTGGATCAGCACGCCATCGTGGCGATCACCGACGTCCAGGGCACGATTACTTATGTCAACGACAAGTTCTGCGCTATCAGCCAATACTCCAAAGAGCAACTGATCGGTCAGAATCACCGTATCCTCAACTCCGGTCACCACCCGAAAGAGTTTTTCCAAGAGATGTATCACACCATCGCCAACGGTAAAGTCTGGCACGGCGAAATCAAAAACCGCGCCAAAGATGGCTCGATCTACTGGGTGGATACGACCATCGTTCCGTTCCTCACCTCTGACGGCAAACCGCGCCAGTACGTGGCCATTCGCGCTGACATTACGGAACGCAAGCGGGGAGAATCGGCGCTGAAAGAAAGCCTCGCCACCAGCGATCGCGCGCTCAAAGAACTAGCCGACCAAAAGTTCGCTCTGGATCAACATGCCATCGTGGCGGTGACCGATGTCCAGGGCATGATCACGTACGTCAACGAGAGGTTCTGCGCCATCAGTCAGTATCCCAAGGAAGACCTGATTGGCCAGAATCACCGCATCCTCAATTCCGGCCACCATCCGAAGGAGTTTTTCCAGCAGATGTACCACACCATCGCCAACGGCAAAGTCTGGCATGGCGAAATCAAAAACCGGGCGAAGGACGGTTCGCTCTATTGGGTGGACACGACTATCGTCCCGTTTCTCACTTCCGAAGGCAAACCGCGCCAGTACGTAGCCATCCGCGCGGACATCACCGAGCGCAAGCGGGCAGAGGAAGTGCGCGAACGTCTGGCGGCCGTGGTCGAGTCATCCGACGATGCCATCATCAGCAAGACTCTCGAAGGGACGATCACCGCCTGGAATCGCGGTGCCGCGAAGGTTTTCGGCTACTCGGAATCGGAGGCCGTGGGCAAACCGATGCAGATGCTCATACCGCCGGAGCGCGCGAACGAGGAACCCGACATTCTGGCGCGCATCGGACGCGGCGAGAGCGTTGAGAATTTCGAAACCGTCCGCGTCCGAAAGGATGGCACTCACATTTACGTTTCCACGACGATTTCGCCGATCAAAAGCAGCGGCGGCACGATTGTTGGCGCTTCAAAAATTGCGCGCGACATAACAGAGCGTAAGCGGGCCGAAGCGACACTGAAGGAAAGCCTCTCCACCAACGAGAGGGCGCTCAAGGAACTGGCCGACCAGAAATTCGCTCTCGATCAGCACGCTATCGTGGCAGTGACCGACGTTCAGGGCACGATTACTTACGTGAACGACAGGTTCTGCGCCATCAGCAAATATTCCAGGGAGGAACTGATCGGCCAGAATCATCGCATCCTCAACTCGGGCCACCACCCAAAGGAATTCTTCCAGCAGATGTACCACACCATTGCCAATGGCAGAGTCTGGCATGGCGAAATCAAGAACCGCGCCAAGGACGGCTCATTCTATTGGGTGGATACTACTGTCGTTCCCTTCATGGGCGCGGAAGGGAAACCACGGCAGTATGTAGCCATCCGTGCGGATATTACCGAACGCAAACGGGTTGAGGAGGCATTGCGCGAGCAGGCCCAGGTAATGGACTCGGCCCAGGTTTTTGTGCGCGACATGGAGAGCCGCGTGGTGTTCTGGCCTCGGGGTGCGGAGAAGCTTTATGGCTTCAGCTCCCAGGAGGCATTAGGCATCCTTTCCCACGATCTTTTTCATACGCAATTTCCCGAGCCACTAGCGATGATCGAGAAGAAGATTCTTGAGAGCGGCGTGTGGGAGGGCGAACTGATACATCGCAAACGTGACGGCAGCACCATCGTCGTCTCCAGCGCATGGGTCTTGCATTACGATGCTCAGGGGCGGCCCATACGCATCCTGGAGACCAACACCGATATCACGGCCCGCAAGCAGGCGGCGGAAGCGCTGGCCCGGCAGACCGACGAATTGTCTCGCCAAGCCGAGGAACTGGCCCGGTCGCGAGGGGCTCTGGAAGCCCAGAGGCTCATGCTCCAGTCCGTGCTGGACAGCATGGCCGAGGGGCTGGTCGCCGCAGACGAGCAGGGCAAATTCCTGATATGGAATCGGGCGGCGGAGAGGATTGTGGGCTATGGTCCGGCAGAGCTTCCCGCTGCGGAGTGGTCCGCACACTATGGCAACTACTTGCCGGACGAAGTCACTCCCATGCCCACCGAACAACTCCCCCTGGTACGCGCAATTCGCGGAGAGGCGAGCATCGCCGAGATCTTTCTGCGCAATCCGAATATCGCCAAGGGCGCCTGGATCGAGGCCAGCGGCGCCCCCCTGAAAGACAAGGACGGCCTGGTTTGCGGCGGAGTGGTGGCGTTCCGCGACATTACGCAAAGGAAAATCGATGAGCGCGAAATCCAAAAGCTAACGGACGAACTCGAACAGAGGGTCGCACAGCGGACGGCCCAACTGGAAACCGCCAACAAGGAACTGGAAGCCTTCAGCTACTCAGTATCCCATGACCTGCGGGCGCCCTTGCGGCACATCGGCGGCTTTTCCCAGTTGCTGGTGGAAGAATTTGGTTCCACCCTTGACCCCATCGCCCAACGTTATCTCGATCGGATCCAGGCCGGGACGCAGAAAATGGGTCTGCTGGTGGACGAATTGTTGAATCTGGCAAAGGTTGGGCGCCATGCCTTGAGTCGGCGAGCGACTAAGTTGAACGTGATGATCGCGGAAGTGGTTGCGATTCTCGAGCCGGAGACCGAAGGGCGGCAGGTCCAATGGGTTATCGCCGATCTACCCGCGGTGGAATGTGATCCGGTTCTGGTCAAGCAGGTCTTTCAAAACCTGCTGGCCAACGCGCTCAAGTTCACTCGCCCACGCACCAACGCCGTCATCGAAGTCAGCCACCAGAACGAAGAAGATGGACGGCCGGTGTTTATGGTCCGGGACAATGGCATCGGATTCAGCATGAAGTATGTCGACAAGCTGTTCGGTGTCTTCCAGAGGCTGCACCGTACAGAGGAATTCGAAGGCACGGGCATAGGCTTGGCCACAGTGCAACGCATCATTCAAAAACACGGCGGCCAAGTGTGGGCAGAGGGAGAGGTGGACAAGGGCGCATCCTTCTATTTCACCCTCGGTGTGGGAAAAGAAGCGGAGTCAAAGAGTAATGGAGCTACGGCTGGAGGCCAATCATGAACGCAGATGAACTTGACATACTGTTGGTGGAAGACAATCAGGACGACGTGGATCTTGCCCTGCATGCGCTGCGGCGGGAGAAGCTGGCGAACCACATCTTCGTCACGCGCGATGGTGAGCAAGCTCTCGACTTTCTCTTTTGTCGCGGAGCGTTTACGCAACGATCCTTCGATCGTCCTCCCAAATTAGTACTGCTGGACTTGAAACTGCCCAAAGTGAATGGGATGGAAGTGCTCAAATCCGTCAAGAGCGACCCTCGGACCAAGACCATCCCGGTCGTGATCATGACCTCTTCGAAAGAAGAGCGGGATCTAGTGGCGAGCTACAACCTGGGCGCTAACAGTTACATCCAGAAACCGGTTGACTTCGACAAATTCCGGGAGACGGTAAAGAGCGTCGGACTGTACTGGCTGGTCATCAATCAGCCGCCGGTAGCGGAAAGCTCCCAGCATCTGACAGGACTGGCCCATGACCCGCACTAACGATCTCGCGCCCCAACCGGGCGAGCTCCGGGTGCTGCACATCGAAGACAACGAACTGGACGCCGAACTCGTGGCCCAGGCGCTGCGCCGAGGCGGCTTCTCGGCTGTCGTGGTCATAGTGCAGGCGGAAGCCGAGTTTGAGCGGGAACTTCGCGCGCACCCTCCCGACATTGTGCTCGCCGACTACAACTTGCCCCAGTGGAAAGGGATCGACGCGCTCGAGGTGCTGCGGCGGGAAGGGCTGGACATCCCACTGATCCTGGTCTCGGGCGCATTGGGAGACGTAACCGCGGTCGAGTGCATCAAGCGGGGCGCAACCGATTATGTGCTGAAAGATGGGCTGGCGCGGTTGCCGGAAGCCGTCCGCCGGGCGCTGCGCGAAAGAGCTTTGCATCGTCTGCGCCGGCAAGCGGAAGAGGATTTGGCGCGGAAAGTCGCAGAACTGGCCGCCCAGAAGTTTGCGCTTGATCAGCACGCCATCGTGGCGGTGACGGATGTCCAGGGCACAATTACTTACGTCAACGAGAAATTCTGCGCCATCAGCCAGTATTCCGCGCACGAACTGCTTGGCCACAATCACCGCATCGTTAGCTCCGGCTACCATCCGAAAGAGTTTTTCCAGCGGATGTATCAAACCATTGCGAGTGGTCAGGTCTGGCACGGCGAAATTCGGAACCGGGCCAAGGATGGTTCCTTCTACTGGGTGGACGCCACCATCGTTCCCTTTCTCGGAGCGGATGGCAAGCCGCAGCAGTACATCGCCATCCGAACGGATATCACGGAACGCAAGCGGGCGGAAGACGAAATCCGGCAACTCAACGACAAACTGCAACAGAGAGTGGCAGAGCTGGCCCGTTCCAACGCCGACCTCGAGCAGTTCGCGTATGTGGCGTCGCATGATCTGCAGGAGCCGCTGCGCATGGTGGCGGCCTACACGCAATTGCTCGCCGAACGCTATCGCGGCAAGCTCGACGCGAACGCCGACAAATTCATCAGTTACGCCAGCGAGGGAGCGCTCCGGATGCAAACCCTGATTCAGGACCTGCTCGCTTTTTCGCGGGTCGGCCGGAACGGCGCCGGCTGCTTGCTCGTCGATTGCAATGCGGTGCTCGAAGAAGTCCTGGCGAACCTTGGTCCGGCGATTCGGGAGAGCGCGGCGCGGGTTGCGCAGGCTTCGTTGCCCGAAGTGTGGGCCGACCGCCTGCAACTGACGCAAGTCTTCCAGAATCTGATCGGAAACGCCCTCAAGTTCCGCGGCCAGGACCCGCCCGCAATTTCGGTGCAGGCCGAAAAGACGGGCGAGCAGTGGTTGTTCAGCGTGAGCGATAACGGCATTGGAATTGCCCCGGAATCCGCAGAAAATATTTTCGTGGTCTTCCAGCGGCTGCACACACGCACGGAGTATCCGGGTAACGGCATTGGTCTCGCCATCTGCAAAAAAATCGTCGAGCGCCGTGGCGGAAAGATCTGGGTCGAAGCGCAACCCGGTCACGGTTCCATCTTCCGGTTCACGCTGCCTTGTGAGGCTCCGGTGGAGCAGGAGTTGGGTGGCGAGAAGCTGTCAAAGTCAGCCACCGCAAGTAATGCTGGCCGTTAGTCGCCGCCGATGGTCGTTCGTCGATCGTCTCCGGACGCAGGTCGTGATCATGAAACGCGAACGGCCAACGGCGAACGACCAACGACCGACGACCGATGTACCAACGACCGGCATTTACAATTCTTCACCCATTTCGTTCGCAAGGCCGCCGCGCGACTGCGTTCTTCAGGAAAGGAACGGAGGTTGCGATGGAGAACCGAACGACAGTACTGTACGTAGACGATAATCCCAAATCCAGCCGATTGCTGACCAGCGTTCTCGAAGAATGCGGGTTCCGGGTAATCACAAAAAACGATCCCGTCGAGACACTCGCCATTTGCCAACAAACCCACTTCGATCTGGCGCTGCTCGACTACGAAATGCCGCTGATGTCGGGAGCGAAGCTGGCCCGGGAGATCAAATATCTGGTGCCGGATGTTCCGGTGGTGCTGATCTCCGGTCGCGAAACTCTGCCGCCGTCGGAATTGGCGTCCGTGGATGCTCACTTCGGGTTTGGAACGTCGCTCGACGATCTGCTGTGGACGATGAGAATCCTGGTCGAGCCGAAGGTGGTTAGCGTGCAGGACCATCTCGGAGATCAGCGCGCAAGAACGCAGTGGGCAGACTCGACTTGAAAACAGGGCGTTTCCGCGCCACGTCTCCAGTGTCGTGTCCCGCGGGCGCGGCACTGGCTACATTGTCACCCCACCTCGGCTCACATTCAACCGCGCGCTGTTGCACGAAAAGGTAATACTCCTCTTCCCTTGCTTCCGCGTACGCTGCAGGCTTTTGTGCCGTCCGTTCTGCTCCGGAAACGCGCCCGCGCATTTCGTTGGTGGTAATCAGCTGCACCAGGGAGTTCACCGTGGCAAAAACCGCCATCATGGACGCGCCGACCAGCACCAGGCAGCACCAGGAGTGTGTCGCTCAGGGGCAGCGACTTCGAAAGGGCGAACCCGGAAATCCCCGCGCCGAGGGCGGCTGGCGCGAAGAGGGCAACACGCCCCTTTCTTCTCTGCCCGCGCTCGCGATCGCCAGCGAGCCGCAGATCGAGGAGTGAGAGAGATGGGAGCCAGAAAGGATAGCGCGTTCAGTCCAAAACACCACTCTCGCCCAACTTCGCCAGTGCTTGACCGCCGAGTGCCGGTCACACCATGATCGCCACGCTAAATTGGATCGAATTCAGTGCGATGGCGATCGGCCACCACGCCGCCAATCAGGGAGAAAAGAAAGATGGGAATACCGCCGAGAACCTGATCCAGCGCCAACAGAAACGCCGAGTGACTGAGCCGGTAAACCAGCCAACTCTGGGCCACAATCTGCATCCAGGTACCGACGCTGGATGTGCAGCCGCCAAATCACATCAAACGGAAATCGCGATATTGAAATGCCTTAAAAACCCGCCCAATCACCTTGACGTCTCCGAGAGAAGGCTAACACGCAGCTTCACCCGCGCAAGGTGAAGCGCGCAGCTAAACAATCTTCTTAGCTGGTCGCTTCTTCGCCCCAGGCTCGGCCTTCGCTGGTCTGCAGTCGCCTTCGCGGCAGCTCGGGCACACGACTTTCTCATTCTGCTCGGCCATCTGGTGCAGGAAAGCGGAAAACGTCTGACCGCAGTGGTTGCATAAGAGTTCAATTGAATCCTTGCTCATATCCGTGCTTGTCATCTTGCGACCTCTATTTTGTGCTGCCTTTCAACCCAGACTCCTACCTTTTATTTTACCGCTATGATCGGCTAAGCGCGCCTCGCGACTCTATCCCATAGAATAATCAGCAACATGCCGCTGGGCCTTTACATCTCAGTGCCGTTCTGCCGGACCAAGTGCAGCTATTGCAACTTCGCTTCGGACGTATTCTCCAAGTCTGCTTACGAAAATTACGTTGCCCGCCTGCTCGAAGATATCGCCGCTACGCGCCAGCTTGCCTCGAATCTGGAATGTGTTTTCGAAGAAACCGCCGACTCCATCTATCTCGGCGGAGGAACCCCGTCCATCCTCGATGGCGCGCAGCTGCGGCGAATCTTTGGCGCCGTGCGCAGTCATTTTGTCATCACACAGGATGCCGAGATTACCGTCGAATGCGCTCCGGGCACGCTCACTCCCACTCTCATCGAAACCTTGCTGCAATGCGGAGTGAACCGCGTGAGCCTGGGCGTGCAGTCGTTCGTCGATCAGGAAGCCCAAGCCGTGGGCAGGTTGCACCAACGCTCCACCGTTCTCGAAGAAATCCGCCGCTTGCGAGAGGCTGGCCTCGTGAACATTAACATCGACTTGATTGCCGGTTTGCCGCACCAGACGCCGGAAAGCTGGGCCTTCTCAGTCTCGGAGACGATTGCGGCGGGCGTACCGCACGCCAGCGTTTACATGCTTGAAGTGGACGACGATTCGCGCCTGGGCAGGGAACTGATCGCCGGCGGCGCCCGCTACCACGCCCACTTTGTCCCCGATGACGACGCGACCGCGGATTTCTATCAGCAGGCATGTGAGACACTAAACGCCGCCGGCATAGCTCAGTACGAAATCTCCAACTTCGCCCGTTCTGACTTTGATAGTCCCGCGTCGGAGCCGGGAAAGAGCCGGGTGCCCCGTCCAAGCTCTGCTTGGGCGGGTCCTGGGCCGGACAACCAGTCGCGCCATAACTTGAAATACTGGACGCGCCAACCTTACATCGGCTTCGGCGTCGATGCACACTCAATGCTGCTCGCCGATCTTCAAGAGGACGAACGGCAGCTGGCCCTCCGCTTCGCCACGCCCGACTCGCTGGACGCCTACATGAATCGAGCTCCGCACACGGTGACACCGGTTTCCGCCGAGGGCGCTATCGAAGAAACCTTCTTCCTAGGTCTGCGCCTCAATCGGGGCATTGACTTGGAACAGCTTCGTTTTCTCCCGCCTTCATGCGGCACGGTTAGTCAAGATGCCGCCTGGCAATCCGCCATCCAGCAATGCGTGCGCGACGGCTTGCTCGAACAGCAACGCACAATTCTGCGCCTGACCGCCCGTGGCCGTCTCTTATCCAACGAAGTCTTTGCCAGGTTCCTTGCCGAGAAAACCGAAAAAACAAAGTGGGAACCGGCCACGTGAATCCACGTTAGTTGGCCGATCTGTGCCGTTCGGCTTGGGCCTATCCGGTCCCCACCATCTCAAAAACTTTAGGCAGGCCAATGCCTATGCCCGCGTCGAAGACGGGCCGCTCAAACTCCAGAGCCTGAATTCCGGCCTCTCCTGAAAAACTTATCCACACAATGCGAAACTGTGCCCGCGATGCGCCGAGTTGCACGTCCAGCACATCTCCGGCCTGCATCTTCGAGCGCATGCCGATCAGAACGGCCCCGCGGTTGCTGACGTTCCCCACCCGCACAATCTCCGCGAAGGGCCGCGCCATCCGGTCCACTCCCCAGATGCGTACCGGCAACTCCAGGTTCAGTCTGCGTTCTTTTCGCCGATCCATTTTCGCTCCGGTCTCAGGTCAACGATGCAAGCGGATCATAACCAGAAACGCCCCCCAGCGAAACGTCACATCGGTTACACGCGGAAGGGTTCCTGAAGTTACGTTGCATTTGCCGGAAATGGCCGGAAAACACAGGTTTTCTGCCGAAGAAATTAGTCGAAGTCTTTGAGCGAGCAGGCCCCCGGCCCGCGGGCGTCGCCGCACGATCCGCAGGGCCCCGCCGGCATCGCCGGCCGGGTAGCCGCCCCGCTTTTCGCGCTCACCGCGAACACCGAGAGCTGCGGCTCCAGCTTCTTGCTCTGGCACTTCGGGCACGCAGCTTTTTGCTGGCCGAAGATCAGGGCTTCGAACTCGTGCTGGCATTCCTGGCAGACGTACTCAAAGATAGGCATGAAGAAAACTCCACGAAGAAACTTTCCTCTATTTAAAATCAAAGCGTGGGTACTTCGCAAACGTTCGAGGACACGCGTCCCTTCACGCCGCGCCGCTGGCTGCACGGCGGGCACGTGCAGACGCTCGCCAGCTTCCTGATCCAGCGGCGTTTTCGTGTGCCCGCACCCGAGGAGCGCTTGATCGAAGTGGCTCCCGGCGTCCAGGTGCTTTGCCACTGCCACTGGCAGGCGGATCGCACCCACGCGCTGACCATCGTCATTGTGCATGGGCTCGAAGGCTCGAGCGAATCGCAGTACATGCTGGGCGTCACGGAGAAGGCGCTGGCTGCGGGGATGAATGTGATCCGCTACAACCAGCGCAACTGCGGCGGCACGGACGCGCTGGCTCCGGTGCTCTATCACTCCGGGCTGTCGAGTGATGTTGCGGCGGTGGCGCGCGAGTTCATCGCACGCGACGGCATTTCGCGGCTGGCGCTGGTGGGCTTCTCGATGGGCGGCAACCTCGTGCTGAAGTTGGCAGGCGAGTGGGGAGCGCAAGCGCCTCCGCAGTTTCGCGCGGTGGCGGCATGCTGTCCGGCGATTGATCTGGCGACCTCGTCGGATACCCTGCATGAATTCTCGAACCGCCTTTACGAAAAATACTTCTTGTGGGCGCTTCATCGCCGGATGATTCAGAAGGCGCGGCTTTTTCCCGGCCACTTCGACGTCGAGCGATTGCGCGGCATCCGGAGCCTGCGCGAGTTTGACGACAAAGTCACGGCTTACTATTGCGGTTTCACGGGCGTCGCCGATTACTATGATCGCGCGTCGGCGGCGCACGTCGTCGATAAGATCGCGGCCCCCGCGCTGATTTTGCACGCCGCCAATGACCCGTTTATTCGCATCACCGCGGAGACGCGCCGGAAGATCTCGTCGAACCCGCACATTACGTTCGTTGAAACGGAAGACGGCGGGCACTGCGCCTTTGTGGGATCACCCGCAAGATTGCCCACCGGAGCGGGAAATGGGAGTGATGGCCGTTATGACGACGGTTATTGGGCGGAGCGTGAGATCGTGAACTTCCTGCGCCAGTTCTAATGGGGTGTCCCACGAGTTCATGGCCAAGTTCACGCCCAAGTTCATGGCCAAGTTCGTGACCAAGTTCATGACATAGTTCATGACATAGTCCCGCACTGTCATCCTGAGCGAAGCGAAGGATCTATGTAGTGGACTGCGCACCTGCTTGATGAAGGACTTTCCGATGGATGCCGACTTCTCGATCGAGCTGGGGCGCGAGGATCCGGTGCTGGATTTTCCCTGGAAAGACCCCGCCGGCAAACTCGTCTACATCGACTTAAAACGCCATCCCGAATTAATCGCGCAGATCGAGGAAGCCCAGACGTTCCCCGAACTGCAGGAGTTTCTGCGCACGCTGAATTCGGCGCGCAGCACGTTGGAGACGGCGAAATGCGACGCCTGGGTGACGACGGAACTGAGCGCTGAGGAAGAAGTTTATAACGCGTCGCATAAGTTCGCAAGTTATGTGGACGCCGTATTTTCCGGCATTGATGTGCGTCTATCTTCGTCAGGGCAATCTTCGTCGGAGCGATGTTTGGAGATTCACGAACGGTTTGCCCGGAACCTGGTGGAGTTATTGCGGCGAGCGCCGGAGATTCCGTCGGCGTTGGAAGTGTGCGTGCGCCGCTGCTACTTCGCGGAGCACGGCGGAATTCGGGAAGGGTGCTACTGCACCTTGTATGTCAGCGGCTATGGCAACGACGAGGCCGGCGCGCGCCGGAATTGGGGAGTGGGGCTGAAGCTCGTGGGGAATGCGGTTGTCCAATTATCGTCCCCATGTTTCTCCCCAGGCTATTATTCTGAACTGTGACGGCAATGCCGATTACCCCTACCAAGACCCCGCTTCCGACGGGCTTCCTGCGATCCTTGATTCGATGGCTTGTCATCGGCGTGGTGCTTCTTTGGTCGCTCGCCGCGCTCATCCTTGTGGCCGCCCGGTGGATCGACCCGCCGACAACGGCAGTGCACATCGAGCGCCGCATGCAGGCCTGGATTCACCACACGCCGTATCGCGAACGCTACAGATTCATTCCGCTTAACCAAATCTCGCCCGATCTCCAGCACGCTGTAATCGCCGCCGAGGACTCGCGCTTCTACCAGCACCATGGGTTCGATTGGCACGAGGTCCAAATCGCTGTCGAAGAAGATTTGGAAGGCGATCGCACTCGCGGAGCCTCCACCATTACGCAGCAACTCGTAAAAAACCTGTTCTTCGGAACGGGCCGCTCCTTCCTCCGCAAGGGCGCAGAGGTCACACTGGTACCGGTGGCCGAATTCGTTCTCGGCAAGCGGCGCATTCTCGAGATATACCTCAACGTGGTCGAATGGGGGCCTGGTATTTACGGTGCAGAGTCGGCGTGTCGTTATTACGACGAAACCGCAGCCCGGAATATCGGCCGGCAACAGGCGGCGCGGCTCGCTGCCATTCTGCCGTCCCCTCTGAAGCGACGACCCGAGCGCATGAATAACTACAGCGCGATTATCCTTGGGCGGATGGGCCAAATGGGTTGGTAATCGTGGCTAATATTCTACCCTTGCGGATTCTATTACTCTCGCCGGGCGGTGCGCCCCATCTCGTGCTTTTCGAGAAGGGGCCTGCCGAAGTTTGCCGAAAACCCCAGTCTCGTATCAGGGCATCGCTTTAGCGATGCCGTAAGTTCTTGAGGTCAAATGCCCCTTTAGGGGCCGGGCAGCGAAATCTTAGTTTTTCAGCAAACCGTCGGGTGCCCCATCCTTAACGTCGCGCTCTTTGCGACGTTAGGGTGGGGATTTTGAGTCTCCTCTTCAATCAACGTCGGTGGGGTTCTATAAAAGGGGATGTCAAGAGAAGCACCTTCCCAGTGCGAGTGAATGAGTCGGAAGTCCTGAAGATTAAGGTCCGGCCTCCGGCGACGTAAAGCGGAGTCGAACGGGTGTCGGCGGTTCGGGAGGGCCCCTTCTCGAAAACCGCGAGAAGGGCGCACCCCATTTTTTCTTCTCTGCCTGCGTTTCACAATGCGGGGTATACTCGCCGCGATCGTGGCCACCCGCGTGAGATATACTTGCGCGGTTAGAAGAGGGTCACCCGCCCATAAAGCAAGGTCATTCGACCGAACTCAGACGGTGATCATTCGTTATGGCTAGCAAAAGCAAGCCCGGTAAGATCCACCTACGCATAATCGAGGTGATGAAAAGATTCCCTTGCGGTATTTCGGGTGGACAAAATAAGACAAGAGCTTGAAAAAGAGGGTTTGGAACCTGGTGAGCAAACCCATCTCGACCGGCGCAAAAGGGATCTCAAGAAATGGTTCGTCATTGAAAAAGACGTAGCGAACATCGTCGTCAATGGGCAGAACAGAAAGGTTACCCTCTACAAGTACGTCGGTATAAGGAGGAAAGTTGTTGACGAAGGGCAGATCAGCCTCAAGGAACGGGCCGAAGTCATTCATGGCGCTCACGGCCGTTGTCAAATGTGCGGCAAGTCGGTCGAGCAGCATGGGATCACGCTCGTAGTGGATCACAAGAAGCCACGAGATTGGGGCGGAACAAATGACCGGGACAATCTCTGGGCCATCTGCGAAGACTGCAATGCAGGGGAGAAGGCCTATTTCTCATCCTTGCGCGTAGATGCTGAACTCATGAAGAGTGTGACGGTGCACAAAAGCGTTCACGTGCGGATCGGCGAATTGCTCAAAGCTGTCGGGGTTGGCAAACGAACGTCTTCACAACTCATTGGCGTGGTTGCTGACCAAGACGATTGGCAAAAGCGTTCGCGGGAGTTAAGGTCCCCTGTGATCGGATGGGGTTTTGGTGCCATGCCGGTTCCTCGCGTCTCGCCGCTTTAGCGCCTTGCTCAGCCTCTGGAAGACTTCTTCGTTTTCTATCCAAACAGTAAATCCGCGGCCTGAGGCATCCGAGGACGATAGGTAGCCGACCCCCTGGCGAGTCCCCGAGCAAGTCCCGCACGGGCACGGTCGATAAGCGTCAAGCCTTCGTCCTCGCTCCCCGTGCCAGATGAAGTCGGACGCTTTCTTCAAACACACTCCTTTCGATGTTCTAGTATAGAACATTTTTCGTTTATAGGAGGGGTACCCTTTCGATGTGATTCGTAAGGCTGGCCAGAAAAACATCATTGCCAAACGCGTCGCTCAAGCGCGTCAGGCGCGTAACCCTCCCCTAACGCAGGATGGCCTCTCAGGCAAACTCGCTCGGGTCGGCATTCAGCTCGACCGGGCCGCTATCGCCAAGATCGAGAACAACCACCGTCGCGTGCTCGATTATGAGGTCAAGGCGCTGGCGGCAGTGTTGGGCGTGGAGGCCGGTTGGCTTCTAGGTGAGGGGAAGGGATGAAGGACGCCACCTCTCAACTACGCACTGCAACGCGGCGGTTCAAGTCCGATGTCGCGAACAAGCTAGTGGGCATGTTCCTCCACGAAGTGAGTCGCCGGATCAGCCGGAAGTGGCCGCTTAAGGTTGATGGCGAGGAATACGAAACGCTCGTCCGCGATTGGTTTAACAACCGATGTCCATACTGCTCCTGTGATCTGAATAACACCCTGCCTGTGGTTGAGCATCTGGACGGCATGAATCGATACCGAGCAGGCCTGCACGTAGCAGGCAACGTGTTGGTTGCATGCAGAAGATGCAATGGCGAGAAGCGCCGAGACGATCAGTTGGGGACCCTTTCGCTTGCGGCATCCGGCTGGGAGTCGTTCCTCTCCCACGACGGAAGCCGCTGCGCACCATCCTGCCCCACTTGCACGTATTGGAAGAGCATCTGGGAAGACGACGTAGAGCGGAGACAGCGATTGACGGACAGCTTGCAGAGAATTCGTTCGTTCCGTAGCACGTTCCCTGAATTTGAGCGAGCACTGCCCTCGCTCGCCGGGATGCTGCCAGCGTTGTTGGCGAAGCTATACTCCGACTGCCAAACCTTCGCGGAGACAGAGATCAGGTGTCTCTCGGAGCGATTTGAAGCGATGCGGCTCGGGGCCGAAGCTGAGGAGGCCAGCCCGAAGCAGCCGGACACAACGGAGCACAGAGCCTAGAAGCAAATTGCGTTCATCCGATTTGCCAAGCTGTTTACCCGCTACGGAGAAGGGTGGGCAAGGCAGGCCTGGCGGGTGGGCCCCTTTAACGAGGAACTATAATCAAGGTTTGTTTTTTGACCTGGGCCGAAATAATCAGGGGTGCGCCCCTTCTCGCGCTTTTCGAGAAGGGGCCTACCGAACCGCCGACTTCACCCGTCTGCCCGTCCGCGCACTCCGCGCTCGACATGCCTGTATCGTCCCAGGAGGCAACTCCTGCTCGTCTGCACTTTGCGAACTCTCGGATTCGGACCGTTTATTGTCCTCGCTTACTGCCGAACGGACGCGGCCCTCCGCCAGCAGTAACGGGTCAGGGCCATCGCGGTACAGATACTCCTCGAATTCGCCAGGACGAACCCAACCTCTCTTTTGGAGGTCCTTTGTCTTCGCAACTCTTTCCTCCATGTTCCTGGCGGCATAGACCATGCTCCCGGCGAGATAGGCCATCACAGGCGACGCTGCCGGAGCCGGTGAATCCTGCGCTTCGGGGTCCCCTCCCACTGCCTCGTCGCAATCGTGCCCCTGCCCGCTCGCCGACCACGGAGTCATGCCCAGCGGCGTCTCCCCCGCCTTCTCCGGTTCCACCACCACCTGCGTCGGCTTGGCTTTTTCCGC
>Ga0075029_100000087_pt1 | contig 41522 bp, 45 predicted proteins | sample LitLauG_LLR_2013_FD_71391 | JGI IMG/M metagenome (GOLD analysis project Ga0075029, IMG submission 71391) | Freshwater sediment microbial communities from North America - Little Laurel Run_MetaG_LLR_2013 | ecosystem: Environmental > Aquatic > Freshwater > Creek > Sediment | place: USA... | reverse complement strand
GCGATGGCGACGACGCTCAGCATGGTCTTGTTCAACATTTTGAAGTTCCTCTCGTTATTCGGTTGGCGCGGAAGTGCGCCGGACGAGAGGGAAGAAGCGCCTTTTCCGGATGAGCTGACAGGACGTCGAACCGATCAAACGCCGATCAAAGGCCGATCTGGCCGATCATTTCCGGTCAGGGCGAGATTTTTTGATCGCATGCTCTCTCGATCCGCCGTGATCCCGCGCAAATCGCCGCACGCGCCAAATGGACGGAATTCACCCCCGTCGAATGGCGACGCGGTGACGTGAAACGGCTGAGGACGACGAAGCCGACGAGCGGGGTCGGAAGGGGGCGTAAGCGCGCCCGCGAAGCCAAGTCGACCGCTGGCAAATACGTGACCCGGTGGCTGCCATAGGCGCGCTGCAGCGGTTGACTCCACCACCGGTCGAATTCTAGAACAAATAAAGAACGAACCTGAGGCGGCGATGCGTGAAGACGGTAAAATCGACTATATCGAATTCCCCGGGGCCAATCTCGCCGAGACCAAGCGCTTCTATGGCGTAGCCTTTGGCTGGGGGTTTCAGGACTACGGACCGACCTATGCGGTCTTCGAGGGCCAGGGCGCCGACGGCGGGTTCCAGGGCGACGCGGACGAGGCGCCGGCGGCGCCGCTGGTCACGATCTACGCCCACGACCTCGAGGCGATGGAAGCGCGCGTGCGCCAGGCCGGCGGGGTGATCACCAAGGCGATCTTCGCCTTTCCCGGCGGGCGGCGGTTTCACTTCCGCGATCCCTCCGGCAACGATCTCGCCGTCTGGTCGGCCGGCTGAATGCCGGCCACGCTCACAGGCGTCTTCCGCGCCATGGCCTACAACAACGCCTGGGCCAACGAGCGGCTGCTCGCGGCCTGCGCGGGCCTGGACGAGGCGGCGTTTAACGCCCCGCGAACCGGGTTCTTTCCTAGCCTCGCGGCCACGCTGAACCACATCCTGACGGTGGACTGGTTCTATGTCGACGCCCTCGAAGGCGGCGCGCTTGGCCCCGCCGCGTGGGCGGACGAGACGCCGTGCCGGACGGTGGCGCGGCTGCATGCGGAACAAAGGGCCGTGGACGCGCGGCTGATCGCGGTATGCGACGGGCTGACCGAGCGGAGCCTGAACGAAGACGCCCACGTGCATCGCGGCCAATCGGTCCAGACCGAACGCCGCGACCGGCTGCTGCTGCATCTCTTCGAGCACCAGATTCACCATCGCGGCCAGGCGCACGCCATGCTTTCGTCGACGGACATCAAGCCGCCGCAACTGGATGAATTCTTCTGCGCCGGCGAATCGCCGCTGCGCGCGCCGGAGTTCGCGCGGCTGGGCTGGACGGAGGCGCGAATATGGGACCCGCACACGACATAGGCCAAGGTCCCTTCCGAGGGGGGAATCGCGTGGCCGGCGAGCCCTTCGCCTCGCGATCGACGGTCTGGGGGGCTCGTGGCGCGGCCGCCACGGCCCACCCCTTGGCCAGCCTCATCGCCATCGATCTGCTGCGCGCCGGCGGCTCGGCGGTGGACGCCGCGATCGGCGCCAACGCCGCTCTGGGATTTCTGGAGCCGATCGCCTGCGGCATAGGCGGCGACGCCTTCGCCATGGTCTGGGATCCCAAGCTGGGCCAGGTGACCGGGCTGAACGGCTCGGGCCGATCCCCGCGCGCGCTCAGTCTGGAGATTCAGCGCGAACGCGCCGCGGACGGTCACATCCGCCCGGTCGGGGCGATCTCGGTCTCGACGCCGGGGGCGGTCGACGCCTGGTGGAGCTTGCACCAGCGGTATGGTCGCCTGCCCTGGGCGGATCTGTTCGCGCCGGCCATCGAACTGGCCAGGAACGGCGCGCCCGTGGCCCAGACGGTGGCCTATTATCTCGCCAGCTCCCTGCGGGCTTACGCCAGGCCCGGCCGCGGGATCGAGGAGACGGCGAACGCCCGGGCGATCTGGGCGCCAAACGGGCAAACCCCGGCGGAGGGCGAGATCTTCGCCAATCCGGACCTGGCGCGAACCTACGAACTGATCGCGGCGGGCGGGCGTGACGCCTATTACGAGGGCGAGATCGCCGCTGTGATCGAGGCCTATTTTCGCCGCATCGGCGGCTGGCTGACCAGGGCCGATCTGACCGCCCACCGCGCCGAATGGGTCCAGCCACGGTCGACCGGCTATCGCGGCGTCGATGTCTGGGCTCTGCCGCCCAATGGGCAGGGCCTGAGCACCCTGCAGATCCTGAACATTCTGGAAAACTTCGACCTGCGCGGGGCCGGGTTTCAGAGCGCCGCCGGCCTGCACCTGCAGATCGAGGCCAAACGCCTGGCCTTCGAGGACCGCGCCCGCCGCTTCGCCGATCCGGATTTCGCCGAGATCCCCATCGATTGGCTGATCTCCAAGGCCTATGGCGCCCAGCGCGCCGCCTTGATCCGTCCGGACCGCATTCTCGAACGCGCCTTCCCAGGCGAGGCGCCCGGGCATGGCGACACCACCTATCTCTGCGCCGCCGACGCCGACGGCATGATGGTCTCGCTGATCCAATCGAACTTTCGCGGCATGGGCTCGGGTCTTTGCCCCGACGGCCTGGGCTTCATGTTCCAGAACCGGGGCGAGCTCTTCAGCCTGCGCGACGGCGACGCCAACCTCTATGCGCCCGGAAAGCGTCCGTTCCAGACCATCATTCCGGGTTTCGCCACCAAGGACGGCGCGCCCTGGCTCAGCTTCGGGGTGATGGGCGGCGACATGCAACCCCAAGGCCAGGCCCAGATCATCGTCAATCTGGTGGACTACGAACTGGGCCTGCAGGCGGCGGGCGACAGCCCCCGCTGGCGTCATGAAGGGTCGCCCGAGCCCACCGGCCGCCCCGGCGCCGGGATCGGCCGGGTGCATCTGGAAAGCGGCGTGCCCGAAGCCGTCAGGACCGGTCTGACCGCGCTCGGCTGGACGCTCGCCGGCCCTGATGAAGGCTTCGGCGGCTATCAGGCGATCCAGCGGTGGCCAGGGCGCTATGCGGCGGCCAGCGAAATGCGCAAGGATGGCGCGGCCCTGGCCTACTGAGAAGAGAGTCGCCCGTGACCGTAGATGAGATGCGCGAAATCTGCCTGTCGTTTCCGGGCGCCCAGGAGGGAACCTCCTATGGCAAACCCGCCTTCACCGTGAACAAGAAGTTCCTCACCCGCCTGCGCCGCGAGGACGCCAGCGTGGTGCTGATGGACGTCGGCTTCGACGAACGCGAGATGCTGATCGAGGCCGAGCCGGAAACCTTTCACTTCACCGCGCACTACAAGGACTACCCCGCCGTCCTCGCCCGCATCGCCACCCTGCACCCCGGCTCTTTCCGCAACTTCCTCGAACGCCGCTGGCGCAAGATCGCGCCCAAGGCGGCGGTGAAGGCGTTCGACGCGGCGAAATAGCTGCGAAGCGGCCTTGCGCCACCTCCCCCGCGCTTTGCGCGAGGGAGGCGTTTTGCCGCTCAACTCCTGCCCCGCGAAGCGGGGACGGGGGACCGCCGAAGGCGGTGGAAGGGACGCAAGGCCTCCCCGATCTGCTCGTCGCTCATCTCGTTAGGGCTAAAACTCGTCGTCGATCATCGATTTGAAGTGGTCCATCACCTCGGCCATATCCTCGACCGGAGTCGAATCGCCGGCAGCCGCCGGAGGCGCCGATTCCGCCACGGTCAGGCGGGCGACGACGGCCCCGCCTTGGACCAGCACCACCTCGTCGCCGTCGCGCAAGGCGGCCAGCGCCTTGGCGACCCTGGGCGGCAGGTCGTCGAGATCGATCCGTGAGCTCATGACGCCAGCTTATCCAAATCGCCCCGCGCGTGACAGGCCGCGCGGCCCGGCCTAGGAAGGCGGCCATGGCCTACCGCAGCTTGCGCGACTTCATCGCCGCCCTGGAATCCCGCGGCGAACTGGTGCGGGTGCGCGAGCCCGTTTCCTCGGTGCTGGAGATCACCGAGATCTGCACCCGCCTGCTGGCGAGCGGCGGTCCGGCGGTTCTGTTCGAAAACGTCACCCGCGCCGATGGTACGAGATCCGAATTTCCCTGCCTGGCCAATCTCTTCGGCACGGTGAAACGGGTGGCCATGGGGGTCACGCTCAACGACTCGCCTCGCGAGACCGCCGCCGACCTGCGCGAGGTGGGCGAACTGCTGGCCTTCCTCAAGAATCCTGAACCGCCGCGCGGGATGAAGGACGCCATGGAACTCCTGCCCTTGGCCCGGACCGTCATGGGCATGCGGCCCAAGACCGTGAGCCGCGCGCCGGTGCAGGAGGTGGTGTGGAAGGGCGACCAGATCGATCTCGGCCGCCTGCCGGTGCAGACTTGCTGGCCGGGCGAACCGGCGCCGCTGATTACCTGGCCGCTGGTGGTGACCAAGGGGCCCTCGGACGCGCGCGAGGACGACTACAACCTCGGCATCTATCGCATGCAGGTCATCGGCAAGGATCGCGCCATCATGCGCTGGCTGGCCCATCGCGGCGGCGCCCAGCATCACGGGCGCTGGAAGGCGGCGGGCAAGCCCGACGCCCTGCCGGCCTGCGCGGTGATCGGCGCCGACCCGGGGACGATTCTGGCGGCCGTGACGCCGGTGCCCGACACCCTGTCGGAATATCAGTTCGCCGGTCTGTTGCGCGGCGCCAAGGCCGAGCTGGTCAAGGCCAAGACCCAGCCTCTGCTGGTTCCGGCGCAGGCCGAGTTCGTCATCGAGGGCGAGGTGCGCCTGGACGAATACGCCGACGAGGGGCCCTACGGCGACCACACCGGCTATTACAACAGCGTCGAAAAGTTCCCGGTGTTTCACGTCACGGCGATCACCATGCGGCGCGACCCGATCTACCTGACCACCCACACCGGCCGCCCGCCCGATGAGCCGAGCGTGCTGGGCGAAGCGCTCAACGAGGTGTTCATCCCCTTGCTGCGCGGTCAGTTCCCCGAAATCGTCGATTTCTGGCTCCCGCCGGAGGGTTGCAGCTATCGCATCGCCGTCGTCTCGATGAAGAAGGCCTACCCCGGTCACGCCAAGCGCGTGATGATGGGCGTATGGTCGTATCTGCGCCAGTTCATGTACACCAAGTGGGTGATCGTCGTGGACGACGACATCGACGCGCGCGACTGGAAGGATGTGATGTGGGCGCTCTCCACCCGCATGGACCCGGCGCGCGACGTCACCCTGATCGAAAACACCCCGATCGACTACCTCGACTTCGCCTCGCCCCAAAGCGGCCTGGGCTCCAAGATCGGCCTGGACGCCACCAACAAATGGCCGCCGGAAACGAACCGCGAATGGGGTCGCCAGATCGCCATGGACAAAGACGTGATCGAGGCGGTGACCGAAAAGTGGTCGCGCCTGGGCCTACCCGGAGACGGCAAGGCCATCTGGAAGTAGGCTTGGGGGACGCCAACTGACCTGTGCGCTGATATAAACTCGGCGCGGCCCTTAACACCCGCTCATTCCCGCGAACGCGGGAACCCAGCGGTGTCCAGCCGGGCGCGAGCTCTGGACTAAATATTTGAAAAGTAACCTGTATATGGAAATCTCTGGATCCCCGCGTTCGCGGGAATGAGCGGAGGGTTTTGGATCGCGGTCTCCAACCTACCGCCCACGACCGCCCTCGGCCGCAAGGCCTGGCCGCCAGCACCGGGCGTTGCCGGGAGGCCCCACCGTGCTAAACCTGAATGAACACGAACCACCCCCAGGGAGAGAGCACCATGCCGAGCGTCAGCTACATCACCGTCGGATCGAACGATCTGGAGAAGGCCAAGGCGTTCTATGATGGCCTGCTAGGCTCGATCGGCATGAAGGGGGCGTTCGACCACCCCTCCGGCGGTCGTCTCTATCGGGGCAAGGATACGGGCCTTTTCGGCGTGCTTGGCCCCTATGACGGCAAACCGGCCAGCGTCGGGAACGGGACGATGGGCGGATTCAAGTTCGACACCCGCGCGGAGGTCGACGCCTTCCACGCCAAGGCCATGGAGCTGGGCGCGACCAATGAGGGCGATCCGGGCGAGCGCGGTCCTGGCTCCTATTTCGCCTATTTCCGCGATCTCGATGGCAACAAGCTCTGCGGCTACAAGTTCGGGGCTTAGCGAGGGGACGGCGCGGGGCGGCCCCCCGCGCCTTGCCTAGCCCAGGCCGGCGACGCGCGACGGTCCAAGCAGAATTTCCGGCAGGCCCGCCTTGGCGCGAAGGCTCAACACCAGAAGATAGACGCCTAGAAACAAAGCTCCGCCAAGGAACGCCAGTACGCCCAGCGCAAGACCCGCCGCGGAGAACTGGTGGCGCCAGGCGACCCAGAGTCCAGAGACCGTCAGCATCTCCAGGAAGTCGACGTCGAACTGTCCGGCCCACGCCATCCCGGCGATGTCGCCGTAGGCCGTCGGCACATAGTTCAGGCCGTGATCAACGACGACGACAACCGTGTAGATGAGCAGGGCGCCCAGGAATGCGCCCAGTAGGATCCTAAAACCTGTCATCGCGGCCTCCCTCTCTGTGTCGCCTCAGCGTGTATGACCCGCCGACACGGTGCAATTACCTCGAAGGTCATTGAACCGAGGCGTTCGGCGCGCGACCAATGAAACGCGCGCAGGAGACGCCTGGATGACTCTGACGACCATGGCCGCTCGAACGGACGCGGAGAGTGGCTTTCCGCGTCTGTTGCGGGAGTGGCGGCAAAAACGCCGGCTGTCGCAACTCGACCTCGCCCTCTCGTCGGGGGTGTCTCAGCGCCACGTCAGCTTCCTCGAGTCAGGCCGCGCCAATCCCAGCCGCAACATGATCCTGCAGTTGAGCGAGACGCTCGACGTGCCGCTCCGCGATCGCAACGGATGGCTGACGGCGGCCGGCTTCGCCCCCGTCTTCAGGACTCGAACCCTGGACGACCCGCAGATGGCTCAGGTGATGAGCGCGGTGCGAATGATGCTCACCGCGCACGAACCCTTCCCGGCCATCGCCCTCGACCGGGCCTGGAATGTCCGCATGTCGAACAGGCCTTTCGACCTGCTGGGCGCCATGCTCGGAGAAGACATCTGGACCCGGGTCGGCGGCGAGCAGCGAAACCTCATGAGGCTGTTTTTTCATCCCAAGGGTATTCGGCCGTTCGTCACCAACTGGTCGGCCGTGGGCCCGCTGGTATGGCGGCGCGCCCAGCGGGAGACGCAGGCCCTGGGCGGTCTCGAAATGAAGGCCGTCCTGGATGATCTGGCGCCTCTTCAGGACCCGCACGTCCTCTGGTCGGCCGCCGACACGGCGCTGGTGCCCGTGATGGCCTTCAACATGCAGGTCGGGACCTTGAAGATTTCGATGTTCGCGGTGGTTGCGACGTTCGGCACGGCCCAGGACGTCACCGCCGACGAACTCAGGCTTGAGACCCTGTTTCCGGCCGACGCGGAAACCGAGGCCCTGTTCCGCGGCGCATCTGTGTCGAGCGGACGATAACCCGCGACGTAATTGCGGGAACGCATGAAAGACGGCGACATGCGGTGAACGGACCACGATCGGGGAGGCGGCATGTCCCGCGCATTTCACAAATTCTGGCTGAAGAAGATCACGGCCGTCGTCATCGGATCGTTCGGACCCGTGTTCTTTCTGGGAACCATGGTCCCAACGCTCGCACCCGCCAGGCTGACGCTGGATCTTCTCGGCTGGCGGCTGGACCATCCGTCGACCTACGATGCCTTGGACACCCGTTTTCTATCCGCGCTGACGGGCGGGTTCCTGCTGGGCTGGGGCGTCACCATCAGATGCCTGGCGGTTTGGGTGTATGACGCGGCCCCCGAAGGCGTGCGTCAGTCGGTGCTGTTCGGTGTGCTGGCCTGGTTCTTCCTGGACAGCGCCGGATCGATCGCTTCCGGCAACCCTTCAAACGCGGCCTTCAACGTTCTGGTGCTGCTGCTGGCCGTCGGTCCCCTGTGGAGACCGGCGGAAAACTGAGCCTGGCGACGACCCCGCGGGTCGATCACCGCCCAGGACGAAGCGCGGCGATCCTTTCGGACCGCCGCTCCCGCTCAGTCGTGTCTGGGCCGCGGACGCGGGCCTTGGCCCCGTCGCGCCCGAACCGGCCCTAGCCGCGAATCTTGGCCAGCCGATGGTCGAGGATGTCGTTGGCCTGGGCCATGACATTCTTCACCAGCTCCGCGCAGGTGGGAATGTCGTGGATCAGGGCCTGGCTTTGTCCGGTGGTCCAGATGCCGCCGTCCAGATCGCCGTCCTTGAGCACGTTCTCGCGGCCGCGCACGCCGGCCATCAGTTCGCGCACGTCGGCGAAGGTCTTGGTCGGATCCTTCTGGATTTCCGCCACCTGCTCGGAAATGGCGTTGCGGGCGACGCGGGCGGTGTTGCGCAGGGAGCGACCGACCAGAACGGTGTCACGCTCGTTGAATTCGACGATCTGACGCTTCACGTTCTCGTGGATCTTCGCCTCGACGGTGGCGCAGAAGCGGGTCCCCATGTTGACCCCATCGGCGCCCAGCGCCAGGGCGGCGACCAGGCCGCGGCCATCGGCCATGCCGCCAGAGGCGATCACCGGCACGTCGACCGCGTCGACCGTCGCGGGCAGCAGCACCACCAGTCCGACGTCGTCCTCGCCGGGGTGGCCGGCGCATTCGAAGCCGTCGATGCTGATGACGTCGCAGCCATGCTTCACCGCCGACACCGAGTGACGGACGGAGGTGCATTTGTGGATCACCTTGACGCCAAATTCCTTGAATCGGGGCAGGTGGTCGGTCGGCGCCCGGCCCGCCGTTTCGACGATCTTCACACCCGAGGCGATGATCGCCTCACGGTATTCGTCATAGGGAATGGGGTTGATCGACGGCAGCAGCGTGAGGTTCACGCCGAAGGGCTTGCTCGTCAGGCTCTGGGTTTTTTCGATTTCGTCCAGCAGCGCCTTGCCCGACGGGAACATGTGGGCGGTGATGAAGCCCAGGGCGCCTGCGTTGGCCACCGCGGCGACCAGCTCGCCATAACCGACCCCGGTCATGCCGCCCATGACGATCGGCGTCTCGACGCCGAACATTTCCGTAATACGTGTCTTCATTGCCAGGGTCTTTCCTTGGATGTTTCCTGATCCGACGAGATAGGGCAGGCGACGCCCGGCGTCCAGAATGCCGTAGGGGCGCCGCGGCGCCTAAGGCGCGGCGGGGGCGATGTGGGCCTCGATGAAGGCGACGACGTCGGTCAGGGCGGTCTCTTCGGCCTCCGCTGTCCAGCCGCCGTGGTCCTCGCCGGCCACGATGTTCAGGCGCACGTCGCGGCCATGGTCGGCCAAGGCCGCGGCCATGACGCGCGACTGGTCGGCCGGTATCGTCTCGTCGGCGTCGCCGTGGGTGAGCAGAACCGGTGGTCCGTAAGTCGGGGCATAGGCAATCGGGGAATCGTGGCGCAGCCGCGCCGCGTCGCGCACGGGATCGCCGATCTGGCGGACATCATAACGGTAGGCGTCGCTGGCGACGCCATCACGCGCGGCGCTCTGCCTCAGCAAGGCCGACAGATCGGAAAATCCCGACCAGCTGATCACGCATTTATAGAGATCGGGCCGAAGGGCGCCCTGCATCAAGGCTGCATAGCCGCCGAAACTCGCCCCAAACACGCACACCCGAGAGCCATCCGCCCGGCCTGAGCGGACGAGTGCGGCCACGCCATCGACGATATCGTCCTGGATGCGGCCGCCCCACTGACCATATCCGGCGCGCAGCCACGCCGATCCATAGCCGGCCGACCCGCGGTAGTTGGGCTGAAAAACCAGATAGCCCCGGGTGGCGATGACCTGCGCCCAGCGGTCATAAGCGGCGCCGTCGCGCTGCATCGGCCCGCCATGGGGCATCACCACCATGGGCAGAGGCCCCGTCGTCGCCTGTGGCGGCAGGGTGAGATAACAGGGGATCCGGGTCCCGTCGCGAGCCAGGAACGTGAAAGACTCGACGTGACCCAGCTCAGCGAGCGGGGGACCGGCGCGGAGCTCGTCGAGATCGCGCGCGGCGCCGGTTTGACGGTCGTAAAGGTGGTAGGCGCCGACCGCGTCCAGCGTCAGGCGCCAGCGACCGTCGCGCGACACCGAGACGACCGACGGTTCGCCAGGGCCGAGCGCGCCGACGACTCCGGCGCGGACGTCTCGAGCCACGGCGGCTGTTTCGACCCCCGCCATGCCGCGCTGTTCGACGGCGGCCTCGACCCCGCCCGGCCGGCTCTGCGCGCCATCGACGATCAAGGTCGTGGCGGCAAGGCCCCCCGGCGCCGCCATTCTGCGCAGGGCGTAGACCTCGAGCCGGCCGTCACGGCGCCACCGGATCGCGCCGAAGAGCGGGGCCCCCTCATCGGTCGTCGCGACGATGCGGCTTGCCCCGCTGGCGAGGGTTTCGACGATGGCTTCGCTTCGGGTCGGGCTATGCCTGAGAAAGGCCAAGGCGGCGCCATCGGGCGAAAGCGCCGGGCTTGCGATCGTCACATCGGGGAAGAAGGCCGAGATTGGCGGCGGCGAACCACCGCTGGCCTGGACGGCGCATGGCGAGATCAGCGTCAACAGGATGACCAGCTTCGCGCGCCGCAATACTTGCCCCTGTCCGCCACCGACCGAATTGGGGGACGCGAGGCCTCGCGTCCATGCGCGATCCGGCCCACCGCGTCGGCGCATTCCTCGGCTGCGGGGGACGCCTCGGGAAGGCGGCGTCCGCCGCTTATCCACAGGCGAGCCTGTCTACCCACAGCTTCGAGCCTGGCGGCAGGAGGGCGCGGCCGCGCTCACGGCGCCGCGACGTCGCTGGACATCCTCTCACCTTCCCCCTAGAAGCGCGCGCTTTCCGGCGCGGGCGTTCGAACCGTCGCGGCGGGTTTGCAAGAGCTTGACCATGCCTCCCCACCCATCCCGCGGCCGCTCCATCGGCCAGAAGAGAGCCCCCACGGGGCCGACCCAGCGTCAGTTGCGCGCGGGAGAGCTGGTGCGACATGCGCTGGTGGACATCATCCGCCACGACCCCTTTTCCGACCCGGTCCTTGACGGCGTATCGGTGACGATCAGCGAGGTGCGCGTCAGTCCCGACCTGAAACACGCGCTATGCTTCATCCAGCCTCTGGGGGGCCAGTCCGCCGATGAGGTGATCGCGGCGCTGAACCGGGCGACGCGGCTGTTGCGAGGCGAGCTCGGCCGCGCGATCGATATGAAATTTACCCCTGAACTGAAATTCGTGCCCGACGACACCTTCGACAACGCCGCCCGCATCGACCGGCTGCTCAGCGACCCCCGGGTCCGCCGGGATGTCGAACGCGTGGACGACGAGGACGAGGCCTAGTGGGCCGCCGACGCAAGGGCGAGGCCATCTCGGGCTGGATCTGTCTCGACAAGCCGCTGGAACTGGGATCGACCCAGGCCGTCAGCCGCGCGCGCCGCGCCTATAACGCCCAGAAGGCTGGCCACGCCGGCACCCTCGACCCCCTGGCCACCGGCGTTCTGCCGATCGCGCTTGGCGAAGCGACCAAGACCGTGCCGTTCCTCATGGACGCCGACAAGACCTATCGGTTTTCCATCGCCTGGGGCGTCGAGACAGCGACCTTCGACCGCGAGGGGGCGGTGACCGCGACGTCCGAGGTGCGACCGGAGGTCGACGCCGTGCGCGAGGCGTTGAAGGCCTTCATCGGCGAGATCGAGCAGATTCCCCCCAACTATTCGGCCGTGAAAGTCGATGGCGAGCGGGCCTACGATCTGGCGCGCGAGGGCGTCGAGCTGGATCTGAAGGCGCGCCTGGTGACGATCCACGACGCCCGCGTCACCGGCTCGGTCGGGCCCGACAGCGTCGACATCGTCATGGATTGCGGCAAGGGCACCTATGTCCGCGCGCTTGTGCGCGACCTTGCCGCCGCGCTCGGCGCCAAGGCCCATGTGAGCGCGCTGCGACGCACCCGCGTGGGACCCTTTGTCGAGGCCAACGCCGTGGGGTTGGAGGTTCTCGAAGATTTGTGCTATCAAGGGCGCGCCCTGGAAGTTTTGCTTCCGGTCGAGACCCCGCTGGACGACATCCCGGCGTTGGCCGTGACCGACGAAGACGCTTTCAGACTGACGCAGGGACGTTCGATCGTTCTGCTCCCCAGGCAAGTGGAAACCTTGAAGGCGCGTTTGAACGCCTCACGCATCGTTTCCGCCCGCCAGGGCCAGCGGATCATCGCGCTCTGCGAGATGCGGGCGGGACGGCTCAATCCCACACGCGTCTTTCACCATTAATCGAGCGGAAAGAACCCCGATGTCGATCACTGTTCTACGTAAGTCCGAGCTCATCCGAACCCATGCGCGCACGGAAGGCGACACCGGTTCGGCCGAGGTTCAAGTGGCGATCCTCTCCGAGCGCATCGCCAATCTGACCGAGCACTTCAAGACCCACAAAAAGGATCACCACTCCCGCCGGGGTCTGCTCAACCTGGTCTCTCAGCGTCGTTCGCTGCTGGACCACCTCAAGAAGTCCGATGAAGGCCGCTATCAGGCGATCATCGGCAAACTGGGTCTGCGCCGCTAGGCCGTACCCTTTCTCGTTGAAGGCCTTGGCCCTACGCCAAGGCCTTTGTCGTATGCGCCGCATCGGCGCACGCCGCGGGCGCGACGACGTCGCGCCTCACACCGGTCCGGTCATCGACAGGCATGACCAGACCGTCCCGCCGCTCGCCAGGTTCGCGAGCGGTGTTATCCGCCGAGGGTTCAAAAGCGATCCTCATCCGCCTGTCGTGAAGGAGAGGATTCGGTAACCCGGCTTCAAGCCACCCGCCCCCTGTCCGCCGCCCCTGGGAATAGGCCCTTGGGCAAGAGTGAAGAGAAAGACGTCTAAATGTTTGACATAAAGCGTAAATCCATAGAGTGGGGCGGCCGCAAGCTGACCCTCGAAACCGGGCGCATCGCCCGTCAGGCCGATGGCGCGGTCCTCGCCACCTACGGCGAGACCATGGTTCTGGCCACGGCGGTGTTCGCGAAATCGGCTAAACCCGGTCAGGACTTCTTCCCGCTGACCGTCAACTACCAGGAAAAATTCTACGCCGCCGGCAAGATTCCGGGCAGCTTCCCGCGTCGCGAAGGCGCGCCGTCGCAGAAAGAAACCCTGACCTCGCGTCTGATCGACCGCCCGATCCGGCCCCTGTTCGTCAAGGGCTTCAAGAACGAGGTTCAGGTCGTCACGACGGTCCTGGCCCACGATCTGGAAAACGATCCCGACATCGTCGCCTTGGTGGCCGCTTCCGCGGCCCTGGTGCTCTCCGGCGCGCCATTCATGGGCCCGATCGGCGGCGTCCGCGTCGGCATGATCGACGGTGAATATGTGCTCAACCCGACTCTCGATCAGATGAAGGACACCACGATGGATCTCGTGGTCGCCTCCACGAGCGATGCGGTGATGATGGTCGAGTCCGAGATTCAGGAACTCTCCGAGGATCAGGTGCTCAAGGGCGTGATGTTCGGTCACGCCGCGATCCAGCCGGTGATCGACGCGATCATCGAACTGGCCGAGCACGCCGCCAAGGACCCGTTCGAATTCGCCGAAGACGACACCGACGCGGTCAAGGCGCAGATCAAGGATCTGATCGGCGCCGATCTGGCGGCCGCCTACAAGATCGTCGCCAAGGGCCAGCGCCAGGACGCGGTTCACGCCGCCAAGGACAAGGCGATGGCCAAGTTCGCCAAGTCCGACGCCAATCCGACGGGAACCGACGGCGCCAAGCTCGGCGCGGTGTTCAAGGAACTCGAAGCCGACGTCGTTCGCCGCAACATCCTGGACACCGGCATCCGCATCGACGGCCGCACGGTCGATCGGGTTCGCCCGATCGTCTCCGAGGTCGGCGTGCTGACCCGCGCCCACGGTTCGGCTCTCTTCACCCGCGGCGAAACCCAGGCGCTGGTCGTGGCGACGCTGGGCACCGGCGACGACGAACAGATGGTCGACGCGCTGGAAGGCAAGTACTACGAGAAGTTCATGCTGCACTATAACTTCCCGCCGTTCTCGGTCGGGGAAACGGGCCGCATGGGTGCGCCGGGCCGGCGTGAAGTCGGCCACGGCAAGCTGGCGTGGCGGGCCATCCGGCCGATGCTGCCGTCGACTGAAGACTTCCCCTACACCCTGCGGTTGGTCTCGGAGATCACCGAGTCCAATGGCTCCTCTTCGATGGCCTCGGTCTGCGGTTCATCCCTGGCGCTGATGGACGCGGGCGTGCCCCTGAAAAAGCCGGTCTCCGGCATCGCCATGGGCCTGATCCTGGAACAGGACGGGTTCGCGGTTCTCTCGGACATCCTCGGCGACGAGGATCATCTGGGCGACATGGACTTCAAGGTCGCCGGCACCGCCGACGGCATCACGTCCTTGCAGATGGACATCAAGATCGCCGGCATCACCGAGGAGATCATGAAGAAGGCCCTGGCTCAGGCCAAGGACGGCCGTCTGCATATCCTGGGCGAAATGGCCAAGGCGATCGATGGCGCCCGTCCGGACGTCGGCGAGTACGCCCCCAAGATCGAAACCATCACCATCCCCACCGACAAGATCCGCGACGTGATCGGCACCGGCGGCAAGGTGATCCGTGAGATCGTCGCCCAAACCGGCGCCAAGGTCGACATCAACGACGAAGGCATCGTCAAGGTTTCGGCCAGCGACGGCGCCAAGATCAAGGCGGCGATCGACTGGATCAAGTCGATCACCTCCGAGCCGGAAGTCGGTCAGATCTATGAAGGCAAGGTCGTGAAGGTGGTCGATTTCGGCGCCTTCGTGAACTTCTTCGGCGCCAAGGACGGCCTCGTGCACGTCAGCCAGATCGCCAACGAGCGCGTCAACAAGGTCTCCGACGTCCTCAGCGAAGGTCAGGCCGTGAAGGTCAAGCTTCTGGGCTTCGACGATCGCGGCAAGATCCGGTTGTCGATGAAGGTCGTCGACCAGGCGACCGGCGAGGACATCAGCGCCAAGGCGCCGGCGGACGCCGAGGCCTAAACTGGCAATGGGCGTGGAACGGCCGAAATCGCCTTTCCACGCCCGACCCTTTCGTCCCGACGAAGCGTCCGCGCTCAAGGCGCTGCGTCTTGAGGCCTTGGCGGACAACCCGCCGGCCTTCGCCGAACGGATCGACGTGGCGCTGGCCATGGATGGAGAGGATTTCTCCGCTCCCCTGGCCAGGGGCGAGGTTTGGGCGCTTTTCGAGAACGACGCGGCGGTTGGCATGGCCGGCCTCGATCGCTTCGTCGGCGCCAATGTTCAGCACAAAGCCACCGTTTGGGGCGTCTACCTGTGTCCGGCCGCGCGCGGTCGTGGCGGCGCCGACGTGCTGTTCGGCGCCGTGATCGCTCACGCCAGGTCCGTCGGCGTCGAGATTCTGCAACTGGGCGTCGGCGACTTCAACCTCCGCGCGCAGGCCGCCTATCGCCGCATGGGGTTCGAGCCCTACGGCCTGGAGAAAGCGGCCGTGAAACTGCACGACCGGTACATCGATGAAGTGCTGATGGCGCTGAGGCTCTAGAGCCCGGGTCGCCGGCGGCCGGGGTCCTACCCCCGCTTCCAATAGACCCCGGTCCGCGCGACATTGCGGACGGGCAGGGTCTTGTGTCCCGCCTCGACATAGCCAAGGCCGATCATCAGTTCGGCGGTCAAGGTCTGAGCCGTCGGCACGGCTGCGGCATTCAGGCGATATTCCTCGCCCAATTCCTCATGCAGCAGAGTGTCCACGCCAGCGATGGCCGGCAGACCATCCAGTGTGGCTTCCAGGGCCGCCGACCGGGCCGCGGGGCTGGCGAGAATCTCCCTCATCCGCACCAGAAGCGGATCGTCCCCCGTCAAGGGTTCCGGTTCGGCATAGGGCAGGCCGAGCAGCTCAATGGCGCGGGCCAGGTGATTGCCTTCGGCCGAATGCAGGGCGCGCGCGCGCTTCCACACCGCATGCCGCTCATTCTGGCTCCGCTCGCGCAGGCGCGAAAGCGTCCAACCGCCGATGTATGTCTCTTCCTTCATGGCCCTCGAATTAGGCGCCCGAGGCGATTTGCTCAAGAGGCGAAGGCCGGTTAGCTTGCCGCAATGGCAAGCTTCACCCACGAGGGCCTGGCCCTGGCCTACGACGATATCGCCCCATCCAGCGGCGCGATCGGGACCGTGGTGCTGGTGCACGGCTTCGCCACCAACCGCGATGAGAACTGGCGCCGGCTGGGCTGGCTGGGCGCATGCGAGCGCAAAGGCTATCGAACGATCGCGCTCGATCTGCGCGGTCACGGCGAGAGCGCCAAACCGCATGATCCCGCCGCCTACGGCCGCGACGCCATGGTCGGCGACATCGTCGCCCTGATGGATCACCTCGGCGTCGGACGAGCCGAGCTGATGGGCTATTCCATGGGGTCGCACCTGTCCCTGCGCCTGGCCCTGGACCATCCGGAGCGGGTCAACAACCTGATCCTTGGCGGCGTCGGCGCCCGCCTGCTCAAACCCGAGCCGCTGGGCGACGGGGCCATGACCATGGCGCAGGCGCTCACCGCCGAGGACGCCGCCGTCATCACCGACCCCATACTGCGCGGCTTTCGCCAGTTCGCCGAGAACCAGGGGGAAGATCGTCACGCCCTGGCGGCCTGCAGCCAGGGGCACGGGGCCCCCGTGACCACCGATGAACTGTTTGGCCTGCGCGCGCCCACGCTCGTTGTCGCCGGCGCGCGCGACGAGATCGCTGGAAATCCGCAGACACTCGCCGACGCGATACCGGGCGCGAAGTCGGTCAGTCTTCCCGGAGTCGACCACTTCTCCGCCATACCTCACGCCCTATACAAGGCGGCCGTGTTCGACTTCCTGGAGGGCTGGGATGAATTCGAGTGAGGGCGGTTAGGCGAGGTTGTAGGGTCCGCCCTTCTCGATAGACGCCACGAACGCCGGCCGTTCATGCAGCCGCGCCACCCAGCCGGCGATATTCGGGAAGGCCTCAAGGCGGCCGAAGGCGCGAGCGACCTCGCCAACGAAGCTGACCTGGACGTCCGCCGCGGTGAAGCCATCCTCGAGCAGATAGTCGCGGCCTTTGAGCCCGGCCTCGATATATCCGAGGTGATTGTCGATCTCGCTGTCGATGCGATCCTTCAACGGCGCGGCGGCCTCCCCCAGACGCATGACATAGAGATTGATCATCAACGGCAGCATCGCCGAGCCTTCGGCATAGTGCAGCCACTGCAAATAGAGTTCGTGGGCGCGCGTCCCCGGCTTGGGCGCCAGTCGGCCCTGGCCATGTTTGCGCACGATGTAGTCGATGATGGCTCCCGATTCGATCAGGGTCAGATCGCCGTCGGTGATGGTCGGCGATTTTCCCAAAGGGCTAACCGCCTTAAGCTCCGGCGGCGCCAAATTGGTGACGGCGTCGCGCTGGTAATGTTTGATTTCGTATTGCGCGCCCAGCTCTTCGAGCAGCCAGATGATGCGCTGAGAGCGCGAGTTGTTGAGATGGTGAACCGTCAGCATCGTGGTCTCTCCCTGGAACGAGCCGAACCCCTAAGGCGATCGCCGAGCCAGGGGAAGTGTCATTCAAGGTGGGGGCCGCGGAGACCCATGGGCCAATAGTCACGACGACGCCAAAGGCGTATGGCGAGGGCATGCGCGACATCTTCGACATCCTGATCCCGCTCTCCCTGGCCGCCGTGGCCGGGGCGCTTGGGTTTGGCATCTACACCCTGTTTCGTGGCGGGGACTTCGGCCGCACATGGTCGAACAAACTGATGCGCCTGCGCGTGGTGCTGCAGTTCTGCGCCGTGCTGATTCTCGTCGCCGCGGCGGTCTGGCGCGCACGGTTCCACTGAACACATGGTCAAGCTCACCAAGATCTACACTCGCACGGGCGACAAGGGTCAGACACGCCTGGTCACCGGTGAGAGCGTCGCCAAATCCGATCCGCGCGTCGAGGCTTACGGCGCGGTCGACGAACTCAACTCCGTTCTTGGCCTGACGCGCCAGGAAACCATCGACGACAGCCGTCTCGACCCCATTCTGGGGCGGATTCAGAACGATCTCTTCGATCTGGGCGCCGACCTCGCCACCCCGGGGATCGGCGAATTCGCCGACAAGGCCCTGCGCATCGTCGAGGCTCAGGTGAGCCGGCTGGAGCGAGAGATCGACGCGCTCAACGCCGACCTTGCCCCGCTCAACTCCTTCGTTCTGCCCGGCGGATCCAGGGCCGGCGCCTGGCTGCATCTTGCCCGCACCGTGTGCCGCCGCGCCGAACGCCGGGCGATCGCCTTCATGGAAGCGCAAGGCGAGACCGCCGCCGTTCATGGTCCGGCGTTGCGCTACCTCAACCGCCTCTCGGATCTGTTGTTCGTCGCCTCCCGCGTCGCCAACGACGGCGGTGCGGGAGATGTGCTCTGGGTTCCGGCGGCGAACCGCTAAAGGCCGGCGTTGCTCGCGCGCTCCGATCCTCGGCTGTATGACGGCGCAGCCGCTTGGAGGGGACCCGCTTGGCCAGGGACGTTTACATAGTCACCCATGCGCAGTCTCGTCACCACGTCGAGGGTGTTTGCGGTGGCTGGTACGACGCCGAACTGACCGAGTTGGGTCGACGGCAGGCGGCGGTGATCGCCGAGCGTGTGGCGACTCTGCTGGCGGGGCGGGACGATCTTGAAATCCACGCTTCGGACCTTCTGCGGGCCGCCCAGACCGCGGAGGCCATTTCCGCTCGCCTCGGGACCCCCATCATTCACTCGACCGACCTGCGCGAACGCAGCTGCGGGATCGCCGGCGGCAAGCCTGTCGCATGGCTCGCCGAGCGCCGCTTGTCGCGCCGCTCGACGTCGATCCGATCGACCACGATGACGGCATCCCCGGCTCCGAAACCCGCCGCGAAGCCGCGACCCGGCTTTACCGAGCGCTCGACGGGATCCTCGCCCGTCCGGGCCGCACGCAGAGCATCGTCACCCATGGCTTCGCACTAACCTTTCTCGTCGCCGCATGGATCGGCATGCCGATCGGCGCGGTCGGCAGGGTAAGCTTCGGTGGCAGGTCGGGTAGCCTTACCCATCTGAGCGAGGACGACGTCTACGGCAATCGCGCCGTGGTGGTGCTCAACGATACGGCCCACCTGGCGGGAGTCTGAAACCGCCGCCAGTGTCGTGGCCGAAACTGGCGAATACGACGCGACTCCCGCTAGGACGGGCGCGGAAAATATGGCGGCCACGGCGCGAGACAAAGAAGATGCGAGATTCACACCCGCGGCCAAGCTGGCGCACTCGGCTGATGAGTCTTGATTCCCATGCCCCCGCCGGGTTCAGGTCGCTGACCACGCCGGTTTACCGCGGATCGACCACCCTGTTCGACGACGCCGGTTCCCTGCGCGACGACTGGCGGCCGGATCGAACGCCCTACGCCTATGGCCTGCATGGCACGCCCACGACGTTTGAACTCGCCGGCCGTATCGCCGATCTGGAAGGCGCTCGCTACGCGCTGATCACACCCGGCGGTCAGGCGGCGATCGCCCTGATCTATCTCGCCTTCGCAGGCGCCGGCGACCACGTGCTCACGCCGCGCAACGCATATGGACCCAATCAGGCTCTGGCCCACGATCTGTTGGCGCGGCTCGGCATTGAGGTCGAGCTCTATGATCCCCTGATCGGCGGCGACATCGAGCGGTTGTTCCGACCCAACACCCGACTGGTTTGGTGCGAAAGCCCCGGCTCCGTGACCATGGAGATCCAGGACGTTCCGGCCATCGCCGCCGCGGCGCGGCGGGCCGGCGCCGTCTGCGCGCTCGACAACACCTACGCCGCGGGCGTCCTGTTCGACGCCTTCGCCCATGGGGTGGACGTGTCGATGCAGGCGCTGACGAAATATGTCGGCGGCCACAGCGACTTGCTGCTGGGTTCTGTCTCGACCCGCGACGAGGGATGCTACGAGGCGCTTGGCCGCGCCCGCGAGCTTCTCGGCCACGCGGTCTCGCCCGACGATTGCAGTCTGGCGCTGCGCGGGCTGCAGACCCTGGGCGTGCGCCTCGCCCACCTTGAGGCCTCGACCCTACGGGTCGCACATTGGCTCGCCGGTCGGCCCGAAATCGCCCGCGTGCTGCATCCCGCCTTGGCCAGCTGCCCCGGCCACGAACTTTGGGCGCGCGATTTCACGGGATCCGCCAGCCTGTTCTCAATCGTCTTCGCCGATCGCCACGACCGCGACGCCGTCCATGGGTTCGTCAATCGCCTGAGTCTTTTCAAGATCGGCTACAGTTGGGGCGGCGTCACCAGCCTGGCGACCGCCGGCGATGAAACACCGCGCGACTACCCCGGCTATCTGGTGCGTTTGAACATCGGCTTGGAGGATCCAGAAGACCTGGTCGCCGACCTTGATCAGGCTTTGGCGTCGATGAAGGCCTAGCCCCGACAATGCGACTTCGTGAGGCCGCCTCCAGCAGGTCGGCGCCTCACGTCCGCCGACAACCAAATCATCTTTGCCGGCGCACCCGGTTGCGATCCGTTTCAGTCTGATCGTAATGTCTTTCGAAAGCCGCAGAACAGCGCCGACGGGCGCGACGGCGCACGCAGAGGACACGCCAAGACCATGACCGCCGCGATCCGTATCGATCCCGAAACCGGCCACAAGCTGTTCAACACCCGCGCCGCCATGGCGACCGACCGGATCGCGGGCAAGGGCTATTCCGTGGTCACCGACGCCACCCTGAAAGCCATGCCCGAGCCGCCGCCTGGCGCGACGTTCAACGCCGAGGAACAGGCGAAGTACCGCGCGTTCAAGGAAGCACGTCGGGGCGCCGCCGACTACATGGCGATGGAGGGGGAATTCGCGAAGTACCTCGCCGACGTCTATTCCGCCGACCCGATCCCTCGGGAGGCGCTCAGCGACGACTGCGAAATCCTGGTGGTCGGGGCCGGGTTCGCCGGACTGCTGCTCTGGCACAAGCTGCGGGATGCCGGCTTCACGGACGTGCGCTTCTGCGAGAAGGGCGGGGATGTTGGCGGCACATGGTACTGGAACCGTTATCCGGGCATCGCCTGTGATGTCGAATCCTACAGCTATCTGCCCCTTCTGGAAGAGACCGGCTACGTGCCGTCCATGAAGTTCGCCTCGGGTTTCGAGATTCTCGAATACTGCCAGCTGATGGCCACCAAGTTCGGCTTCTACGACCACTGCCTGTTCCACACGACCGTCGAACGGACCGACTGGGACGAGGCCAGCGCGCGCTGGACCGTCACCACCGATCGGGGCGATCGTATGCGGGCGCGCTTCGTGATCCTGGCCAACGGGATTCTCACCACGCCGAAACTGGCGCGCATTGACGGCATGGCTTCATTCAAGGGTGAGTCGTTCCACACATCGCGGTGGAACTACCATGTCGATCTGGCCGGCAAGCGGGTCGGCATCATCGGCACGGGCGCGACGGCCGTGCAGGCGATCCCGGAACTGGCGAAAACGGTCGGCGAACTTTACGTTTTCCAGCGTACGCCCTCGTCGATAGACGTGCGCGATCAGCGCGCCACCACCGACGAGGAGCGCCAAACCTGGGCGCACGAGCCCGGCTGGGCCAAGGCGCGGCGCGCCCGCTTCGCGATGATCTCAGCCGGCCGCACCGCCTTGCAGGCCAACGATGATTTCCTGTCAGGCAAGGTCGCCGACTTCCGGGAGCGCAAGCAGTTCGAGCGCATGCTGACCCCCGAGGAGCGGATGGAGAAGCAGCTGGATTCCAACTTCCGCATCATGGAGCAGATCCGCGCTCGGGTGGACGCCATCGTCAAGGACCCCAAGACCGCGGCGGCGCTGAAACCCTTCTACCCCTTCGGATGCAAGCGGCCGGCGTTCCACGACGAGTATCTGCCGACATTCAACCTGCCGCACGTGCATCTGATCGACACCGCCCCGGGCGGCGTCGCCGAAATCAACGAGAGGGGGGTCGTCCACGACGGCGTCGAATATCCGCTGGACGTGCTGATCTACGCCACGGGTTTCCAATGGATGGCCACCTCCACCTTCAACATGATCACCGGCCGCGGCGGCCGGACTTTGAGGGAGAAGTGGACGACGGAGGGCACCAAGACCTTCCTTGGCCTGCACAGCCAGGGTTTCCCCAATCTCTTCATCGTTTCCGGGCCGCAGGGGGGCGGCGGCAGCTTTAACTTCACGGACGTCATCGAGACCCACGGAGACTACATCGCCTGGATGTTGAAGACGATGCGCGAACGCGGCGCAGATATCGTCGACGTCCGCAAGGAACCCGAAATCGCCTACGCCGAGCACTGCAAACAAGCCGACATCAGCACCGCGCCGTTCCGCGACTGCCTGTCCTATTACAACGGCCATGGCGACGCCGAGCCCGGGAGTCTGGCCTATTATGGCGGCAATCGCTGGCACAAATTCCGCACCGAAGCTCAGGCGACGCTGGAGCCCTACGTCTTCGATCGCGCCGGGAGCTGACGCAGGGCTCCGGTCGCCGCCGCTGCTCAGGGGCCAAGCAGCCCGATGAACATCCGCATTCTGGTCGACATGGCCATCGACGATGACCCCAAGGCGCCGTGCCTATGGGTCCCGTCGGAGCATTGGACCGCGTTCTGCGAGTCCGTCGGCCGGACACCGAACGTCATCGGCGCCGTGATCTATCGCAACAAGACGATCCGCGACGGCGGCCCGAGGACCGACGTCACGACCCGCCGCTGACGCGGCGCATCGTGCGGCTGGCGCCACGGCTATTGTCCGCCGGGGCCGCCCATCATGCTCGCGGCCATCGTCATCTTCTGACCATTGGGCAGGGTGACCGTCATGTCGCCGCCGTGCGCGCCGGCGGGGCAGGGACCTTCATAGTCCGCGGCGATGCTCATCTTGTGGGTTCCGTTGGCCCCGGCGACCGGCATGCCTGTCGTCGTGGATTCCATCTCCATCTTGTAGGAGCCGTCGAACGATCCGGTGATGACGCCTTTGGCGGTGGTCTGCGCGCCGGGCACAGTCGCGATCGAACAGGTCGAGTTGAACGTGATCGAGCCATCAAGGTTGCGGCTGAGCGACTTTTGCGAGCAGTTATCCTGCGATCGGCCGACGCTCAATGCGCTCTGCTTGGCCTCGGAAGCCTCGTCCACGCACATTTCGGTGGATGGCATGACCGCGTTGGCCCGGTCGCTGGTCATCGTCATTTTCCACAAACCCGCCTTGCGGTGCGGAATGCTTGTCAGCGTCACCGGACCGGACGCGGCCGCCGGCGCGCTCGCGCCAGACGCCGTGCTCGCCGACCCGCTGCCCGCGCGGCTGCATCCCACGATCGACGCGGCGGCGATCCCCGCCGTCAGAATTACCACAAACTGTTGCGGCCTCATGTTCCCTCTCCGTGTTGATCGCGCAGAAAAAGCGCCGATTTGGTCGCCGCGCCCTAGCGCGGCGTCGCACCCGCGGCCGGACCCTGCCCGAGATTGAAGCGGATCGGCAAGCTGATTTTCGCGCCGTCGATCGGGCCGCCTTCGCGCGTCCAGAGGTTCATTCGCATCACCGAGGCGACGACCACCGCGGCTTCCGAAAACCCAAGTCCATCCGGCCGACCGACGCCGGTCGCACAGTTGAGCAGCGCGCCGTCGGCCGCCACATCGCATTGGGCTATGCCAACGCCGGTCTTAAGGCCCGCCGAGGCCGCGGCGGGGGGAAACAAGCTTACAGTCTTGGCGGGGTCGACTGATTTGACCCAAAGCGGTTCGCCGATGCGTCGACCCTTGAACTCGTCACCGTTCGGATCCGTCAATCGTACCGGCACGTTCACGAAAATCTTACGGCGGCCGGTAAACGCGGCGGCATCAACCTCGACGTGAAAGTGGCGGCTTAGGCGGATGGCTGCGGAACCGAACCCTTTGCCATCAGGGTCCTCTCGGATTGCCGCACAATCATTCAGATCGCCAGACTTGGACAATTCACATCGCATCGACACCGAGCCTGCTGTTCCTCGGGCGCGCGGCGGATAGGCCCCAGCCAGATCCGCAAACGTCGGCGCGCGCGTCCAGACCATGTTATTTGCGATAACCGAGGAGCCAACTTGGTTGTCGTCGGGACCCGGCCCCTGAAATGTTAGCGGGATCCTCACACTCGATCGCACTGGGCCTGATGGACCCATCGCCGGCTTGAACAGAAACACCGGGGCGAGAGCCAGCGCCGCGCCGCCAAAACCTTCGCCGCGAGGTCGTTCGGACACAATAGCGCAATCTTCGGCGATACCGTGAATGCTGACCTGACAGGTTATAACCGCCTCTCCGATGGAAAGGCGGTGAGCTGAGGCTGACTTTGGCCACACGCCCCGCAACTCCTGCGGTGTCGGTCTTCTCGCCCAATTTGGGGGGACCCAGCGGATGGGCCTTTGCGCCACCGCGGATGGCGACGAGGCGATAGCCGGCGGCGCTGTATCGGCAGGCAGCATGGCGTCCCCCTCCGGTGTTTTTACACGATCCTGTCGTAAAGAACCGCAGACTCCAGAACGCACTCATTCCTGAATGGTTTCAATTGAAATCGAAACCCCGCCGGTAGGATCAGAGCATGCTCGCCAGCGTTATCACCTACTTTTTTCGCCCCCGCGCCACCGCTGGCCTGACTCTGAATTTTTGTCCGAAGCCCCGCAGGCCACTACCCTGCCGTCCGCCCAGGTCGACCGATTCGGCGGCCTGACCATCTGTCGTTTCAATGGCGGCCTTTTCGCTTTGACGCGTCGCAGTCCACCAACCCGATGGCCCCTATTTCACGCCCCTGCCATCTCCATCGTCGGATAGTCGGTGTACCCCGCCGGGCCGGGCGAATAGAGGGTCCTGGCGTTGAGCTCGTTCAGGGCCGCGCCGGCGCGCAGGCGCGCGGGCAGATCGGGATTGGCGATGAAAGAGCGGCCGAAACCGACAGCGTCGGCGACGCCCGACTCAAGGTCGGCGATCGACTGGCTAAGCGTATACTTCTCATTGACGATCACGGGCCCGCGGAATGCCGCCTTGATCGCCGGCGCCAGCCGGTCGGGGCCGACATATTCGCGCAGGAAAAGGTAGGCGATCTTCCTCTTGGCCAGTTCGCGCGACAAATAGGTGAACGTCGCCAGGGCGTCGGAATCGCCCATGTCCTGGGCGTCGCCCCGGGGGGCCAGATGCATGCCGACCCGGTCGGCGCCCCAGACCGAAACGCAGGCGTCGGTCACCTCCAGGTGCAGGCGCGCGCGGTTCTCGATCGGCCCGCCGTAGGCGTCGGTGCGCTTATTGCAGTTGTCCTGCAGGAACTGGTCGAGCAGATAGCCGTTGGCGCCGTGGATTTCGACGCCGTCGAACCCGGCGGCCTTGGCGTTCTCCGCCGCGCGACGGTAGCCGGCGACCACGCCGGGAATCTCGTCCAGCTCCAGCGCACGCGGAACCGGGAAGGGGCGCTTGGGGTTCACCTGACTGATGAAGCCCTTGCAGGCGATGGCGCTGCTGGAGATCGGCGTGCGACCGTCCAGCACCGCCGGCTCGGAAATGCGGCCCACGTGCCAGAGTTGGAGCGCGATGCGACCGCCCGCCCGGTGGACCGCGTCGGTCACCTTGCGCCAGCCCTGCGTCTGCGCATCGGACCAGATGCCCGGCGTGCCCGCATAGCCGACGCCCATGGGATCAACAGACGTCGCTTCTGCGAGAATCAGACCGGCGCTGGCGCGTTGCACATATTGCTCGGCCATCAGATCGGTCGGAGCCCGCGTCGTCGGATCGGCCCGCATACGCGTCAGCGGGGCCATGATCACGCGGTTTGGCAGGTCGAGATCGCCGAGGCGGATGGGGTCGAACAGGGTGGGCATGGGAGCTGGTTCCATCGTGAAGTCGATGTTAGCGTCGGGCAGCGTCCGTAGCGGAAGGCAAGGCCGCTGCGGCGCCTCATGCATTGACGCCGTGGCCGCGCCCGCATAGGAGCCCCTTCGCGTCAGGTCCTTCGCAAGAAGGTGAATAGGGAACGGGGTGTGACACCCCGGCTGCCCCCGCAACTGTAAGCGGCGAGCCTGCCCATCACATGCCACTGGGGCTTTGCTGTCCTGGGAAGGCGATGGGCGAGGTGTTGACCCGCGAGCCAGGAGACCTGCCCGGCGCCGCTGTCCTTCGTTCGGCCGGGGTGCGCCGCACGAAACGGGTTCACCCCCGGCGAGACGGCTTGTGTCGTCAACCGGAGGTCGCCACGCGCGCCATGCATCGCTACGCCTTTTTTTTTCCCGCCGCGGGTCTCGCGGCGCTATCTTTCGCGGCGGTCGCCAAAGCCGATCCCCGGGCGCCAGCCAGCGCTGTGGCGCCCGATGAAGCCACCAGCCCCGCCACGTCGGTCTCCGCGCTGGTGGTCACGGCCAATCGCGGACCGATTGAACTGGACAAGGTCGGTCAGTCGATCACCGTTCTCAGTGCCGCGGCTATCGTCCGCGACCAGGAAACCTCGCTCGGCGACATCCTCGCCCGCGAACCTGGGGTGAGCCTCTCGCGCAACGGCGGTCCTGGCCAGACAACAAGTCTGTTCCTGCGCGGAGCGGATTCGGATCAGACCCTGGTTCTCATCGACGGGGTCAAGGTCAACGATCCATCGAGTCCAGGCACAGGCTACGACTTCGCCAATCTGCTCGCTGGCGACACGGCGCGCGTGGAGGTTCTGCGCGGCCCGCAATCGACCCTGTATGGCAGCGCCGCGATCGGGGGCGTGGTCAACGTTCTTACCCAGGAAGCGACCTCGCTGCCGGAAGGTGAGGCGCGCTTGGAAGGCGGGTCGTTCGGGACGAGCTATGTGAGCGCCGGCGTGGGCGGCAAGACCGGCAACGTCGATTGGCATGTGGCCGGGTACGCCGATGCTTCAAAGGGCATCCCCTGCTTCGATCGTCAACTTGGCGGCCGCCGGCCCTGCGCCTATCACGACGATGGCTTGACGGCGCGCCTGCGTGTCGACCTCACCCCGGATCTGCAACTCGATCAGCGCGCCTACTACACCTGGGCGCGTACGGACTTCGACGGCTACGATACGCCGACCTTCAGCTTCGGCGACGATGGCGAATACGGCCACGCGATTCAGTGGATCGAATACACCGGAGTAAACCTGTCACTGTTCGATGGCCGGTTGAAGAACCGCCTGGCGTTCCAGTACGCCGACACCGACCACAACGATCAGGATCCCGGCCAACCGGCCTCGCTCGGCGTGTCGACAACCACCACGTTCATAGGCGCGGGCCGGGTCGCGACCCTGGAATACGAGGGCACGTTCGAGATCACACCTGACTGGCGCGCCGTGTTCGGCGCCCAGAATGAGCGCTCGACCTATGTCTCCTTCTCACCCGCCTTTCAGGCGGCGCCCGACCGGGCCAAGACGACGCTCGCCAGCGGCTACGCCCAGATCACCGGAGACGTCCTGCGCAACCTGACCATCACCTTCGGCGGCCGTTATGATGACCAGACCGGCGTGGGGGGCCATTTCGACGGTCAGGCGTCGGCGGCCTGGCGCTTGAATGACGGCAACACCATTCTGCGGGCCAGCTTCGGCCAGGGCTTCAAGGCGCCTTCGCTCTATCAACTCTACAGCGAATACGGAAACCGGGCGCTGAGGCCAGAATCGGCCGACGGCTGGGACGCCGGAATCGAGCAGAAATTCGCCCACGGCCGCGTCGATCTGCAAGCAACCTATTTCGGCCGGATCAGCCGCGAGCTGATCGACTTTGTATCGTGCTACGGCGTGACCACCGGCGCCTGCGCGACCAACACCAGTGGCGGTTATTACGACAACGTCGCCCGCGCCCGCGCCGAGGGTGTGGAGCTCAGCGCCCGCTGGACGCCGATCGACCAACTGGATCTGACCGCCAACTACACCCTGGACGACGTCGAGGACCGCTCACCGGGAGCGCAGACGCACGGCCTGCAACTGGCGCGTCGACCGAGGGACCAGGTCAACGCCGCCATCGGCTATGTCTGGCCCGTGAAGCTGCGCACCGATGTCGCTCTGCGCTGGGTCGGCGCGAGCTTCGACGACGCGGCGCATACCCTCCCGCTGAAATCCTACACCCTTGTCGATCTGCGGGCGTCCTACCCGATCGGGAACCATCTGGAAGTCTACGGCCGCATCGAAAACCTGACCAACCAGCACTATGAGACCACGTTCCAGTATGGCACGCCCGGGCGAGCCGCCTATGGAGGAGTGAGGGTGTCGTTCTGATCAGCCGCGGGCTCAAATCGCTCCGACGATTATTGTGCGGGGGCTTGGGCGTCCTGCTGGCGGCCCCCGCCCAAACGGCCCAGCCGCGGATCATGTCGCTGAATCCCTGCCTTGACGCGATTCTGGTCGAGGTGGCCGATCCCCGGCAGATCGTCGCCTTAAGCCATTGGTCGCGCGATCCGCGCCAGTCGACCATCGCCCCGATCGCGGCGCGTTATCCGATGACCTGGGGTTCTGCCGAGGAGGTCGCCTTGCTCAGGCCCGATCTCGTCATCGCCGATTCCTACAGCGCCGCGCGGCTGACGGCTTTTTCGCCGCGCCTGCGCATGCGCGCGGTCGGCTTCGAGGTGCCCAACACCGTCGAGGAGAGCCTTGCCCAGATCGATCGCGTCGCCGCACTGGCGGGCCACCCGGAACGAGGCGACGCCCTGGACCAGCGCATTCGCGCCGCGGTCGCCCGGGCCGCCCCTTCCGTCGGGGAGCCCCGGCTAAGCGCGCTCACCTATGAGTATCACGGCCTGGCCGCGGCGCCGGGCACGTTGATGGACGATCTGATGCGCCGGGCAGGGCTCGACAACGCCGCTCGGCGGTATGGCCTTCGCCTCACCGGTCAGGTCCCTCTCGACATCTTGATCGCAAATCCGCCTCAGGTGCTCCTGGCTGGCCGCCGAGCACCGGATGAGCCGCTTTGGGTCGACCGGCTATTAAGTCATCCGGCCCTGCGCCAGCTCGCCAAACGTATCCGCGTCGAGACGTTTCCGGAACAACTCACCTATTGCGGCGGACCCGTCATCATTCCCGCGCTCCAGGCCCTGGCCCAGGGCCGACGAGCCGCCGTTGAGGCCGGGCGCAAATGACCGTCTCCCGAGGCTTTCGCGTCTGTCTCGCCCTTTCTGTCCTGCTGACGGCGCTATTGGTGACATCGATCGTCGCCGGGCGCGTGTGGATTCCGTTTCGCGTATTGACCGACCCTGCCGATCCGCGCTGGCTGATACTCAGCGAACTGCGCGCGCCGCGCACGCTGCTGGGGGTGATGGTTGGCGCGGCACTGGGTTTGAGCGGCGCGGCGCTGCAGGGCTACACCCGCAATCCTCTGGCCGATCCGGGCGTGCTTGGCGTCTCGTCGATGGCCGCCTTGGGCGCGGTCGTCACGCTCTATTTCGGTCTGGCGGGCGCCGCCGGCTGGGTCTTGCCGCTGTTCGCCATGGGCGGAGCGGCGGCGGGCGTCGTCACTCTGATCCTGGTCGCCGGCCCGGCCGGCGACGCCGTGAGCTTTCTATTGGCGGGGGTGATCCTGGGTAGCCTCGCGACCGCCGGTGTCGCCCTGGCCCTGACCCTCGCACCCAACCCCTGGGCGGCGTCGGAGATCACCCAATGGCTGATGGGCTCGCTTGCCGACCGAAGCTTCGATGACCTGCGCAACAGCCTCCCGTTCGTCGTCGTCGGGGCGGCCTTGCTGATGATCAGCGGCCCGGCCCTGGACGCCCTCACCCTCGGCGAGACCGGGGCGCGCGGCCTGGGCGTTTCGCTGCGCCGGGTGCAAATTCTGATCGCCGCGGGAGTTGGCCTGACCTGCGGCGCAAGCGTCGCGGTCACGGGAGTCATCGGCTTCGTGGGCCTGATCGTGCCGCACCTGATGCGCCGGCTGGTTGGCGCGCGGCCCGCGGGGCTGCTCGTCCCCAGCGCCTTGGCGGGGGCCTGCCTTCTGCTCGCCGCCGATATCCTGGCCCGCGTGATACCCGGCGCCAACGAGATTCAGGTAGGGGTGATGATGGCCGCTCTCGGCGCGCCATTCTTTCTGGCGCTCCTCCTCTCCATGCGGCGGAGGCTGACGTGACAACGCCCATCGATCTGATCGCCGAAGGTCTCACGGTTAAGCTGGGGGGCGCCGCGGTCGTCGACAACGTCACGCTGACATTCTGCCCCGGCAAGGTGACCGCCGTCGTCGGTCCAAACGGCGCGGGCAAATCCACGCTGATGACGTGTCTGGCCGGTGTCCGCCGACCGGGCGCCGGAATCGTTCGTTTGGGCGACGCGCCGCTGCCGGAACTGACCGATCGAAGGCGCGCCCAAGCGATCGGTTACCTGCCGCAGACCCCGGAAGTCGCCTGGCCGCTCGACGTGCGAACCTTCGTGTGTCTGGGCCGAACCGCCCATCGCGGCCTTTTCGGCGCCGGCCCGGCCGACGTGCGCGCCGTCGACCAGGCCTTGGAAGCCACCGGTCTCAAGACCTTCGCCGATCGTATCGTCACAACTCTCTCAGGCGGCGAGCGCGCCCGGGTGCTTATCGCTCGCGCCCTGGCCGGCGAGCCGTCCTGGCTGCTGGCCGACGAACCCTTGACCGGCCTGGACGTGGGCCATCAGCTGGACACCGCCGTTCTGTTGCGGCGGATCGCCGATGCCGGCGCGGGGGTCATAGTCACGCTCCACGACCTGCACTTCGCCGCGCGCGCCGCCGACCGGCTCGTGGTGATGGTCGCCGGTCGGGTAATCGCCGACGATGCGCCCGTGGACGCGCTTACGCCCAAGGTGCTGGCGACCGCCTATGGCCTCGACGCGCATTGGGTCGAAGGCGCCGATGGACCGCTGCTTGATGTCGCCTGGCGACGCACGGCGCCGCGCGACTGACAAATCCAGCCTACCGGACGGCCGGGATTGTCAATGTCACAAACTTCCCGCATGTCGGGCGCCTGACAGGTCACACATGGCCGTCGCCCTGGGACGGCCATGCCTCACATATGGCCGCCTTGCCAAAGCTGGAAGGAACCACCTGGATGTTTTCGCATATCATGATCGGTACGAACAACTTGGAAAAAGCCAAGTCGTTTTATGACGCCCTCCTCGGCACGCTCGGCGTGCCGCCCGCGATGGTCGATGGCCACCGCATTTTTTACATGACGCCCACCGGCATCTTCTCGGTCTCCCAGCCGATCGATGGCAAGCCCGCGACCCACGCCAACGGCGGCACGATCGGCTTCGCCGCCGCCTCGCCAGAAGCGGCCGACGCCTGGCACGCCGCCGGCGTCGCCAACGGCGGAACGACCTGTGAAGATCCCCCCGGCGTGCGCGAGGGCGGCATGGGCAAGATGTATCTCGCCTACCTTCGCGACCCCGACGGCAACAAGCTCTGCGCCCTGCACCGCATGGGCTAAGCGCCTTTCGGACCCCCTGGCTGCTCCCTCATCAAAGGGGCGGCCAGGGGTAACGCCGTTCTTCACGGGACAGGAACGCCGCGATGCCCACTCACGACCTTGTCGCCCTCTGGGAAGCGCACTGCCGCTATGAATTCGAGACCCGCGACGTCGACGCGACCATGGCGACCATGGTCGAGACCCCATACGTCAATCATATCCCAACCATGACCGGCGGGGTGGGTCACGATCAGCTCAAGCGCTTCTACAAATACCATTTCATCGGCGGCAATCCGCCCGACACCGAGCTCGCGCCGATCAGTCGCACGGTGGGCGAGGACCAGATCGTGGACGAGATGCTGTTCAAGTTCACCCACACCAGCGAGGTCGACTGGATGCTGCCGGGCGTCGCCCCCACCGGCAAGCGGGTTGAGGTACCCCTGGTCGCCATCGTCAAGTTCGTCGACGGCAAGGTCGCCCACGAACATATCTATTGGGACCAGGCCTCGGTGCTCGTGCAGGTAGGCCTGCTTTCGCCGAACGGGCTTCCAGTGGCGGGCATCGAAACCGCGCTGAAGGTTCTCGACAACAGCCGGCCGAGCAATGACCTGATGAGCCGCTGGGCGTCGAGCGCCGGCAAACCGATCTAGATCACGGCCTCGCCAAGGCGCGGGCCAGGGCCGGCCGAGCGTAGCAGGCGCTCGCCCAGCGTTGAACATTGGCGTGCTCGGCGTAGCCGAAATCGATCATTTTCATCAGATGCATGACGGCGGCCACGTTGAGATCGGCCACCGAAAATGCGCTCCCGACCAGCCAGTCGCGGCCCGCCAGGGCGGCGTCGAGCACTTTCAGCGGCCGCTGCAGACTCTTGCCCGCACCCTCGATCGCCTTGGGGTTGCGCTTTTCCTCGGGCGTGAACAGCTTCTGGATGACGATCTGCATCTGCAGGGGTTCGATCTCGCTGATTGCCCAGATGCTCCACTGCCAGGCCCGAGCTTCGTCTTCTGCGCTGGCCGGATACAGCACGCCGCCGTAGCGCTTGGCCAGATAGAGGTTGATGGCCATGGATTCGAAGAGCTGCAGTTCGCCATCCACCAGCGCCGGGATCCGGCCGTTGGGATTGACGGCCAGATAGTCGGCGCCCTTGGAGTCCGGGCCATAGGTGACCGGGACGTGCTCGTAGTCGATGCCTGTTTCCTCGATGCCCCAGATCGCGCGCAGCGCCCGAGAGCCGGAAATGCCGTAGAGTTTGGGTTTGGTCATGCGTCGCGTTCCCTCGGTTGATGCTGGTCATTTCGGCGCTGTCCCGTCGTGTCGACGGACCAAGACCGGTCGGCGACAATCTATGGCCACTCAATCAAATTGCCAAACCCGCGCGCTGGGCGTCACGGGACTCGGGTCTCGGCGAACCGCGCGTAGAACTGGGCCTTTACGCCCTCGATCGTCAACAGGAACGCCGCGACGGTCGCCGCCAGAAAACCGAAATAGAGGATCGGCGGATGGGTGAATTCGAACCAACGGCCGACCCCGGGCAGGAAGGGGAGCGTAAGGGTCAGGGCCGCGCCGCCGATCGCCAGAACCACGACGGCGCGATGAGGACGGCTGGCGAACAGATTTCGGCGTGTGCGGACCGAAAAGATCATCAGGATCTGAGTGACCAGCGACTCGACGAACCATCCCGTTCGGAAGAAACCTTCGCCCGCGTGCAATGCCAAAAGCAAAACCGCGAAGGTCGCGACATCGAACAGTGTGCTGACCGGACCCATCACCATCATGAACCGCTCGACGAGGCGAAGGTCCCAGTGGATGGGTCTGTCGATCGCCTCGGGATCGACGTTGTCCAGCGGCAGGCCGATCTGGCACACGTCGTAGATCAGGTTGGTCAGCAAGACCTGGATCGGCAGCAGCGGCAGGAAGGGCAGGATCAGACCGGCCAGAACCATGCTGAAAATGTTGCCGAAGTTGGCGCTGCTGGCCATCAGGATGTATTTGCTGGTGTTGACGATCGTACGGCGGCCTTCCGTCACGCCGCGCTGGACGACAGCCAGATCGTGATCCAGCAGGATGATCTGGGCGGCCGCCTTCGCCACGTCCGCGCCGCTGTCGACGGAAATCCCCACATCGGCCGCATGCAACGCCGGCGCATCGTTAATGCCGTCGCCCAGGAAGCCCACCGTCTGTCCCAGGTGTTTAAGCGTCAGGATCACGCGCAGCTTCTGTTGGGGCGTAACGCGGCAGAACAGGCGCGTCTTCGCCACGCGGCCAATCAGAGCCTCGTCCGAAAGCGCCGCCAATTCCGGTCCATTGATCACCTCACCAGGATCGAACTTCAGTTCGCCGCACACGTGGCGCGCGACCTGTTCATTGTCTCCGGTCAGGATCTTCACCTCGACGCCCGAGGCCGCCAGCGCCGCCAGCGCCGCCTCGGCCGAAGGCTTGGGCGGATCGAGGAACACGGCGAACCCGGCGAAGGTCAGATCGCGCTCGTCGGCGGGCGTGGCCTTGCCTTGTTCCGGGGGTTCGGGCCGGCTGGCGATGCCGAGAAGCCGGAAGCCTTGGGCGCTCAACGCCTCGAACCTCGCCTGCATCTTGGCGCGCAGGTCGTCGGTCAGCGGCGCCGCGGCGTTTCCCGGGATCTCCACATGGGTGGAGAGCCGCATGATGTCCTCGGGCGCGCCCTTGATGATGAGGGTGCGGGCGCCGTCATTCTCCAGCAGCACGGAGACCCGCCGACGCTCGAAATCGAACGGCGCCTCGTCGATCTTGCGCCAGGGCGTGGCGTCGGTTTCGCCGTGGGCGAGAATGGCGTCGTCGAGCGGGCTCTTTAGTCCGCTCTCGAAGTGGCTGTTCAGCCACGCCAGGGTCATCACCCGCTCGCTGTCCGCACCCGAGAGGTCGATGTGTCGGTCGAGAACAATCCGCGCCTCGGTCAGGGTGCCTGTCTTGTCGGTGCACAACACGTCCATCGCCCCGAGGTTGTGGATCGCAGGCAGGGACTTCACGATCACCCGCTCGGCCGAGAGGCGCACCGCGCCGCGAGCAAGGGTGATGGTCATGATCATTGGCAGGAGTTCGGGCGTCAGGCCGACGGCCAAGGCCAATGCGAAGATCAGAGACTGCAACCATGGCCGGTGGAACGCCATGCTCTCGGCCATCACCAGGATCACCAACACGAAGGTGATGCGCAGGATCAGCAGGCTGAAGCGGCGCAGGCCGATCTCGAAAGACGTCGCCGGTGGCTTGGCGATCAGCGTATCGGCGATCTGGCCCAACGCCGTGCGGCGCCCGGTTTCGCAAACCGCCACCGTCGCGCTGCCGGAGATCACCGATGTCCCCGCCAGAGCCACATTGCCCGCGTCGCCAATCTCCTCGGCCCGGTCGCCCTGGACATTCGCGCGCTTCTCCACCGGATAGGACTCCCCGGTCAGCAGGGCCTGATTGACGAAGAAATCCTTGCTGGCGAGCACGACGCCGTCCGCTGGGACCATATCTCCCGCGGCCAGAGTGACGATGTCTCCGGGCGCGATCTGGGCGACCGGGAGGTCGACCGGCGCGCCGTCCCGCAGCACCCGCGTCCGCAGCGCCACCTGCGCGCGCAGGGCGTCGACCGCGTTCTGGGCGCGGTTCTCCTGAACGAAGTCCAGGATCACCGAGATCAGCACAATGGTCGAGATGATCGCAAAGCTTGGCGCATCGCCGGTCGCGGCCGACAGGCCGCTCGCCACCAGCAGGATCAGCACCAGGGGACTGCCGAAACGCTGGACGAGCCGTAGCCACCCCGGCGCGCGTTTGGGGGCCGCGGCGTCGTTCGCCCCATGTTTCGCCAGCCGCACCGCCGCTTCGCTTGAGGTCAGCCCGCCGGGGGTCGCCCCGAGCCGGGTCAACACACTGTCGGTCGATTCTTTCCAGAACGCGGTATCGGACATTCGCGGCCTCGTTCCGGCGCGATCCGGTTTGGCCGGGATCGCGACAAATGCGGATACATTCAATCCGAATTCATCGGTGCGATCCATGTCCCACCGCAAATGGAGTGATCTCATTTGCCACCGGCGTCAGGTCACGCGAAAGTCTGAATTTCCCGGCGGGCTAAGCCGCGCCTGGGAAGGGCCGATGGCGGGAAAAGACCCACGAGGATCGAGGGAAATGGCGAGGCTGTTAGGGTATGGCGGCCGTTTTGGCCTGCGATGTTGGCGTGACCGTTGCGGCGCGGGTCCTCCACACCTTGAGGAAGCCTCCGACGACGAGGCGGCGTTGAGGGAGGTCGCCAAGCGCCTGCTGGGCGCGGGGGCCTATCACTGCATTGTGCTGTCCGCCTGGAACTTCGAACTGAACGACTGGATTCGCCTGGAGACCTTCACAGGTTGAACCCATCGGCCGCGCCGCGTCGCCGCGGACCGCATTGTGTCGGTGGGACGGGCTCAATAGTCTGTCGCCATGTACGCGCCCGAACCCTTCGCCGTCACAGACGCTGGCGAGATCGAGACCTTGCTGCCCGGCCTTACCTTCGGCGCGCTGATCACCCATGGCCAAGGCGGCCTCTTCGCCAGCCATCTGCCGGTAATCTATCGCGCATGCGAGGGGGTCCTGGCCGGCCATCTGGCCCGGGCCAACCCTCATCGAGACCGGGCGGGTGAGGGCGAAGCGATGATGATCTTCGAGGGCGCCAGCGCCTACGTCAGTCCGAACGGGTACCCGTCCAAGCTCGAAAACGGGCGCGTGGTGCCGACCTGGAACTACGAGGTCGTGCATGTTTACGGCAAGATCCGCTGGCGCGACGAGACCGATTGGCTACTCGCCAACGTCACCGACCTCACCAACCGCTTCGAGGCCGGCCAGCCGAAGCCCTGGGCGGTGAGCGACGCGCCTGGCGATTTTATCGATCGGCTGCTCCGCGCCGTGGTCGGCGTCGAGCTGCGCGTTGATCGGGTCGAGGCCAAGCGCAAGCTGTCGCAGAACAGGTCCGAGGCCGATCGCCTGGGCGTGATCGCCACCCTGGCGGCCAGTCCCTCCGACCGCGATCGCGAGATGGCGGGGGTCATGCGGCTCGGTCAGGGATAGACCTCGTGCCGCCGCGATACGGTCGGCGCCGCATTGGCGCCTATGCGCTTTCGCCCCGTAGTGTCTTGAGGTCTAATGAGGCCCTCGCCGAACGCGCGCGCCGAAGCCGCGACGCGGACGCTGCGAGAGCTGGAGGAGAGGCGACGGATGGCGGATAGCGCGATCGATGTCCTGAGCGAGCAACGCGCCTTGGCGCGGCGGCGCGCCTACGAGACGCCGCTGGAGGCCCTGAACCCGGCCTGGGCCTCGGCCTTCCGCGACGACGCCCACTGGCCCTATTTCGAGCGCCTGCGCGCCGAGGATCCAGTCCACTATACCCCCGACAGCAACTACGGCGCCTTCTGGTCGATCACGAAATACAACGACATCATCGAGATCGACAGCAATCACCAGGTGTTCTCCTCCGCCAGCGGCATCGGCCTCGCCCCCAAGGCCGGCGTCGTGCCCGAACTCAGCCAGGAGCTGGATGCGCCGGCCGCGCACAGCTTCATCGACATGGACCCGCCGGAGCACGACATTCAGCGCAAGACGGTCAGCCCCGCCGTCGCCCCCACCAGGCTTGAGGCGATGGCGCCGCAGATCCGTGAACGCGCCGGCGTGATCCTCGACGACCTGCCGATTGGCGAGCCGTTCGACTGGGTCGATCGGGTTTCCAAGGAATTGACCACCATGACCTTGGCGACGCTGTTCGATTTTCCCTTCGAGGAAAGGCGCAAGCTCACCTTCTGGTCCGACGCCATGACCACAGCGCCCGGCCATGGCCCGGTGGCGACCTATGCCGAACGCCGGGCGGCGCTGGCGGATTGCAAAGACTATTTCGTGCGGCTGTGGAATGAGCGGGTGAACGCGCCGCCGGCCGGAGATCTGATTTCCATGCTGGCCCACGGACCCGAGACCCGCGACGGCTCCATGGACCAGTTCTTCGCCAATGTCGGCCTGCTGATCGTCGGCGGCAACGACACCACGCGCAACACCATCTCCGGCTCGGTCTTCGCCCTCAACCGCTATCCCGATCAATACGCCAGGCTGCGCGCCGACCCTTCACTCATCCCATCGATGGTTTCCGAGACCATCCGCTGGCAGACCCCGCTGGCGCACATGGCGCGCACGTCCCGGCGCGATTTCGAATTTCGCGGCAAGCGCATCCGCGAAGGCGACCGCGTCGCCATGTGGTACGTATCGGGAAACCGAGACGACGAGGTCATCGACACTCCCGAGGCCTACGTCATCGACCGTCCCCGACCGCGTCAGCATCTCTCTTTCGGCTTCGGCGTCCATCGCTGCGTCGGCAACCGCCTGGCCGAGCTTCAGCTCAAGATTATCTGGGAAGAGATTCTGCGGCGTTTCCCCGATATCCGCCTGATCGAAGAGCCTAAGCGCACCTATTCGGTGTTCGTGAAGGGCTATGAGCGCATGAATGTGGTCATTCCCGGCCGCCTGTCCTAGTCGGCCCGACCCTTCACGCCGACCCCATCGCCACGGAACGTCTCGCCCATGACCGCACTTTCCCTCAAAGGCCAGAAGGTCGTCGTGATCGGCGGCAGCTCCGGCATCGGCTTCGCCGTCGCCCGCGCCGCGCTTGACGAGGGCGCGCAGGTGGTGATCGCCTCAAGCCAGACGGCCAACGTCGAAGGCGCGGTCGCCCGGCTGGGCGCTGGCGCGTCAGGCTCGGCTCTGGATGTCGCCAACGAGGACGACCAGCGGCGTTTCTTCGGCGATGTCGGCGCCTTCAACCACCTGGTCTACACGGCCGGCGACTGGAACTCGGCGGGTGTTGGGCCCCTGCCGAACCTCGATCTGGCCGCCGCCGCGGCCCGCTTCAATGTGCGTTTCTGGGGGGCCCTGGCCGCGGTGAAGCATGGCCACATCCATCTGGCTGAAGGCGGGTCGGTGGTGCTCACCGACGGCTTGTACGCCCATCGCCCGACGAGAGGCGGTTCCGTGGCCAGCGCCATGCTCGGCGCCATCGAGCACCTGACGCGCGGGCTGGCCGTTGATCTGGCGCCCCTGCGGGTGAATGCGGTCTGTCCAGGCCTGATCCTCACCGAGCGCACGCTGAAAATGACCGAGGAGGCGCGACGAAACTACACCGCCAAGCTGCCCCTCCCTCGCCCCGGCGAAACCGCTGAGGTGGCGCAGGCCTATCTCTATCTGATGCGCGGCGGTTACACGACCGGCCAGGTGCTCTACGTCGACGGCGGCGGATTGTTGATCTGAGCCGACGAGACGACCGTCTAGGGGTGGCCATGGCCGCGGCCGCGGCTCTGGCCGTCAACCGCCGTCGGCGTCAACGACGATCGCGACAGTCTTGCCCCGCGACAACGGCTCCCATCCCGCCGCAATGGCCGACGCGATGGCCTTCGCCACGAGGTCCGGAGCGATCTGTGAGATCTGCAGCTGCGGCGCGCCGTATCTGGGCTGCACGCCCGGTGGAAATTCCAGCACGGCTTCTCGCTTGCCCTCCATGTGACGCACGGCGATCGCCATGCCGCGCCAACCCTGGGCGTCGCTCGACCACTGAGGCTGCCGTTGGAGGCGCCAGACATAGGTCTCTCCACCGACCTCGATTTCGATCTCGGTTCCAGAACTGTGCTTGGTGCGCGCCATGGAAGGGCGTTAGCCCGTCAAGTGAGCCTAAGCCAGCCCACCGGCGATTGTGGCCAAGCCTGCGAGCGCGCGGCGCATGTCGAACCGGACCGGCTCTGCGCGCCGACGTTGAGCCGTCGCGCTATTTCTGGGCGCGGTGTTCGGAATGTCCTCTCATTTTACGTGCAGTTGGCAAAACAGCGCCCGTTCATTCGGAACCCAGACAAGCAAGCGCCGAACTCTGCTTAATGGCTGCGGGCTCGCCAAATGTCTAAATGCTCCGATCCTTCCAATAGGCGTCTTTCAGCAGACGCTTGTAGAGCTTGCCGGTGGGCAGACGCGGCATTTCGGCGGTGAAGTCGATGGAACGCGGGGTCATGTAGTGGGCGAGGCGCCCGCGAGCGAAGGCCATCAGCTCCGCCGCCAGGTCGTCGGTGGGTTCGTGCCCCGGGGCCGGCTCGATCACCGCCTTGACCGCCTCGCCCATTTCTGGATCCGGCACGCCGAACACCGCGACGTCGGCGACCTTGGGGTGGGTGACCAGGGCGTCCTCGATCGCCTGGGGATAGATGTTGACCCCGCCGGAGATGATCATGAACGCCTGGCGGTCGGTGAGGTAGAGATAGCCGTCCTTGTCGAGATAGCCGACATCGCCCAGGGCGTTCCAGCCGGGATGTCTGGGATGGCGAGCCTGGGCCGTTTTTGCCGGATCGTTGTGATATTCGAATGTGGGCGCATCCCGCTCGAAATAGACAAGACCCGTCTCGCCGACCGGCAGTTCGTTCCCCTCTTCGCCACAGATGTGCAGTATGCCCACCGCCGCCCTGCCGACCGAGCCGGGATGCGCGAGCCAGTCCTCGCTGGTGATGAACGTCGAGCCCGAGCCTTCGGTGCCGGCGTAGTATTCATAGAGCACCGGCCCCCACCAATCGATCATCTGGCGCTTGACCTCGACCGGACATGGCGCCGCGGCGTGGACCGCCACCTTGTGGCTGGAAAGATCGTAGCGAGTTCGCGCCTCTTCGGGTAACTTCAGCATGCGGACGAACATGGTTGGCACCCACTGGCTGTGGGTCGCGCAAAAGGCTTCGATCAGGCGGAGCGCTTGCTCGGCGTCGAACCGCTCCATCATCACCACCGTGCCGCCGAACGACTGCACTCGCACCACGAAGCCCAGGGGCGCGGCATGATAGAGCGGTGCGGGAGAAATATAGACCGTAGACGGATCAAATCCGTAGTTGTTGGTCTGCTGCCGCGCGATGAAGCCTTCGACCGGGCCGACTTCGGGTAGCGGTCGCAGGATGCCCTTGGGCCGGCCGGTGGTGCCGGAGCTGTAGAGCATGGAATCCCCCATCCACTCCTGCTCCAGCGGTTCTGGCGAACTCGCCGCCAGGGCGTCCTCGTAGGATGACCACCCGGGGATCGTTCCCCCCACCATCAGCCGCAACGTCAACTGTGGGATCAGCTCGGTCAGGGCCGCCGCCGTTTCGCGTTTTTCATATGAGGAGATCACCGCCTTGGCCTGGCAGTCGCCGACGATGTAGGCGACCTCGTCCGGCGGCAGATAGCGATTGATCGTCGTCACATAGAGCCCCGACCGGAACGCCGCCCAGACCGGATCCAGGAACGATAGATTGTTTTCCATCAGGACGGCGATGTGGTCGCCACGCCGCAGGCCGTGGGCGTGCAGCAGCCGCGCCACGCGGTTGGAACGCCCGTCAAGCTGGGCGAAGGTGACCACCGCCCCGGTTTCGGCGGAAATCAACGCCGGCTTGTCCGGCGTCAGGCGGGCGTGATCGGCGATATACACGAGGGGCGGCGCTCCTGGTCCTGGTGTTTCCCGTTCGAAGGGTATGGCGAAATCCTGCCCCTCCGCCAGTTATGATCCGGTGGAGTCGCCCGGACGCCGACCAGCCTTGGTGTCTGGACCCTAAACGCGAAACCACACGGCAATCCAGACCATCACGGCGAAGAACGCCACGCCGGAAACACGGCGCAACGCCGCCGAGGCCGCGAGACCGCTGGTCAACGCCAGCGCGATGGTTCCCAACAGGAGCGCCGTGGTGATCCACCATCGGGGCGCCGGCGAGGGGCCAGCTTCCGTCAAATTGAGCGCGATGGCCATCAGGCTAAGACTGGCGAAGCTGATCGAAATCACGCCCCGATGACGTTCATGGAAGGCCGCCATATCGGTTTCATGCGCGTGCACCACCCTTGGCGAGACCAGCGAGCAGGTGAAATATTGGGCCACCGCCGTCGCGAACAGCAGGGCGACCTGTGGCACGCTCCAATCCTGGATCCGGCTGATCGCGTAAAGGGCCATCCAGTTGGACACGAGCAGAAACACCGCCGTGACCATCCACAGCGCGTGAATCCCTGAAAACCGCACGCGATCGCGCGCCAGGACCAGCTCGGTGGCGCTGGCCAGAATGTGCGTCAGCGCCAAGGCGTAGACGAACGACAACAGCAGCTGAACATGTTCGAACATTGTTGGCGATTCCGATGCTTACGTTGAACGGACCGGGAGTGCTGAAAACTTGGGGGTTCCTGTCCCGCAAGGTAGGTTTGCGGCGGGAGGCAATCCTTTGAGGTGACAACGATGGCTTGGGTCGTGAAGATTTGCGAAATCGGTGACGGAAGG
>Ga0075029_100000086_pt1 | contig 41937 bp, 37 predicted proteins | sample LitLauG_LLR_2013_FD_71391 | JGI IMG/M metagenome (GOLD analysis project Ga0075029, IMG submission 71391) | Freshwater sediment microbial communities from North America - Little Laurel Run_MetaG_LLR_2013 | ecosystem: Environmental > Aquatic > Freshwater > Creek > Sediment | place: USA... | reverse complement strand
ATTTTCTCACGCAGTTGGTCGGCACGGCCAAGGCGCGGGAGCTCTATTTCACGGCCGACGTGATCAGTGGAGCGGAGGCGCAACGGCTTGGCATCGTGCATAAGTCCGTCCCCCGCGCCGAACTTGAAGCGGCGGCCAAGGCCTGGGCGAACCACATCGCCGGCCTGCCGACCATCGCGCTTGGCTACATGAAAAAGAACCTCAACGCGGCGGAACATGCGACGCTGCCCGAGGTGCTCGACCTTGAGGCCCAGCACATGGTTCGCACGTTCCAGACCGAGGATCACAAGGCCGCGGCGCAGGCGTTCGTGAACAAGACCGCGCCGGTCTTCCACGGCCGGTGACGGCGGGCTTCGCCACCTATCCAAGCCTCAAGGACCGTGGCGTCTTCATCACCGGTGGCGCCACGGGCATTGGCGCGGCGCTGGTGCGGGCGTTCCACGCTCAGGGCGCCAACGTCGCTTTCGTCGACATCGACGCCGCGGCGGGGGAGGTGCTGGCGAAATCCCTGCCCGGCGCGCGGTTTCGGCGCGTGGATGTGACCGACACCGCCGCCCTGGAAACCGCGATCGCCGCGGCCCCGGCCGTGACCGGACCCATCACGGTGCTGGTCAACAACGTCGCCAACGACACCCGCGCGGCGGCCGCCAACACCGATGCGGCGGCCTGGCGGGCCAGCCTGGCGGTGAACCTTGACCCGACGTTTCTGGCGTCCCGCGCGGTTCGCGCCGGCATGGACGAGGCGGGCGGCGGCTCGATTATCAACTTCAGCTCGATAAACGCGACACTGGGGCCAGCCGAACTGGCGGCCTACGTCGCCGCCAAGGGCGCGGTGAACGCGCTGACCAAGTCCCTGGCCCGGGAGTGGGGGGCGCAAGGCATCCGCGTCAACGCCATCGCTCCGGGCTGGGTGGTCACCGAGCGGCAACTCGCCCTTTGGCTGACGCCGGAGGCCGAGGCGGAATGGATGAAGCAGGTCGCCCTGCCATCTAGACTTCAGCCCGACGATGTGGCCCGCTTGGCGCTGTTTCTCGCTTCGGATGACAGCGCGATGATCACCGGTCAGGTCATGACCATCGACGGCGGCCGAACCTGATTTCGCTGAAATGGCCCTGGCGATCTCCCCTCGCATCGATGTGATCATCCCCTGCCACAACGCCGCCGCGACGCTCGGCGAGGCTGTGGTCAGCGCGTTGGCGCAGCGGGCATGCGCCAGGGTGTGGGTCGTCGACGACGGGTCCACCGACGACACCCCGACCGTCGTGGACCATCTGGTCAAGCAGGCGCCCGAGCGCCTCATTCCCGTTCGCTCGCTGACCAACCGCGGCGCGGCGGCGGCGCGGAACCTCGCGCTCTTCGCCAGCCGGGCGGACTATGTGGCGTTTCTCGACGCGGACGACGCCTATGAGCCGCAGGCCCTGGACGCGCCACTGGCTGCGTTGAATCTTGTGCATGGCATCGCTCTGGCGCGCCTGCCGCTCAAGCCGACGGGCGTGCCCCGGGTCTATACGGATCACGCCGGATTCGCCGTGGCTTGGCGGCGGATGGAGATGACCGTCGTGTGTAACACCGTTGCGCGGCGGTCGGTGTTGCTCGCCGCCGGAGGCTTCCCGGAAGACGACCTGTTTCGCCGGCTTGGCGGCGAGGACGGCGCCTTGGGACTCGCCCTGGCGGCTCGTTTTCAGGTGGGAACGCTATTTGACCAGGCTGGAGTGCAGTACCGCTACCGGCCGGGCGCTCACGCCGAGCGCCTGCTTCGTTCGGCGCTGTACGGCGAGGTCGATCCCGCTGTGCGCGCAAGCCAGAACGAGGCCCAGGCGGTGACCGACGCAATCATAGCGCGGCTCGACCAGTTGGCCGCGATGGGCGCCCAGGCGCCGGGAACCGTTCCGGTGAACGTTCAGTGGGCTGAGCCGGCTTCACCCGCCGCGGAATGATGGAGCCGCGCCCGTCAAAATCGACCGCCGAACCGCGAGCGTTGCTGATCGCGGGACCCACGGCCAGCGGCAAGTCCGAGCGCGCGATGCGGGCGGCCGAAGCCCTCCACGGCGAGATTGTCAATGCCGACTCCATGCAACTCTACGCCGACCTGCGCATCCTGACGGCGCGACCGAGCGCGGAGGATGAGGCCAAGGTCCGCCATCACCTGTTCGGTGTGGCCGACGCCGCCGAGGCCTGGTCCGTGGGTCGATGGCTGCGCGCCGTCGAGACGACGCTGGGCGACATCGCCTCGCGCGGACGGACCGCCATCATCGTCGGGGGCACAGGCTTGTATTTCAGCGCCCTGACGCGCGGCCTGGCTCACATTCCGCCGGTGCCCATGGACGTCCGAGCCGCCACCTTGGCGCACTACGAACATGTCGGCGAGGATGAATTTCGCGCGCATCTCGCCCACGTCGACCCGGTCGCCGCGACCCGCATCGCGCAGGGCGATCGCCAGCGCTTGACCCGCGCATGGGAGGTTCATGCCGCAACCGGGCGAGCAATCACCGATTGGCAAACCCAGGCCGAGCCCCTTCTGCCGCCCGGATATTTCCACGCCGAAGTCCTCGAACCGCCGCGCGAGGCGCTGTTCGTCCGATGTGACGCAAGGTTGTTGGCGATGGTCGAGGCGGGAGCGCTGCAGGAGGTCGGCAGGCTGCTGGCGCGCGGCCTGCCCAACAGCCTGCCGGCCATGAAGGCCCTCGGCGTCGCGCCATTCGCCGCCCACCTTCGTGGCGATCTTGGGCGCGCGGAGGCGATCGCCTCGGCTCAGCAGGACACCCGACGCTACGCCAAACGACAGCTGACGTGGTTCCGCAACCAGACCCCCGACTGGCCTCGGACTGTTGCGGACACGGTCGTCGAACCGACTTGACGCACCGGCCTGAGCACCCTACCAATCTCGCCGTTCCAGTTCTGGAGATGCAAACGATGCGCCGCACCGGCCTCGTACTTATTCGGCGACCGATCGTAGCGGAGGCTTAGGCCAGCTCTCCGTCCGATATCGGTCGCATACGCCAAGGCCCCTCGCGGGCCTTTTTTCTTGCCCATCAATCAGCGAAACCCAGCCATGAACGCCCCCACCGCACCCCATCTGGCCCAAGAGGCCAAATCCGAAGCCCAGACCATGACCGGCGCCGAAATGGTCGTGCGCGCGCTCGTGGACCAGGGCGTCACCGAGCTGTTCGGTTACCCCGGCGGCGCGGTGCTGCCGATCTATGACGCCTTGTTTCACGAGCCCCGGCTGCGGCACGTTCTGGTGCGGCATGAACAGGGCGCGACCCACGCGGCGGAAGGCTATGCGCGATCGACCGGCAAACCGGGCGTGGTGCTGGTGACGTCGGGCCCCGGCGCGACCAATGCGGTGACGGGCATTGTCGACGCCTTGATGGATTCGATCCCGCTGGTGGTCATCACGGGTCAGGTGCCAACACATCTGATCGGCACCGACGCGTTCCAGGAATGCGACACGGTCGGCATCACGCGCACCTGCACCAAGCACAACTATCTGGTGAAAAACGTCGCCGATCTGCCAAGAGTGCTGCACGAGGCCTTCTCCATCGCCACCAGCGGCCGGCCCGGCCCGGTGGTGATCGACATTCCCAAGGATATCCAGTTCGCCACGGGAACCTACGTCGGGCCGGAAGCGGCCAAGCCGCACCACGCCTATCGTCCGCGCACCCAGGGGGATCCCGCGGCCGTTCTGGAAGCGGTCGCCCTGATCGCCGGCGCCAAGCGGCCCCTGCTGTACACCGGCGGGGGCGTCATCAATGCCGGACCGCAGGCAAGCTCGGCTCTCCGCCGTCTGGCCGCCATGACCGGCGCCCCGGTGACCTCGACCCTGATGGGCCTGGGCGCCTTTCCGGCCGATGACCCGGCGTGGCTCGGCATGGTGGGCATGCACGGCGCCTATGAAGCCAATCATGCGATGCATGACTGCGACGTGATGATCGCCGTTGGCGCTCGGTTCGACGACCGGGTGACCGGACGCCTGGACGCCTTTTCGCCGGGATCGAAGAAGATCCACATCGACATCGACCCTTCGTCGATCGGTAAGGTGGTGCGGGCCGACGTCGGCATTGTCGGCGACGCCGCCAAGGTGCTGGAGGCCTTGATCGAGGCCTGGCCGCGGCATGCCCCCAAGGCGGGACCGGAACGCCTGAACCCGTGGTGGACGCAGATCGACGCCTGGCGCGCCCGCCGCTGCTTTTCCTATCGACCTTCAAAGGATCTGATTAAGCCGCAGTACGCCATCGAGCGCCTCTATGCCCTGACCAAGGATCTGGACACCTACATCACCACAGAGGTCGGCCAGCATCAGATGTGGGCGGCTCAGTTCTATCGCTTCCAGGAGCCTAACCGCTGGATGACCTCCGGCGGACTGGGGACCATGGGCTATGGCCTGCCCGCCGCCGTCGGCGTGCAGATCGCCCATCCCAAGAGTCTGGTGATCGACATCGCCGGCGACGCCAGCGTTCAGATGACCATGCAGGAGATGTCGACGGCCATCCAATACGACCTGCCGATCAAGATCTTCATTCTCAACAACGAATGGATGGGCATGGTCCGGCAGTGGCAGCAGTTGCTGCACGGCGAACGATACAGCCATTCCTATTCGTCGAGTCTGCCCGACTTCGTCAAACTGGCCGAAGCCTATGGCGGGGTTGGCCTGCGCGCCGAACATCCGGACGAACTGGATGAGAAGATCGCCGAGATGATCGCCACGCCCAAGCCTGTTCTGTTCGATTGCCGGGTCGAGCGCGCGGAGAACTGTTTTCCGATGATCCCCTCTGGGCGGGCGCATAACGACATGTTGCTCGGCGAGGACACCGGGGATATCGGCTCGGTCATCGATAGCGCGGGACGCAAACTCGTATGACCGAACGTGACGCTCCGGCCTCGGCCTACGACATGGACCACAAGGCGGAAACCGAGACCCTGGCCACCTACGCCATCCTGGTGGACAACGAGCCGGGCGTCCTGCACCGGGTGGTGGGGCTCTTCGCGGCGCGCGGCTACAATATCGAAAGCCTCACCGTGGCCGAAAGCGACGTCGGCTCCGGCGCCAGCCGGATCACCATCGTCACCCGTGGCACGCCGCAGGTGCTGCATCAGATCGAAGCGCAGCTCAAGAAGATGGTGTCGGCCAGGCAGGTCCAGGACGTCACCCGCGACCCGAACGGCCTGGAGCGCGAGCTGGCCCTGGTGAAGGTGCGCGGCGTCGGGGCCGCCCGCATCGAGGCCAAGCAGTTGGCCGACATCTTCCGCGCCAGCGTGGTCGACACCACCACCAGCGGCTTCATCTTCGAGATCACCGGCGCCCCATCGAAGATCGACAAGTTCGTCGGGCTGATGCGTCCGCTGGGCCTGGTCGAGGTGTCGCGCACGGGCGTGCTGTCGATCGAGCGGGGCGAGGAAGCGGACTAGGCCGCGACGCCGGCCGAGCGCGCGTTGCGAATCGCCATCGCGCGCAACAACGTGAACTGAACGGCGAAAAGCGCGATCTTGGAGACTAACGGGAAAATAGCGATAAACTGGACCCAGAGCGCATGCGGCAGGGCGACGGCGATGACCGCGTTGGCGATGGCGGTGAAGAACATCAGACCCGCCCAGGCGTAGCCCCAACCCGTCAACACGCCGTCGGACATGTAGGGGCGTCCCTCCGGCGGAATGTAGCGGTTGAGCCAGCCTTTTTCGAGCATCGCCGCGCCAATGGTCAGGTAGATGATCGTCGGCTTGATCATCACGAATCGAGGATCGCCGGTGATCAAGGTCGCGCCGCCCAGCACGGTGACGAGGCCGAGGCTGGCCCACTGCATGCGAGGGATCGGCTGGCGCCGGACCACATCGTAGAGCACCTGGCCAGCCCCCACCGCCATGGCGAGGGCGGTAGCGAGCACGACGTTGTTCAACGCCGCGAACAGGGCGGCGAATACGATCGTCGACAGCATATCCGAGGCCAGGGGCCGGATGGCGTAGATGAGACTTTTCATGTGCGTGAACTCCGGTTCGAGTGATGGGTTCAGGCTAGCGGTCGGCCGCGCGATGGGTGAGGCCAGTCGCGAAACCGCGGCCACCGTCGGCGTAATCCTGGGCGCCATTCGCGCTTCGTGGGCCGCGTTCCTTCCCTAACGGCCCTAGAGCGCCTATATTGATCCTGTTCGGGTTCGCCCGATCTATGGAGATAAACGCGCGTGTAATAAGCGGACTGGACCCGGGTGCGATTCCCGGCGGCTCCACCAAATCCTTCCCGCGTTATCGGCGGGATCGCGCGGGGCCGATCAGCATCGACAGACGTCTAAAGGCGTTGCCTTCTCCCGGCGTGGCTCACCGTTTCGGGCTTTAAACTAACTGCGAACGATAACTTCGCTCAAGAGTACGCCCTCGCCGCGTAAGCGGTGCGAGCAAGCTCAATCTAAAGCCCTGGCGTCTTAGCAGCGCCAGGCGGGGCCCGGGGAGCGCCTGGCAACAGAAGCTCCCCATTTTACAACCGGCTGTGGTGGCGCTCCCCTTCTAAGCGCTAAGATTGCGAGCGCCTGGCGCCAGAAGCTCCCCATTTCACAACCGACTGCGATGGCGCTCCCCTTCCAAGCGCTGAATTTGGGACCGCCTTACGTCGGTAGCTCCACATTTTCCTTCGATCGTCCCACCGGCGTTCGTGTCAGCGGCCTTGCCTTCCGCGCCGCCATCGCTAGGGTCAACGGCCATGTCCGGCGAAGAAAAGCCCACCGATCTCCTTGGCTACGAGACCCTGCAGCAAAACGCCCTGCGCGGGGTGGTAAGAGCGGCGCTCATCAAGGCGGGCGGACCCAGGGGCCTGCCAGGCGATCATCATTTTTACATAAGCTTCCGCACCGACGCGCCTGACGTCACCATCCCAGCGGACCTGCATGATCGCTACCCCGAGGATATGACCATCGTCCTGCAGAACCAGTTCTGGGATCTGAACGCCGGCGACAGCGGGTTCTCGGTCACCCTGCAGTTCGGGGGCCAGCCCAAGAGCCTCTCCATCCCATATTCCGCCGTGACGCGCTTCTACGACCCCAGTGTGCACTATCTGTTGCAGTTCCAGGTCGAACCCGGCCCGCCGCGGCCCAAGGCGGTTCCCAAGCCGGAAGCCAAGCCGGCGCCTGATGGCGAGGCGCCAAACATCGTCTCGCTGGACCAGTTCCGGAAGCGTTAGGCCGTGAGCGAAGCACCGTTCGCGCCGGCGCCAGCGGATCTGACCGACGAGGCGATCCTCGAACGCTTCCTGCGCACCCGCAATCAGCCAACAAGCTCGCAGACCCTGGGCCTGCGCATCGAAAAGGTGAGCCAGGCGGAGCGCAGCGTCGAGGCCTCATTCGTGGCCAGGGCGGAGCTGCTGCTCAATCCGATGAAGCAGATCCAGGGCGGATACCTCTGCGCCATGCTGGACGAGGTGATGTCGGTGGCCTGCATGGTCGCCTCGGGCATGACCCATGTCGCGCCCACCGTCGAAATGAAGACCAGCTTCTTTCGACCCGCCCTGCCCGGTGCGTTGCGGGGTGTCGGCCGGGTGATCAAGTGGGGCCGCACCATCGCCTTCACCGAAGGCGAGCTCTTTGACCCGGAAGGCCGTCTGGTGGCGAAGGCCACCGGCACGGCGGTTCCGACTCCGTTCAAATCCTACAAGTCGTGAACGGTCGCCCCGCGCGCGCGCTCGTGTTCGCGCTGATCACGCTGACCCTTGGCTGCGTGGCGAAGGCTCAAACCAGCCCCTACGCGCAATGGGCCGTCGTGGTCGCGGCCGGCGATGATCGGGCCGCGCATGAGGACGTTCCGACGCTCGCGTTCGACAATGCGCGCAGGGATGTCGCCACCGCGCTCATCCGACGCGGGTTTTCGCCAGCGAACATCGCGCAATTCTCGCTGGACCCCCTCAATTTTCCCGACGCGCCATCCGAGGCGACATCCCTGAAGGCGATTGGCGCCCGCTTGAACGAGCTGTCGAAGACCGCGTCGGCGGGCTGTCTTGTCTATGTCACTTCGCATGGCTCGCCCGACGGCGTCGTCACGGGCGAGACGCTCACCGCGCCCGATGAACTGGCGCGAGTGGTCGGCGGCGCCTGCGGCGACAGGCCCACGGCGGTGATCGTTTCGGCATGCTTCTCTGGCGTTTTCGTGCCGGCTCTGGCCGGCCCGAATCGCTTCGTGCTGACGGCCGCGCGCCGCGACCGGTCCTCCTTTGGGTGCAGCGAGTCCGATCGCTATCCCTTCTTCGACGCCTGCATCATCGAATCCCTTCCCGTGGCGGCCGATTTCGCCGACCTCGCCGACCGCGCGCGCATCTGCGTCAACCATAAGGAAATCGAGGCGCGCATGCGTCCCGCTTCGATGCCTCAACTCAGAATTGGCGAGCGGTTCCGCGCCCTGGCCCAGCGCTTCGCTCCTCCAGGAGGTTAGTTTGCCAGGCCGGCGGCGGCATACTACGCTGGGGGCCAAGAATTTCTTGGGAGACACCGACACCATGCGCATGACAGTCATCTTGGCGACCCTGACGGCCTGTCTGACCCTGTCGGCCTGCAACACGGTTTCCGGCGTTGGACGCGACATGTCATCGGTCGGACACGCCATCTCCGGCACGGCGGAAGACGCCAAGCGCTAGACCGCTCGACCCGACCGAGCGCCACGGTAGCGCGACGCGCAAGCGAAACCCCCTGCCGTGGCGGGTGTTTTTGTCCTAAGACTTTCGGCGTGCGCGGCGCGGGGCCGCTTGGCGTGGAGAGGGGACAATGAGCAACACCAGAACCGAAACCGACACCTTCGGACCGATCGAGGTCGCGGCGGATCGATACTGGGGCGCCCAGGCCCAGCGAAGTCTCGGCAACTTCGCGATCGGGTGGGAAAAGCAACCCGCGCCGGTGATCCGAGCGCTCGGAATCGTCAAGCGCGCGGCGGCCGAAACCAACATGGCCTTGGGCCGGCTGGACCCGAAGATCGGCCAGACAATTGTGGCGGCCGCGCAAGAGGTCATCGAAGGCAAACTCGACGCCCATTTTCCGCTGGCGGTCTGGCAGACCGGCTCCGGCACCCAATCGAACATGAACGCCAATGAGGTGATCTCCAACCGGGCGATCGAGATGCTGGGCGGGGTTCAGGGGAGCAAGTCGCCGGTGCACCCCAACGACCACGTCAACATGAGCCAGTCGTCCAACGACACCTATCCCACGGCCATGCATGTCGCCGCTGCGGAAGAGGTGGTCCACCGGCTCGTCCCCGCCCTTCAGAAATTGCGCAATGCGCTCAACGACAAGGCCGGCGCCTGGGCTCACATCATCAAGATCGGCCGCACCCACACGCAGGACGCGACTCCGCTCACCCTGGGCCAGGAATTCTCGGGCTACACCCAGCAGGTCGAAAACGGCATCGCGCGGATCGAACAGTCGCTGCCGATGCTGATGCAATTGGCGCAGGGCGGCACCGCGGTGGGCACGGGCCTGAACGCGCCGGTCGGATTCGCCGAAATGGTCGCCGACAAGATCGCCCAGATCACCGGACTGCCGTTCACGACCGCGCCGAACAAGTTCGAGGCCCTGGCCGCCCATGACGCGATGGTGTTCACCCACGGCGCCATGAACACGGTGGCCGCCAGCCTGTTCAAGATCGCCAACGACATCCGCTTCCTGGGCAGCGGTCCGCGCTCGGGTCTCGGGGAGCTATCCCTGCCGGAGAACGAGCCGGGATCGTCGATCATGCCGGGCAAGGTCAATCCGACCCAGTGCGAAGCGTTGACGATGGTCTGCGCCCAGGTGTTCGGCAACAACGCCGCCATGACGTTCGCCGGCGCCTCCGGCCACTTCGAACTGAACGTGTTCAACCCGGTGATGGCCTACAACTTCCTGCAGACCGTGCGGCTGCTGGCGGATTCGGCGGTCAGCTTCACCGACCATTGCGTGGTCGGAATCGAACCGCGCGAGGACAATATCAAGGCCGCGCTCGACCGTTCGCTGATGCTGGTGACCGCGTTGGCGCCCAAGATCGGTTACGACGCCGCCGCCAAGATCGCCAAGACCGCGCACAAAAACGGCACGACCCTACGGCAAGAGGCCGTCGGCGGCGGCTATGTGACGGACGCCGAATTCGACGCCGTGGTGCGGCCGGAAAACATGATCTCGCCAGGGTAAGGGCGAATAGCCGGCGCGCTAGGCGCGGCGGCTGACCGCGAAATCGGCCAGGGCTTCGAGCCCTTGCCGGTGGGCGTTGTCCGGGAACTCATCCAGCGCCGCCTTGGCCAGGTCGGCGTAGGTGGCCGCCGATTGCAACGTCTCCTCCAAAGCGCCCGAACCTATGATCAGCTCGCGCGCGCGCTTGAAATCGGGCTCCGCCTGTTCCCGGCGGCCAATGACGCGATCCCAGAAGTCGCGATGACTGGGGCCCGTGCGCTTGATCGCCAACAGCAGGGGCAAGGTCGCCTTGCCTTCGCGAAAATCATCGCCGGCGTTCTTGCCGAGCGCCTCGGTCGATCCGCCGTAGTCGAGGGCGTCATCCGTCAACTGGAATGCGAGACCGAGGTTGAGGCCATAGCTCCGCAAGGCGGCGCACCTTTGGCTTGAGGCGCGGGCCGCGACGGCGCCTGCTTCGGCCGCCGCCGCGAAGAGCTCGGCGGTCTTGGCGGAGATGATATCCAAATAGGTTTGGCGCGACAGGTTGATATCGCGCGCGCGCGACAATTGCAGCACTTCACCCTCGGCGATCACCCGAGATGCGCGCGCCAGTATCTCCATGGCGCGCATCGAGCCTGTTTCGACCATCAGCTCGAACGCTCGCGCGAACAGGAAGTCCCCCACCAGCACGCTCGACGGCGCGCCCCAGATCAGGTGGGCGGCGACCTTGCCCCGTCGCAGGTTAGAGGCGTCGACAACGTCGTCGTGCAGCAAGGTCGCGGTGTGGATGAATTCCACCGCCGCCGCCAGCTTCAGCGCCGCGGCGTCCTTCGCCCCGGCAAGCCGTGCCGCGGCGACCGTCAGAAGGGGCCGCAGACGCTTGCCGCCGGCTTCGATGATGTGGTCGGCCAGAGCCGGAATCACGCTGACCGGACTCTGCATCCTGTCGAGGATCAGAACGTCGACGCCAGCCATATCCGACGCGGTCAGGTGAGCCAGTCCGTCGATTGATCCCACCGGCCTGGCGGGGATGGCTCTGGCGGCATCCAAGCGGTGCGACTCCTCGAGAGCTGCGGCGGCGGGCGCGCGGTCTTTAGCGCGGTCAGCGGATTGACGTTCTATCTCCGCGTCGAGCGACCGGTGCTATAGGTGACACCGGATGTCGAGCAGCGAAGACACGATACTAGGGGGTCGGGTGCGTTTGCGCCAGCCCACCGTGGGCTATCGCGCCGGACTGGATGCGGCGCTTCTGGCGGCGGCCTGCGACGCCGCGCCCGGGTCGTCGGTGCTGGACGCGGGATGCGGGGTCGGGGCGGTGATGCTCGCGGCGGCCACACGGCGACCCGACACCCGCTTTCTCGGAATCGAACAGGACGAATCCGCCGCAACACTTGCGGCGGAAAACATTCAGTTGAACGGGCTCGGCGATCGCGTCGCCGTGATCGCTGGCGATGTCACCCAGGGGGCGGCCCGCCCCGGCGGCCCGTATGACGCCATACTGGTCAATCCGCCGTTCTTCGACAGCGCCGATTCGTTGCGCGGCCCGGCGCCCGCGAAGCGGCAAGCCTGGATCACGACCCAGGGACTTGCCGCCTGGCTCACGCCTCTGGCGGCGGTTCTGAGAGAGGGCGGCGCCCTGACGCTGATCCATAGGGCCGACAGGCTTGGCGATATCCTGGCGGCGCTGGCCCCTAAGATCGGTTCGATCCAGATTCGCGGCGTTCATCCATTCGCGGACGTTCCCGCCAAACGCGTGCTCGTACGGGGTGTGAAGACGGGCAAGGCGCCGATGGTGCTTCGTCCGCCCCTGGTGCTGCACGACCGGGCCGGCGCCAAGCACCTGCCGGAAGTCGAGCTCATCCTGCGAGGAGACGCCGCGCTGGACTGGATCTGAGAAAGCGGCGCCGCCGCTCCCAGAGCGCAGGTCGATTCGACACTGCGGAAGACAGAGCCTCGGACAATTACGAAGTTGAAAGGTTGGCCAGCCTATGCATCCGTAGTTCACCCAGGAAAGGTGCGTTGTGGCAAATGCAGCATTGAGCGACGCCGCCGTGTCCGACGTCGGCAGGCGTATTCCCACCTTGGATGGACTACGCGGCAGCGCGGCGATCATGGTGGTGCTTTCGCACTATTTCGGCGAGTTGGAACACGGTGTGCGCGGCCTGATGTTCGGCTGGGTTGCGGTCGATATCTTCTTCGTTCTGAGCGGATTTCTGATTGGCAAACTGATCCTGGAACGCCAGCATCACGGCAATTTCTTCGCCGTGTTCTATGCCCGCCGATTTTTTCGCATCATCCCGCCCTATGTCCTGACGATCGTGGTCGTGGCGGCGCTTGTCAGCGTCTTGCCGTCGACATGGACCGATGCTCCGGTGCGGTTTCCCATTTGGTCGTATCTGGCGTTCGTCCAGGGATTCTACATGGTGACGACCCAGTCCATCGGCGCGCATTGGCTTGGCCCGACCTGGACCCTGGCGGTCGAGGAACACTTTTATCTTCTGGCGCCGGCGGCCATCGTCTTCGCGCCGCGCCGATGGCTGACAACGTCGCTGATCGCGGTCGGCGTCGCGGCGGTCGCCTTTCGCGCGGCGATCTATTTCGGCGGCCTGGGGAGCGACATGATGGCCCTGGCTCTTCTTCCGGGCCGGGCGGATCTGATCATCTGGGGCATTCTCGCGGCGGTCGCGATCAAAAACAAAGACATTCAATGGGCGCGCCACATGCTTGGGTTGCGCCTCACACCAATCGTGACATTGGTGATCGCGTTCATTCTTCGCCTGATCGGCGAACCGCTTTTTCAGGTGTTCGCCCCGGCCATGGTGGGCCTGGGTTGTACGGCTTTCATGTTGTGTCTGGTGCTGGGAACGCCCGAGGCCGAGCGGTTCAACTCACCCGTTTTGAGATTCCTCGGCGATAAGGCCTACTGCATCTATCTCACGCATCTGCCGATACTCGGTCTGATGCACGGCCTCATTTTGGGGACCAAGCCTGACCTGGCGACCCCCGCCCAGTGGTTGGTCACCTTCGCGACCCTGCCGATCTGTCTCCTCGTCGGTTGGGCCATGACCCGGTTCCTCGAGGAACCGCTGACGGCCTACGGTCGAACCTGGCGGTGGGCCGCCTCGCCTCGGCCGGGTCCGGCGCTGAAATCCGACGCCGTGCTGCCGGTGAAGGTGTAGTCAGCTTTCAGGCGCCAAGGTCACTGGCGTATCGGCCCGCGAATGAGACGATCGGGTCAAGTGTCGGTGGGAAACCTCGCGGCGAACGCGCGAGACCCTATGGCCGCCTCGGCTGGGCCAGCATTGCATCCGGCGTCGCCACCAGAATCGCCGGCAGCAGAAACACCAGCGGCACGACGATCAGAGTCGTGGCGGAGTTGGCGTAAACCAGTGTGTTGAATGACAGCTTCCAGGTATCCATCATCGCCGAGCCGAGCCAGTCCGTCCCAAACACCGCCAGGTTGCGCACACTGATCATCAGGGCGTAGCCAAGCCCCTCGCTGCCCTTGGGAGTGGCGCGCAGGGCCAGGTCCATCAGGGCGATCTCGGCGAACGCGCCGCTGAATGCCTCGATCGCGGTGATTGCCTGGGCGGCGGCGACGGATTGATAGAACACATAGAGCAGGGACAGCGCGCCGCTGAGCGTAAGCGATATCAACAAAAGTCTGCGCAAATGGATCCGGCGGCAGGCCCAGCCATACATGACGGCGGCAGCGACGCCGCCCAACCCGCTGATCATGCGCAATAATCCCTGACCTTGCGTCGTCATGTGCAGGTCGTTCTGCTGTTTGTAGAAGAGCGCGGTCGTCAAGCCTGGGGCGATATAGAACAGGGCGAGGAAACCGGCGGCCGCCCACATGGTTCGGGCGGCGGCGATCTGGCGCAACTGGCCTCCCGCATTAGCCAAGATCTCGGCCGAGGATACGGACCGGCGCGGTTCGCGCATGAACAGAAGCGTGGTCGGGATCAGCAGAAAGGCGATGGCGGCGCAAACCGCCGCGGTCCATCCGAAGGCGATGCTGGCCAGATACCCGGCGGCCGGGCCGCTGACGATCAGGCAGGCGCGCATCGCCATCATGCGAATGGCGGTAAACCGGCCAGGCTCGGAGGCCGCCTGGGCCGTCTCGACGATGAACGCGCCCAGAACCGTGCTGGCCAGGACCATTGAGGTGCTGATCGCCATGCAGCCCCAGAAGAGGGGGCCATAGAGATGCGCGGTGAAGGCAAGGGCGATCCACGCCGCCACGGTCAGCGTCGTGGCCGCCAACAGATAGGTGGAACGACGGCGGCCGAAGAGCGGGAAGGCATCGGTGATCACGCCCGCCACCGGCTTGATGTACCAGGGCAACCCGATCCAGAAAAAGAACGCGGCGTTGGCCGCGCGCCCCAGATGCAATTCGTTCTTCAAGAGATTCTTGATGGGGATCGCGCCCAGCACTTCGGGCTGGGCCAAGGTCGTGGCGATGATGCCCACCACCACAACGATCATGGCGTGTCGGGCTGACGCGTCATGCGCAGACGCGCGCGCGTCCAAGGCGGCCAAAGTCATGAAAGCTCCCTCTGATTCGAGCACTTAGGCACAGGAACCAAAGGGACGCCAGTTGAGCTATGGCCGCAGGCGCACGCGACACGGCATGACGTGTGGAAGACGGCCCTGGCTCGCCCCAGTCCGTGGGCGCCGGCCAGGGCGCCCGCGCGGCTTAATTCCGCGCCGTGTCCACCAGCTTGTTCTTGGCGATCCAGGGCATCATGGCCCGTAGGCGGGCGCCAACGTCTTCGATCTGGTGTTCGCCATTGCGACGGCGGGTGGCCTTGAAGCTCGGTTGGCCGGCCTGGTTCTCCAGCATGAAATCGCGCACGAAGCGGCCGGACTGGATGTCGGCGAGGATGCGCTTCATCTCGGCCTTGGTCTCCGGCGTCACCACGCGCGGGCCGCTGACGTATTCGCCATACTCCGCAGTGTTGGAGATTGAGTAGTTCATGTTGGCGATGCCGCCCTCATAGATGAGGTCGACGATCAGCTTCACTTCGTGGAGGCACTCGAAATAGGCCATCTCCGGAGCGTAGCCGGCTTCGACCAGCGTCTCGAACCCGGCGCGGATCAGCTCGACCAGACCGCCGCAGAGCACCGCCTGTTCACCAAAAAGGTCGGTCTCGCACTCTTCGCGGAAGTTGGTCTCGATGATGCCCGAACGGCCGCCGCCGATGGCGGATGCATAGGCCAGACCCAGGTCCATGGCGCCGCCGGTGGCGTCCTGGTCGACCGCGATCAGGCAGGGCACACCGCCACCCTTCAGGTATTCGCCGCGCACGGTGTGGCCGGGTCCCTTGGGCGCGACCATGAGCACATCGATGGTGGATTTGGCTTCAATGAGCTTGAAGTGAATGTTCAGGCCATGGGCGAACAGCAGGGCCGCGCCATCGCGGATGTGCGGTGCGATCTCGCTCTCCCAGATCGCGCGCTGGTGCTCGTCGGGCGCCAGGACCATCAGCATGTCGGCCCAGGCCGCCGCTTCCGACACCGCCATCACCTTCAGGCCCTCGGCCTGCGCCTTCTTGGCCGAAGCCGACCCCGGACGAAGCGCCACGGCCACGTTCTTCACGCCGGAATCACGCAGGTTGAGGGCGTGGGCGTGGCCTTGCGAGCCGTAGCCGACGATGGCGATCTTCTTGTCCAGCAGGCGGGCGAGATCGGCGTCGTTGTCGTAATAGACGCGCATGGCGGAGTCTCCGATAAGGGTAGGGTCATGGCCCATACAGGGCCGTTCAAATGAAGGCCGCTATCGATAGGTTTTTGACCGCAACGTCAAGGCTGGGCGCGCGCCCTCGCCGTTGACCAAAGCGGCCCCCGCCCCGATAGACGGATGCAGTCGAGGGAGCGCCACATGTCAAAACCACTCGTCGATCTGAGGCGAGACGGCGCCATCGCGACTGTCACCCTGGATCGCGCGGACCGCCGCAATGCGATTAACACGGAGATGATGCGGGAACTCATCCGCGTCAGTGAGGACTTCGCGGTCGACGAACAGACCCGCGTGGTGATCCTGCGCGCGGAGGGGGGTGATTTTTCCGTGGGTGCCGATCTGGCGCAGTTCCCCTCGGATGTCGGTCCCGCGTCACTGGTAATGCGCCGACGCGCCACCGAGTTGGGCGCCAACCTGATGCGCGCGATACAGGAGATTCATCAGCCGACCATCTGCGCGGTCAAGGGCGTCGCGACCGGCGGCGGCGCCTGTATCGCCTCGGCCTGCGACTTCCGGATTGCCGCGGACACGGCGCGGGTCGGGTACGGGGAAGTGAAACTCGGCATGAACCTGATGTGGAACGCCGCCCCGATCTGCGTTCACCTGGTGGGGCCCTCGCGCGCCAAACAGATGATCATGACCGGCAAGCTGTTCGACGCGGCGACGTTGGAGAGATGGGGCTTCCTGGATGAGGTGACCTCATTGGCCGAACTCGAGGCCCGGGCCCGGGCCTGGGCCGAGGAATACGCCGCCCTGCCACCCCTGGCCGTGCAGACGATCAAGCGAGGGATCAATCAGGTCTCCGGCGCTCTCGACCGGGCGATCATGCACATGGACGGGGATCAGTGGCTGCTTTCGACGATGTCGGCGGACTACCGCGAGGCGGTTGCCGCGTTCTTCGAGAAGCGTCCGGGGACATTCACGGGGAACTGACCTCGTGTGCGCCGCGGGAAAGTCGCGCGATCCAGCCCGCGATTGGGCGATGCGCCGTCGGCCGAGTCGCAGTAAAGAGGAAGCCAATGTCCGCAACCGTGCAGCACCTCCGTCCCGCCGCCGATCCGATCCATCCTGAGCGGCAATATCTCGACCTCTTGGCCGACATCATCGCCCATGGCGAACGACGGGACGACCGAACCGGCACAGGCACATTGAGCGTGTTCGGCCGGCAGATGCGGTTCGATCTGGCGGCGGGGTTTCCCCTGCTGACGACCAAGAAGGTGCATTTCAGATCCATCGTCGTCGAGCTGATCTGGTTTCTCACCGGCCAGACCAATGTGCGCTGGCTTCAGGAACGCGGCTGCACCATCTGGGATGAGTGGGCCGACGCAGACGGCGAACTCGGGCCAGTCTATGGCAAGCAGTGGCGGTCGTGGGCCGCGCCCGACGGTCGGGTGATCGACCAGATGGCCGCCGTGGTCCGCTCCATTCGCGACAATCCCGATAGCCGACGCCACATGGTCACCGCCTGGAACCCGGCTGATGTCGACGACATGGCGCTGCCGCCGTGCCACTGCCTGTTCCAGTTTTACGTGGCGCGCGGACGTCTCTCGTGCCAGCTCTATCAGCGTTCGGCCGATGTGTTCCTGGGCGTGCCGTTCAACATCGCCAGCTACGCCCTGCTGACCGCCATGGTCGCCCAGGTCTGCGACCTTGAGCCTGGCGATTTCGTCCATACGCTTGGCGACGCCCATCTTTATCTCAATCACCTGGACCAGGCCCGTCTGCAGCTCGAACGGACCCCCATGGCCTGGCCGCGGCTGAAACTGGCGGCGAAGACCGACCTGTTCGCCTTCGCCCCGGAGGACGTGACGCTGGAGGGCTACCGAGCGCATCCCGCGATCAAGGCGCCGATCGCGGTTTGAACGCCATATTGGTCCTCGGTCCCGTCGCCCGAGCGGCCAACGGCGTCATCGGCGTCGGCGGCGCCCTGCCGTGGCGGCTGAAAACCGACCTGGAGCGTTTCAAGGCCCTGACCATGGGCAAGCCGGTGATCATGGGCCGCAAGACCTGGGACAGCCTGCCGCGCAAGCCCCTCCCCGGCCGCGCCAACATCGTCCTCTCACGCGACGGTTCGTTCGCGCCCGCGGGGGCCCTGGTCTGTGAGGACTTTTCAGAAGCCGTGCAGATCGGCCGTGAGCATGCCGATGACGAAGGCGAGAGCGAGGTCTGCGTGATTGGCGGCGCCGACCTTTATGCGTCGGCCATGCCCCGGGCGAAGAAGATCTACCTGACCGAGGTGGACGCCCGCCCGCTAGGGGACGTGTATTTTCCGCCGTTCGACGAGTCGCAATGGATCGAGACAGCCCGCGAGGTTCATCCGGCGGGCCCCTACGATGACCACGCCTTCACGTTCCGCGTGCTCGAGCGCCGGGGCTAGCCTTAAGAACCCGCGCCGGACCATACGCATCGGCAGGACACCCCTCCCGATCCCCTCATCCCGGCGAAGGCGCGCCGAACCCAGTCTTGGCCCCGGCCATCGCCGACGCCAGCGTGTATAGGGCCCGGTCCGGTGATCAACAGCTTCGACGTCGGTCCTACCGCGCCAAATGGTAATCGCTCTCCAATCCAGGCGCGCCTTCACAGACGACACGGCCCGACCTGACGAGCTCGATCATATGGGCCAGCACCGAGTGGGCGGCCGGCGCGTGCAGGCGCGCATCGACGCCTGCATAGATCGTGGGAACCATGATCTTGATGCGGCTCTCCCCGGCTTCGAGCCTGGCCAGGATCTGTCGTTCACGGTCGTGCCGATGGGCGGCGTAGGCGTCGATGAAGGGACCGACCTTGGTGATCGGCGGACCGTGGGTGGGCCAAAGCGTCGTGAAATCCCGGGCGCGGATCTTGGCGAGGCTGGCCATGTAGTCGCCCATATCGCCGTCCGGAGGCGTCACCACGGTGGTGGACCAGCCCATGATGTGATCGCCGCTGAAGAGCGCGTTTTCCTCACGCAAGGCGTAGCAGATGTGATTGGAGGTGTGGCCAGGGGTGTGGATGGCGTCGATCGTCCAGCCCTTGCCCTCGATCACCTCGCCGCCGCGCAACGGATGGTCGGGCGAGAATGCGTCGTTGCCGGCCTCAAGCACGACTTCCACTTCGGCGTGCTCCGTGGTGACCGCCCGACCCCAGACGCGCGCGCCGGTCTTGGCCGACAGCGGTTTGGCCAGGGGTGAATGATCCAGGTGGTGGTGGGTGATCAGGATATGACTCACTCGCTCGCCGTCGATAGCCGCCAAAATCGCGTCCAGGTGCGCCGCGTCGTCGGGACCAGGGTCGATCACCGCGACGTCGCCGTGACCGACGATGTAAGTGCCCGTACCCATGAAGGTGAAAGGCCCCGGGTTCCTGGCGGTGACCCGCCGGATCAACGGCGAGACCACGTCACAGCGGCCGTAGTCGATATCGAGATCGCGAACGTACGGAATCATAGGTTCAGCCCAGGATGGCGGCCAGGTCGTAGCCAGCGGCGGCGCCGCGACGGACGATTTCGGCGCGATCCATGCGCCCGGCCTGGCCAAGGGCCCAGGTGGTGATGGAACGCGTACCCGATCGGCAAAACGCCAGGGTCTTCCCGCGTGCGCCGGCCAGGGCCGCCTGCATCGCCTCGACCTGGGCGGCGCCGGGGCGGCCGACCACCGGGATATGGACATAGTCGACGCCGGCGAGCCTGGCGGCCGCTTCGACCTGGGCGCTCGACGGCTGCGTCGCCTCTTCATTGTCGGGTCGATTGTTAATCAGAAGACTAAAGCCGGCTTCCTTCGCCAGTTGAACATCGGCCAGACCTATCTGCGGCGCCACCGCGAATGTCTCTGTGACGGTTCGAAAATCGGTCATTGGCGTCTCGATCGGATTGGGGAAATCGTCGAACTCACGGCGTCAACACGTACCGGTCGCCTGGACTCGCGACGTTCGAAATATCCGTGCTACTCCGCGCACGATCGCGCAACCCCACAAAGGCCCTGAATGAGCGAGCCCCCCATGCATGTCGCCGACGGCGAGGCTCACGCCAAACCGCGCGCGACCGGCCACGCCCGGTTCGACGTCCTCCTGGCGGTATTGGCCATTTTCATCTCCGGGGTGTCACTTTTCGTCGCAATCGAACACGGCAAGACCGAGCGGGACCTGGTGTCGGCCAATTCCTGGCCGTTCCTGCGGTCGGTGATCACCAACAACTACCCACCCGGTCACGATCTGGCGATCGGTTTTTCGAACGGCGGTGTTGGTCCGGCCAAGGTTAACAGTCTTGAGGTGTTCTATAAGGGCGCGCCCGTCCACTCCGACGTCGACCTGCTTAAGCGATGTTGCGGACTGAAATCCGACGCCGCGGGCTACCATCAACAATTGCCGCACGGGATTCTCCGTTCCTTGGCGGACGACACCGTTATCCGGCCCGGTGAGGAGAACGTGGTGCTGGTCGTGCATCGCGATGTCGCTGCCCCGGACATTCCAAATCGGTTCAACGACGCATTGCTCTCGATCACATTCAAGGCGTGTTACTGCTCGATCCTGAATGAGTGCTGGGTCTCCGACTTGAAAAGCACTCGAACCACTGAAGTGAAGACCTGCCCGGAGCCTCGAAATCGTTTCGATCCCAACGGAGACTAGATAGACGTCTCGCCCGCCGGGACCTTCTTTGGCGGCATCGGAATGAAGCCGGACGTGCGTTGTATGTAGCCTTCGTAGTCGGGACGTCGGCGGCGCATATTTCCTTCCACCGTCGGAACACCGCTCCAGCGGGTAAGCAGCACCGTAATGAGAACCGGCCCGACCAGGGTCCACAGGCCAAATCCCGCCTCGGCCGAGATCAGCCACAGGCCCCACCAGGCGCAGGCGTCGCCGAAGTAGTTGGGGTGGCGTGTGTAGCGCCACAGGCCCGTTTGCAGGACCTTGCCTGCGTTGGCGGGGTTGGCCTTGAAGGAAACGAGCTGAGAATCGCCGATCGATTCGAACAGAATGCCGAAGATCGCCAAGCCGACGCCGGCCCAACCGACGAAACTCAATGGCGCCGGCCCACCGAGCTGACCAAGCTGCACCGGCAGGCTGACGATGAATTGCAAGGGCATCTGCAGGGCGAACACGAGCAGCAAGGAGGCGACGGCTTGGCCCCATCCCCGTTCGGTCCGCGCATGGGCCATCATGGTGGCGTAACGCCGGTCGGGCCCATCCTTCCTCCAGCGCCAAAGCAGGTGGAAGCCTAGTCGCAGCCCCCAGGCGGTGCAGAGCATCGTCAACCACCGGGCATGATCGCCGGTCTGGCCGACGGTCAGAAAACTCAGCCACGCATAGGTCGCCAATCCCAGCGCCCACCAGCTGTCGATAAAACTGGGATCCTTGATTGCGACGTTCACCAGCCAAAGCAGGACGAACACAACGGTCATGACGGCGAAATTCTGCGCCAGCAGGTGGAGGATAGCGATCACGTAAGGCCGTCCAATTCAGTGTCGGGGTGATGGGATTGGGGCACGGAACGCCGCGCTCTGGCAAGATGTGTATCTGCTGGGCGCGCATCGGCCGGAAACGTTTTGGCGGCGCCACGAAACCGCCTGTCGTTTGCAGCGGCGAACACCGCACGCACGCCAGGCACGATAGGATCGTCGGCCAAACCGGCCCCACCGATCAGCGGCCCGTCGAGATCGAACTGGCGCCGAGCTGTTTGGCCAGGCTGCGTTCCAGGGCCTTGGGATCGCGCGCCAGGGCCGCGCGGACTTCGATCGCCATGAGGTCAGTGTCGACCTCGTCCAACCCGCGGCGGATTGCGCTCAGGCCGACCGCGGCGATGTCTTCCGGGCGCTCCTTGCGGCCGGCGACGTGCGAGGCCATGCGCGTATCGACCGATCCGACGATGAGCGCTGTCACCTGCGTTCCCTGTCCGGCAAGCTCGGCGCGCGCGCAGGCGCTCGCGGCCCGGCCGGCGAATTTCGAGGGGCTGTAGCCGCCCATCACCGGCAGGGCGACGACGCCCGCCGAGGACAGCACATTGACGATGGCACCGCCGCCGTTGCGGCCCAGAATGGCGGCGAAAGCACGGGTCATCGCCAGCGCCCCGAAGTAGTTGACCTCCATCTCCTCACGCGCGGCGTCCATGGTGTCGGCCGCGATCAAACGCTGATTGCGGAAGACGCCGGCGTTGTTGATCAAGATCGACACATCGCCGCATCGCTCGGCCGCGGCGTTGATCTGGGCGGCGCTGGTCACGTCCAAAACGATAGCGACCGCCTTGCCGCGAGTTTCATCCTCCAGGCGTCGGGCCGTCTCCACATCGCGGGCGCCAACCCAGACCTTGCGCGCGCCGGCCGACACCAGCGCCCGAACGAACGCCTCGCCAATCCCGCGGTTGCCGCCTGTGACCAGGGCGACGCTATCGGCGATGTTCATGGATCAGATCGCCGGTCGATCGATGAGCGCATCGACCCAGGCGCCCACCACCTCGCCGCGCTTCTGCGCCTCCATCAAGCCCACATCGACATAGTCGCGCCAGCCGATGATCAGATCGCCATCGAAGTCGAACACGCCGGCATACGGGGCCTTCACGATCGCGCCGTCGGTGGCCGTATATTCGTCAACCCCTTCGACGAACAGGCGGTTGCCTGCCTCGGCGCTGTCGAACAGGCGCCAGCGCACTTCGACAATCTGCGATTTGAAGTTTTCGAGAAACCGGCGCGCCTTGGTCTTGCCGCGCGCCGGCGGCGCGACCGCGGCGGCGTAGTGCCAGACGATGTCGTCGTGCATGTGGGCCAGCGCCCCATCGATATCGCCGGCGGTCCAGGCGGCGATGACCTGTTTCACGATGGCAAGCTTGCGGCTCATAGGTCAGCTCCGACACACGCCGTCGCGTTCGCCGACCGATCGACTTTGAACATCAGACTCTCTCCCGCCGTCGCCCTCAACGATTTCACTGTTGGCGTCCTCCCTAGCCGGCGGCTAGTTGTCGCGATGCGCGCGAACGGCCTGTTGGCCGTCGACCTTCATGAAGAACGCGCCAAGCACGCCCTTCCTGATTTCCACCTTGGAGCCCGCGTGCGGATTGTGGAACAGCTCATTATCGTCGGTCTGCCGCCAGACCGCGCCATCCTCTAGGCGAACGACCCATTTTCCCTCGACCGTGCGCGAAGCGCCCGTCGCCGTGGATTCAAGACGATCGACCTCTTCCGGCTTTTCACCCCTGTCGAACATCGCCAAAGACGGCAATGTCAGGCCGAACGCCTGTCGCCGAACGGCCTGACGCTGCTTTCGGTCGATCGTCACAAGATCGCCTGAGGTCTCGGCGGCGGTCATCGCCGACACCGTCCGGTCGTAGCAGGCCAGGCGCGCCGCATCGTCGGCAAGGGCATGGCAGTCGACCACGGCCTGGATGGCAGGCGCCCGGGTTGGTGCGGGAGGCGGCGCGGCCAGGCTCGGCCCGGCGGCGAAACAGACGCTGAACAGCAGGGCCCCCGACACTCCAAAATCCGCGAACCGCATACGTCCAAACACTCCCGATGACGGAATTTGCGCGAGAATTAGACGCCGCGCGGCGACCGTGCGCAAGCTGTGACCGGAAAGTAACAGGGGTTTCATAATCGGATTACCGCACCGTAATGTTCCTTGCCGGGCGGCGTGATCCTCCCCTAACTGGCCCCAACCGGGGCAGAATCTGCCTGGGACTCTCTCGTGTGCAACAGCGCGCGGCCGCGAAAATGCCGGCAGGCGCCTTCTCCTTTGGAGGACGAAAACTTGAACTCACCCACCTCTCGCGCCCGCTGGCTGGCGTCGACGATGATCACTGGCGCCGCCCTCAGCGGGTTCGGCGCCGTTAACGCCTACGCGGCAGATGCAGCCGCCGCAGGCGAAGCCACTCAGGTGCAGGAGATCGTGGTCACCGGTTCGCGCATTCCCAGCAAGAACCTGACCAGCGTCAGCCCGGTCACCACAGTCGACAACCGCGCGATCAAGCTTCAGGGCACGACGAACGTCGAGGACTTCCTCAACAACCTGCCGCAGGTCTTCGCCGACCAGGGGCAATATGAGTCCAACGGCTCGACAGGCATCGCCACCGTCGATCTTCGCAACCTTGGCTCCCAGCGCACACTGGTGCTGATCGATGGCAAGCGCGTCCAGCCGGGCGACCCGACCACGCCAGTGGCCGACATCAACTTCATCCCGCCGGCCCTTATCGACCGCGTGGACGTGCTCACCGGCGGCGCCTCGGCCGTGTACGGGTCCGACGCCATCTCCGGCGTCGTCAACTTCATTATGAAGAAGAACTTCCAGGGCCTGCAGATCGACGCGCAAACCTCGATCGCCGAGCATAGCAACAACAATCAGCAGGTGCGCAAGGCCAATGTGTTTGGCAACACAAGCTTTGGCTTCCCCTCGCTGAACCTGCCGTCAGGCACCCAGTGGACCGGTCAGCGTCACACGGTGACGATCACCGGCGGGATCAATTCTCCCGACGACAAAGGTAATGTCGAATTTTATCTGGGTTACACCTCGATCGATCCAGTGAAGGAATCGCAGTACGACTGGAGCACCTGCTCCCTATCCACGAACAACACCAACACGACGCAACAGTACTGCAGCGGATCGACGACAGACGCGACGGGCCGCCTGAAGGTTTTGTCCGGACCAAATCAGCACAACTACGACATCCTGCTGCCCAACAATGGCGTTCTTCTGGCGCCCTTCAACATCAATCAGGCCTATAACTTCGCCCCACTGAACTACATTCAGCGCAACGATACGCGCTATACGGCCGGATTTTTCGCCACTTACAATATCAACAAGCTGGTGAACTTCTACTCGAGCTTCATGTTCTTGAATGACAGCTCAACGGCGCAGATCGGCCCGTCGGGCTCCTTCTTCGGCGACATTACCTACACCATACCTTGTAACGATCCGCTTCTCTCCGCCGCGGCCTCCAACACGCTTTGTGGGCCAAACGCTGGGGTCGCTGGCCAAACGGCGACGGCGTCCATTGGTCGACGCAACGTTGAAGGCGGCCCGCGCCTAGACACGTACACCCACAACGACTTCCGCATCGTGATCGGCTCCAAGGGCGAGATTGGTGATGGCTGGACTTACGATCTGTCGGCCCAATGGGGTCAGACGGACCAGTCTCACGTGACGGGCAACTACCTGTTTAACGACCGTCTGGCCAAAGCGATCAACGTGGTTCCGAACCCGGCGGTTGGCGGTGTCGCGGGTGTCGCCCCGGGCGCGGCTGTCTGCTCCTCGGCGCTCGACGGCACCGACCCGCTCTGCGTGCCGTGGAACATCTGGCAAACAGGCGGTGTCACGCAGGCCGCGTTGAACTACCTTTCGGGCGCCGCAGCCTCGACCGGCAAGACGACGGAACAGGTCGTTTCATTCAGCGTCTCCAACAACCTCGACCGCTATGGGGTGAAATCACCGATGGCCGACGACGGGGTCGGGATTTCGGTGGGCGCTGAATACCGGCGCGAGTATCTGTCGACGACGTACGACGCGGAGTTCACTTCGGGCAATTTGGCCGGCAACGGCGGCGCCACGAAAGACACCAGCGGCGCGCAGATCGATAAGGACATCTTCGCGGAACTTCGTGTGCCGCTCGTGCAGCACAAGCCATTCATCGAAGATCTGACCTTTGAAACCGGTTATCGCTTCTCGAACTATTCGTCCGGCGGCGGCAACAGCACCTACAAGTTCGGTCTGGACTATCAAGTCATCCCCGATTTCCGCCTGCGCGGGTCGTATGAGCGCGCCGTCAGAGCGCCAAACGTCCAGGAGCTGTTCGCTCCCGCCGTGCCGGGCAACGTCGGCGGTCTGGACCCCTGCGCCAGTTCCGGCGTCGCCGGCGTCTTCACCGCGGCGCAATGCTACAACACCTTCGTCAATTCGAATAAGGTCTACGGCACGAACATCACCGAGGCCCAATTCGCTTCGACGATCTTCGGCAAAATTCCGCAGTGTGTTTCGGCGCAGTGCGGCAACTTCGCCGGCGGCAACCCGGGCTTGAAGCCGGAAACCGCGGACACGGTCAGCGTTGGGTTTGTCTTCACACCAACCTTCTTCCGCCCGTTCACCTTGAGCCTCGACTACTTCAACATCGTCGTCGACTCCGCGATCATCAACTTGCCGTTCACGACGCTGGTCAACACCTGCGCCGCCGCCGACAGTACGTTTGCCTGCGCGCAGTTGGTCCGCAATCCGAACCTTGGCTACGCCCTCTACGGCGGCAATGGCCTGGGGTTTGTGAATCAGCAGCTGGTAAACGGCTCCTCGCTTAAGACCAGCGGCGTCGACATCGACGCGGCCTATCGCGTCAAGGTGCCGGATTGGGGCAAGCAGGAGCTGGGCTCGGTCGCATTCAACTTCAATGGAACCTACACCGCCCGTCTGGTGACCACCCTGCCTGACGGCACCACGAGGTTTGACTGCGCCGGCCTCTTCGGCGTCACCTGCGGCACGCCGACGCCTCACTGGCGTCACCAGTTCCGGGTCACATGGTCCACGCCGTGGAATGTCGGCGCGTCTCTGAATTGGCGCTACATCGGTGGAACCTCGCTGGACTTCAACACCAGCAATCCGGCCCTGCAGAACGGCTTCACCGACCTGACCAAGACCGACGCGCACATCAATGCGTATAGCTACTTCGATCTCGCCTTCACCTGGAAGGTCAAGGATCGCTATACGTTCCGCGGTGGCATCAACAACCTGTTCGACTCCACGCCGCCACTCCTCGACAGCAACAGCTTCGGGATTGCGGCGCCGGCGGCAGGCAACGCCAACACCTACCCGCAGGTTTATGACCCGTTGGGCCGGGTCTTCTACCTTGGCGTGACCGCCGACTTCTAGGCGACGCGCTCAAGCCCGTTAGCAGGCTTGTTTGGGCCGGACTTACCTCGATTGGGGCGAGTCCGGCCCAAATGTTTTCTGGTGGCCGCGCGGCGGCCTGAACCTTTGACCGACCCTTCGCTTGTCCCGCGCAGACGCCAAGGATAGGCTCCTACCCCGTCAGACACTCCGCCACGCTCCAGGGGAGGCGCAGCCTTCATGGCCTCAAGGCCGACCTCCATGACGAACGACACCCAGTCCGATGCGACGCCCCTCACGGAACTACGGCGCCTTGCCCAAGCCGACCCGGTCCAGGCGGTTGAGTTGGCGGCGCGGGCCAAGGCCCACGGCGTCACCGACCCCTTGGTTCACCTCCTACTTGGGCGCAGCCTGAAGGAGGCAGGCCACCCGGAAGAGGCAATCATTGAACTTGGTCTCGGGTTGCAGCTTGAACCACAGAACGTCGATCTGCTGACGACCGTGGGTTTCTGTCTGCTTGACCTCAATCGTCGCCAGGAATCAGCGCAGGTGTTCGAGGCCGCCCTCAAGCAGGATCCATCATCGGTCGACGCCTCTTACGGCTACGGCTGGGCCGCCGAGCGCCTGGGCGCGCTGGAGCAGGCGGGCTCGGCATGGGCGCGCACGATCTTGCTCAACCCAAATCATGCCGACGCCCTGGCGGGATTGTCCGGCCTCGCCGTGCGCCGCCGCGATTGGACGACGGCGCGTGACTATGCCGAGAGGGCGGCGGCCCTCGACCCTCTGCAAACCGACGCGCTGATGAACCTTGCCCGTGTGGCCATCGGCCTGGGCCAGTTCGAAGACGCGGAAGCTCGGTTGCGAGCCCTACTGCCGCTGCGGACTCTCGTTCCGCTCGCCAAGGCCAACGCACACATTATGCTGGGTGACGCCTTGGACGGTCAGCGGCGTTACGATGAGGCGTTGGATAGCTACACGCGCGGAAAGGCGGCGCTGCGCGATCTTCACGCTCCGGCGTTCGAGCGGCCGGGCGTAGCGTCTGCGGTCGATGGAGTGGTGCGCATCCTGGATGAGTTCCGCGCGACCCCGCCGTCGGCCTGGATCAAGCCGGCGAGGTCGCCGGACTTGCCGGAGTACGCCGGACACGCTTTCCTGATGGGATTCCCTCGGTCAGGAACGACCCTGCTCGAACAGGTCCTGGCGACGCACTCCGACATCGTGACGCTCGAAGAGCGTCCCATCATGCTGAAGGCCGAAGTCGAGTTTCTGACCCGGGTCGGTGGAATCGGTCGGCTGGCGGACGTCGTCAGCGATTCGCTGGCCCCCTTGCGCGAAGATTATTGGCGGCGGGTCCGCGAACTCGGCGTCGAGGTTCGTGACAAGGTGTTCGTGGACAAGCAGCCATTGCATACGTTTCGCTTGCCGCTGATTGCGAAGCTGTTTCCCGAGGCGAAGATTCTTTTTGCGCTGCGTGATCCCAGGGATGTGGTGTTGAGCTGTTTTCGCCGTAGCTTCAACATGAACGCCTCGATGTATCAATTCAACACGCTGGAAGGCGCCGCGACGTATTATGCAGCCGTAATGGAGGCCGGAGAGACCTATATCGAAGCCTTGCCGGTCGAAGTCTTACGGTTGCGTTATGAAGACCTGGTGAGGGATTTCACGGGTGTCTCGCGCGGCCTTTGCGACTTCCTGGGTGTCGACTGGACCGACAGGTTGAAAGATTTCGCCGATACGGCCAACGCGCGGGCGATCGCCACACCTAGCAGCACCCAGGTCGGGCGTGGCCTCTACGACGAGGGCGTCGGGCAATGGCATCGCTATGAGAAGGCGTTGGCGCCTGTTCAAGGGATTCTCCGCCCGTGGATCGAGCGCTACGGCTATGCCCTGGACTGATGGATCGTCGTGAGTGCCTGACCCTTCGCCAGAATTGACAGGGGCGGAAGCCCGGCGTCCCCCTATTCTAGAACGGGTCATCGCGGCGGTACGCTCCGGCGACATCGAGAACGCGCAGCGCCTAAGTGAACAGGCCTTGTCCTCCGGCGTCGAACACCCCCTCTTGCTGAACCTGCGGGCGCTCGACCATGAGCAAGCCGGACGCTTCGAGGCGGCGCTGACAGACCTGCGACGCGCCCACGTCCTGGCCCCAAAGGACTTCGCCACCCTTAACGCCTGTGGTCTTTGTCTGGGCCGCCTCGAGCGTCACGAGGAGGCTCTGCAATGCTTCGCCCAGGTCGTGGCGATCAAATCCGACTTCGCGCCGGGGTGGTTCAATCGCGGCTGGACGCTTGAGCGGCTCGGCGAGAAAGCCGAGGCCGCCAGGTCCTACGAAACGTGCGTGTCTTTTGATCCAGGCCATGCGAGCGCCTGGGCGAACCTGGCGTTCCTGGCGGCGCGGCGGGGCGATGCCCAGGCGGCGCGCGATCATGCCATGCGCGCGTTGGCGCTCCAGCCCGACAATGCGACCGCCAAGATCGCCCTGGCGGACGCGGATATGGATCGGCCGGAGTTAGCCGAGCAACAGCTCCGCGATCTGGCCGCCGGGCCGTTGGCGCCATTCGAACGTGGCCTTTGTCTGGGCTTGCTTGCCGACGCCCTGGACGCGCAGGGCAAGATCGACGAGGCGTTCGCCACCTACGCCCAAAGCAATGCGCTGTTTCGCGCGGAGGCCGCCCCACAATATGAAGGGCCCGGTCAGGCGACAGTTCCCAGCGTGTTGACGTGGCTGACCCGCTGGGCGCGCGGGCTCGATCGTGATCGCTGGACGGGCGACACCTCCGACGACGCGGGGCGCGGCGGAGAGGCTGGGCATGTGTTTCTGCTCGGGTTTCCGCGCTCGGGGACCACGCTGATCGAGACGGTCCTGGCGAACCACCCGAACGTCGTGTCTCTCGAAGAGCGAAACACATTGCATGCGGCCGTGCTGGATTTCCTGGCGGATGAGGCCGGCTTGTTACGCTTGGAAACAGCCTCGAAGAGTCAGCTCCGCCGCTATCGGGAGGACTATTGGGCGCGCGTCAGCCAGTTCGGAATTGAACCCACCGGCAAGATTTTCATCGATAAGAATCCGTTCAACGCCCTCAAGCTGCCCTTGATCTACAAACTATTCCCCCGCGCCAAGGTTATCTTCGCGGTGCGCGACCCGCGGGATGTCGTGCTCAGCTGCTTTCGCAGGCGATTTAACCTCAACGCCTCGACCTATGAATTTCTGGAAATGCGACGGGCGGCCGAAAATTACGATCAGACCATGCGCTTCGTCGAGGTGCTTCGGCCAAAGCAAAAGCTCGCCGAACATCGTCTGGTCTACGAGGACCTCGTGGCCGACTTTCCACGCATCGCCAAAGCCACGTGCGAATTCATCGGCGCTGACTGGCGTGATGATTTGATCGACATCGCCGGCAGGGCTCGACGGGGTGATGTCGCCAGCGCCAGTTCGGCCCAGATCGCGCGAGGCCTATATTCCGACGGCGCGGGCCAATGGCGGCGTTACGCGGCGCACCTCGCGCCAATCATGCCAATCCTGAACCCCTGGATTCAGCATTTCGGCTACGCGGTCGACTGACGACATCCACCGATGTCGACCCACCGCCGCTCATCAGTACGGATCGTCCGCCTCGGTTTGGGTCAATGTCTCGTGATGTCGACCGGGTTCTGGTTCTCGAACTGCTCTTGCCAGCGCAACGATCGATCCGCCCACTCCTTTCGGGTCGCGCAGACGGTCTTGCCTCCCAACCGACTGCCGGTGACCTGCTCGGTCCGGCAGACAACATCTTCGTCGCGGCTTTTCTTCGCCACCTTGACCGACGGCTGTGAGGGCGAGGCTGATGTCGCCGGCTGGACGCCGGCGCCGGCCGTCGGCGCGGCGCTGGGATCGGCGGCGTGAGCGCACGCGGCGGCTACAAAGATGAGCGCGGAAAGCATGGCGCGATGAGTGAACGGGGTCATGGCGGCATCTCACAATGGCGACTGACCGAGACCATATCGCCGGCGGGTCGAATCGACCAGTTGCAGATCGCTTGGCCAGGGTCCTAAGGGCGGCTAGATGTATTTGATGTCTCCGCGCCCGAATAACTCCCCTGTCTGCGTGTTCGTTACGGCAGACCACGCCGGCCCTCCAAAATGACCTTCATCGACCAGCGCGGTTCGCCCGACATGCTCAAGGCTTCGGCCGACCGCGCCCTGAGCGCCGGCGATCCGGCCGGCGCAATTCCGCTGTTCGAGCAGGCCGCCGCCGCGGCCCCTGACCGCCTGGACATCTGGCTGGGCCTGGCGGCGTCGCGCCGCGCGGTCGGCGACTCGGAGAGGTCTCTACAGGCGATCGATCGCGCCCTGAACGTCGATCCTCGCTGTTACCCCGCCCTGCTGATGAAGGGCTCGCTGTTAGAGTCTCTGGGCCAACCCAAGGCGGCGGCGACCATCTATGCCGATGCGCTCTCGATCGCGCCCGACGAAGGCGGCATGCCGGGGCCAATGCAACGCGCGACCGTCCATGCCCGCGAGCTGCGGGATCGCTATCAGGCGGAGCTGGTGGACGTATTGCGATCGGCCGCGGGGTTTGGCGCTGGCGGCCCGACGACCTCGGAGCGCCGGCGGATCGAAACCTTCATCGATTTCATGACCGGCCGCCGCAAAATCTATCATTCGGAGCCGCCGCGGTTCTACTACCCCGGCCTGCCGTCGATAGAGTTCTTCGAGCGCGATGAGTTTCCGTGGCTCGCGGATCTGGAAGGACGAACGCAGGACATCCGCGCCGAAGCGATGGCGGTGTGGACTGAAGGATCGTCGGAATTACGCCCCTATGTGCAATATCCGGAGTCCATGCCGCTCGATCAGTGGGTCGAACTCAACCACTCGCTAGAGTGGAGCGTTTACGATCTCCTGAAGGACGGCGAAGCGATCCCGGACCATTGCGCCCAATGCCCCAAGACCATGGCGGCCCTGGAAGGACTTGGACAGCCGAAGGTGCCCGGCCGATCACCAACCGCGCTGTTTTCGATCCTGCGGCCACGCACGCGCATCCCGCCACATAACGGTGTCACCAATACGCGCCTGCTCGTGCACCTGCCGCTGGTGATCCCAGAAGACTGTGGATTTCGCGTCGGCGGCGAGACACGCGCTTGGCGGGTCGGCGAAGCCCTGGTGTTCGACGACACGATTGAGCACGAGGCGTGGAACGGCAGCGACAAACCGCGCGCCGTCATGATCTGCGACATCTGGAATCCGCGCGTGCCGATGGCCGACCGGGAGGTCATAGCCGCCCTGATGGCTGAACTCGACCGTTTCAACGGCGCCGCAAGCTTCGAAGTGCGGTGAAGCGGCTTTGACGGCGGCACGGCAAATTCGGCTATAGAGTGGGCATGACCACTGCTCCAAAGTCCGCCATGGACGCCGCCATTGCCGAGGCGGATGCTTTGATGCGCGCCGGGCGGATAGAACCCGCGGCCGCGAAATTGCGCCCGTTCGCCCAGGATCCCACCTCGCCCAAGGCGGCCATCGACCTTTGCTATCTGCTGGCGGCGAACGAGCTCGGGGAAGACGCGATTAAGGTCATCGCCCCGCGCGCCCTCGCGTCGGACGCCAGTCTCGCCGTTCTTTCCGCCTATGGCGCCGCGCTCAAATCCGCCGGCCGCCTGGAGGAGGCGGTCAAGGTCTACCAGCGCGCTTGCATCGCCGCGCCGCAGAGCGCCGTCGCCGAGCACAATCTCGCCGCGGCCTTGGGCGACGGTCACTGGTTCGCCCAGGCGGAGGCAGCATCGGCGCGCGCCCTGCAGAAAGGTCTGGACGGGCCGGAGACCTGGCTGGTGCGAGCACGGGCCTTGCAGGGCTTGGGACGCTTCGACGACGCCGAACGCGCCTACCGGCAGTGCCTGCTCCGGCGACCCAATAGCGCCGACGCCCATGCCGAGCTCTCACAGCTGATCTGGGTGCGCACCGAGGACGAATCGTTAGCCTGCCAGATGCTTGACGAGGCGAGGGGTTCCTGGCCCGCCGACGCCGATCTGGCGCGCGCGCGGTCGAAGTTCCTGGACTCTATCGGCGATCGGGACAGAGCCTACCGGGTTCTTGCCGACACCGCCGCCCGGCCGGGGGTCGACCCGATGCTGCACGCCGACGCAACGCTCATGGCGATGTGGGTGGACGGCGCCAAGGCCGTTGACCACGCGCGATTGGCCATGAAGGTCAATCCCGAACATGGCGCGGCGATCGCCGCCCTCTGCCAAGCCTATCTGGCGACAGGCGAGGCCGCACTGGCTCTGCCGCTCGCCGAAGATCTGCGCCGGCGCTGGCCCTTGGATCAGTTCGCCATAAATCTGGTCGGCATGTGCTGGCGCCTGTTGGGCGATGCGCGCTACCGCGAACTCTACGACTATGACCGCCTGGTGCGGCACGGGCCGATCGATACGCCACAAGGGTGGACTTCGCTGGAGGCCTATCTCGCGGATCTGAAGGTCAGCCTTGAAGGGTTGCACCGGCTGCGAGGCCATCCGATCGGCCAGTCGCTGCGCAACGGCACCCAGACCCCGCAGAGCCTGGATCGCATCCAGGATCCCGCGATCATGGCGTTCTTCAACGCCATTGATCTGTCGGTTCAGACCTATCTCGCCTCGCTCGAACGGGACGGCATGGCGCTAGGCCGGCCCTATGCGCGCGGCGGGCGTTGCCGTGTTGACAAGGCCTGGTCCATCCGACTCCGGCCCGGCGGATTCCACGTGAGCCATATCCACCCCAAAGGATGGATCTCATCGGCCTGTCACATCAGTCTGCCGCCGGCGATCGAGAGCGGCCACGAGGGCTGGCTTGGTTTCGGCGAGCCGGGCCTACCGACGTCCCCTGCCCTGCCGGCCGAGCACTTCGTTAAGCCCGAACCGGGGCACATCGCGCTCTTCCCATCCTACATGTGGCACGGGACCGTCCCGTTTAGCGGGGAAGGCGAGCGCCTGGGCATCGCGCTGGACTTGCTACCGGCCTGAAGGCGATCAATTCACCCATCTGGGGGCCAGAACCGTCGCCCCCTGCGCGCGAAGTTGCGCGTCGGAGACGCCGCTCATGACCGCGCGGGCGGAAGGGTCGGAGGCGACGCCGCCGATGGACGCGGCGACGTGCGCGAGTTCGGCCGAACCGCCTAGCAACCGCTTGAGCAGGCGCCACGGCGAGGTTTCGGGATTGAACGACCGCAGACGCGCGCCGCCTTTGACGCCGGCCAGCCGCTTGGCCTCATCCACCGCGTCATAGAAACCGCCCACGCGATCCACCAGTCCCAGAGTTTTGCCCTGCTCTCCCGTCCACACACGGCCCTTGGCGATCTCGCGGACGCGATCGGGCGAGAGTTTGCGGCCCTGCGCAACACGGCTGATGAAACCGTTGTAGATCGTGTCCATCCAGGCTGAGGTCGCCGCGTGCTGGCTGGCCGACATCGGCGCGCGGCTGGCCGAGGCGTCGGCGTAGTCGCCGCCAACCTTCAGTCCGCGCATGTCGACGCCGAAGTCCGCCAGCGCCGGCCCCAGGGCGAACTTGCCGCCGAACACCCCGATCGAACCGGTGAGGGTGGTTGGCTGGGCTACGATCTCGGAGGCCTGGGAGGCGATCCAGTAGCCCCCCGAGGCGGCATAGGTCCCCATGCTGACGACCACCGGCTTACCTGCGGCCTTGGCCGCGCGTACGGCCGCGAGGATCTGTTCGGACGCGGTGTCCGATCCCCCGGGAGAGGAGATGCGGAAAACGATGGCTTTCACGTCGCTATCGTCTACCGCCGCGCGAAACGCCTTCTGGACGTCGTCTGAGTGGATGACCTGCGCTCCGCCAAACGATGGGGCGCCGCCGGACCCGGTTCCGGTCATGATGTCGCCTTCGACCGAGATAATGGCGATGACCGGATCGCCAATGCCGAAAGCGGAGGACGACCGCGATTGCACATTGGCTTGATAGTCGGCGAACTCCACCAGCTTGGCGCCGGACCCGGCCTTGGCGAGCAGCGCCGCCTCGGCCTCGGGCTCCTGGCCGACATGATCGATCAGACCCCTGGCCATGGCGATTTCGGCGCCGTAGGGACCGGCCTCGATGCTGGATCTAAGTCGGGCGAGGCCCTGATGACGATCGGCCGCGGCGGCGGCAAGCGCCGATTGATAGACGGAGCTCATCCACGACAGTTCGGACTGCCGGTGCGCGTCGGTGTAGTCCTCATAGAGAAACGGATTGACCGCCGTCTTGTATTCATAGCGTTGCTGATAGTCGGCGCCGACGTGGTGACGATCGAAGAATCGTTTGAAGAACACATCCTCTCGCGCCAGGCCGACGGCCTGAAAGCTCGATCCAGGCTGCATCCACACATCGCCCGACGCGGCGGCCAGTTCATAGGTCGAGATCACTGTGCCGTCGGCGTAGAATCCTTGTCCAAACGCCACGATCGGCTTGCCGGCGGCCCGAAAGCGTAGGAAGGCGGCTCGCAGTTCGTCCGCCGCTGCGGGCGCTATGGCGCCTTCGGGCAGGCGCACCAGCAATCCTCGGATATTGGCGTCAGTTTCGGCGGCGCGTAGCGTCTGGTCGACATCCGTCACCGCGACGCCATGTGACGACAGGGCCGCGAAGGGAGACGATCCGGCCTGGTCGGTGACCCCCTCGCGCAGGTCGAGCACCAGCACGCTGCGCGAAGCCACGGGCGCCGGCTTCGAGGCCGAGGCCGCCCACCCCAGGAGCAGCAACGGTCCGCCGATAAAGAACAGCGCCAAGCCGACGAAAACCCCGGCGACCGTTGTCATGAACTGCTTCATTGCGTCTCCCGGCCGACTCGCTTGCGCGACAACGCCTTCACCATGCCGGGATCGTCTCTGGCAAGACGCGCCACGGCTAGAAGCGCAAATGCGGGAAATGAATGGTCGGAGTGGCAGGATTCGAACCTGCGACCCCCGCGTCCCGAACGCGGTGCTCTACCAGACTGAGCCACACTCCGATTAAGGAGGGCGCCTTATAGAGGAGGCCCCCTGGGGTCGCAACCCAATCCCCCGTTGATCACGCGCCGTTGCCATGGACCCAGTCACGCGCTATCTGACCGCCCTCGCGCGGACGGCGTCATCTCGACGAAGCCGTCCTGGCGGCGCACCGTTGGGGAATGGTGTAATGGTAACACAGCGGTTTTTGGTACCGTCGTTCTAGGTTCGAGTCCTAGTTCCCCAGCCACGCGTGGCCAGTCGGCTGGACCGACGACCGGCCAACTGGCCAATCAAACATTTCGTGATGGTTGCAAAAGGCGTTGGCCTTTTGCTCGGCATAGCGCAATGGGCTGGCAAGGGACGGGAACGAACCGGACGCGCGGCGCGCCCTCAGGAGTCTGCACATGAAATCAACAGCTATCGCGATCATCGCCCTCACGGTCATGGGAGGGGCCGCGTTCGCGCAGCCCTATGGGTCGCCCCCTCCGGGCGGACCGCCGCCGTCGGATCGAGCTGCCGGGTGGGATCACGATCACCATGACGATGGTCCCGATATCGATCAGAGGCTTCAGTGGGTCCAGAACCGGATCAACGAGGCGCGCAACGAACATCGGCTGGACCGACGCGAATTCTATCGTGTGCAAGCGGCGCTCAACGATGTCCGCCGCGACGAGTGGCGGATGAAGCGTTTTCACCATGGACATCTGGATGGCGAGGCGCGCGCGCGGCTGGCCGCGCGTCTGGACAGCATCAATGACCAGATTCGCTGGAGCCATGACGACGGCGATCACCACGACCGCATGGGCGATCACCACGATCAAATGGGCGATCACCACGATCAGCGTCCCTGGTGATCAGCCGGGCGAACGCCACCACCTAGCGCCATCGCCGTTCAAGCGGAACCGCTTGGACGGCGATGAGTCTTTCCAGAACTCATTTTTTGGCTCGCCTGCCGCCGATCCCGCGCACACTCGATCCTTGGACCGGCCGGAGGCAGGCGCTGCCTACTGGCCGGCTGTCGCCTCGTCGTAAAAGCGGGCGAGGTCAGCCTTCATCGACGTCAGCGCCTCGGTGTTGAGGTAGACCATGTGGCCTGACGGGTAGTAGGCGAAATGGACGTTCTTATGAATCTCCGGCGCTAATTGCATGTGACCGAGGTCGTACTCCGTGCCGAAAAACGGAGTGGCGAGATCGTAAATCCCATTGAGCGAATAGAGATGCAGGTGGGGATTCTCGCGCATCGCCGCGGAAAGGTCGACGGCGACATCGGCGCTGGTCTGGTCCACCGAGCCTCGCTCGCTCGGCGCGCGGTGATGGAAATCCCATGCGACCCCCGAGGCGTAGAAGGTCGGGCGATAGGAGAGGTCGGTCGTGAAGCCGAGCTCGGCCGTCAGATAGTGGTGGAAGGCTGAAACATAGGCCCCGGTAATGCCGGTGTCGGCCGCATCATACTCAGGCGTCTCGCCGGCGGCGTCGATGTCCATGCCCGGAAAGCGCGCATCGTAGCGCCCAAGCGTGAGGCCTCGATCCCGCAACAGCTCCTTGCGAAAGCGTTGGGGCGGGACGCGGAGATCGGATTGTTGGACATAGGTGAGGGAAAGACCGGTGATCGCGGACATCTTTTGCGCGACCGCTTCACGTTCGGCGGGGTCGATGTCGTCACCCTTGGCCAGGGCCAGGGCATAGGGGCCACGCGCGAATTCGCGGGCGTCGCGAAGGAAGGCGGCCAGATCGTGGGGCGGACTGGCGAGACGGCCGTGATAGGCGGCGATCGCGGCGTAGGTGGGCAGGTAGTTGATCAGTTCCTGATCGAACCCCGGGTCGCGCCGGCCATAGTTCAGGATCGCGGAGAGCAGCACCACGCCGTTGAGCTGAGCCCCGTCTTCCTGCAGCCGGTAGGCGAGCCCGCCTGAACGTGTGGTGCCGTAGGATTCACCGAAGATGAACTTCGGCGAATTCCAGCGATCATAGAGGGTCAGGTATCGCTCGATTCCGCGGGCGAAGGCGTCGATGTCGGGATCGGTGCCCCAGAATTTCGACAGCGGCGTATCGCCGAGCGGACGCGAGAAGCCCGCGCCTGGCGCGTCGATGAACACCAGATCGGTCTTATCGAGCAGACTGTCGTCATTGTTGGCCAGCGTATAGGGCGCATTGTGGGTCGCCCTGGGGCTGTCGGTGAGGACGCGCACCGGGGCGAGCGATCCCATGTGCAGCCACACGCTCGAGGATCCGGGTCCGCCGTTGTACAGAAAGGTCACGGGCCGGCCGGGGCCATCGACCGTATAGGCAACATAGAAGCTGCTGAGGATCGGTTTGCCTTCGTCGTCGCGCACGGTGAGCGTGCCGGCCGTGGCGGTGTAGGCCACCACCTTGCCGCCGATCGTCGCCTGGTGGCGACTTACCTTGCGAACCTCGATGATCGGCGCGGAGGCGATCTCGCCGTCGGTAAGTTTTCGGCAGCGGGCGCGGTCGGCGCGTGGATCATTGGAACCACGCCCGCCCTCGGCGGCGCTGTCGCAGGCGCCGTCAACCCGTCCGGATTCGCTGGACGCCGCAGCGGCCCCTGGAGGCGCGTCGTTGGCCGCGGGCCCCGAGGTCTGTGGCCCCGCCGCGAAAACCACACCCGCGGAGAGACCCAGCAAAGCCAGTCCTGCGAGCAAGAGCGAACGGATCTTGGCGATCACTTTCAATATCCCCCATCCAATGCCCGTATCGCGATCATAGTTAGGCTCCACGTGCAGTCGCCAGGATAATCCACCTCTTCGGAATGTCGACGCGGTAATTACGGGCGTGACAGAGGGACCACAAATCCAAATAAAACAGGCCTCTTCCGCGTGTCGCCGCGAATTTCGTTGATTCGACGAAGGGCCGAGCGGCATGTCTTTTGCACAGCGGCCGCGACTTGATCGGGCCGACGGGGCCGGTCTGGTAGAATTCGACACGTGACTGATCTGTTCCGCAAAGAGGCCGTCGAATACGCGCGCCGCGGCGTCGCCGGTGAGGTTATTCTTGCCGCGCCACTGTCGCTGCGCGTGTTGATGGGCTTGCCCGTCGTCGTCGTGGTCCTGACGGTGGCCTTCCTCGCCAGCAGCCACTATGCGCGCACCGAATCGGTGTCGGGGTGGGTCACCACCGACGCGGGTTTAATCCGTGTCGCCGCGCGGTCCGGCGGCGTGGTGCAGCAGATCTTCGCGCATGAGGGCGACGAGGTCGCCGCCGATCAGACCTTGGCGACCCTGAAGGTGTCGCAGGACGCGGCGGAAGGCGACAGTGGCGCGGCCCTATTGCGAGAAATCCAGGCCGAAGTCGCCGCGAGCCAGGCCCAGGCCGCCGCCGCCCATGAGAAGCTGGAGGCCCAGGGAGACCAGTTGCGGCGGCAGAGGGCGGTGCTGGCCCGCGAGGTGGCGGAAGGCCACGCGCGGGCGAAACTGATGGACCAGCGCGCGGCTCTGGGCGAGGCCAACGTCAGCCGGGACGAGAAACTGGCCGCCAAGGGTTTCTTGAGTCAGCACGATCTGGAAAGCGCCCGCGAGAGCGCCCTCTCGGCCCAGCAGGACGCGTCGGAAGCCCGCACGACGACGCTCGGGTATCAGCGCCAGCTGGAGGAAGTCGAGGCGAGCCTGCGCACGCTGCCGCTGGACATCGGCGCGGCCGACGCCCAGGCGCGGGTGACGAGCGCGGGCCTGGCGCAGAAGCAGACCACCGCGCGATCGCAGGCGCTGTACTCAGCCACAGCCACCGTCGCCGGTCAGGTGGTCGCAATTCCGGTCGAGCGTGGCCAGTCCGTCGCCGCCGGCGCGGCGGTGGCCGTGCTGACCCCCAAAGGCAGCCATCTCGAAGCCGAGCTCTATGCGCCATCGCGCGCCGCGGGGTTTATCAAGCCCGGCCAGGAAGTGCGCCTGAAGTACCAGGCGTTCCCGTATCAGAAATTCGGCGCAATGAAGGGCGTCGTGGCCTCGGTCTCGCGAACGGTCCTGGCGCCGAGCGAAGTCGCGATCCCAGGCCTCACCGTGCAGGAGCCGGTTTTCCGGGTGCGTGTCACGCTCCCCAGGACGACGGTCACCGCCTACGCCCATGATTTGCCGATACAGCCGGGCATGCTGTTGACCGCCGATATCGTCATCGACCGCCGCACGCTGTTCGAGTGGCTGCTCGACCCGCTTTACGCGGTCAGCCGCAGGGTGTGATGACCAGCGAGCTCAACCCCCACCGCCGCCGTCGCCTGCCCGTCGTGATCTCGGCGGAACTCGCGGAGTGCGGCTTGGCCTGCCTGGTGATGGTGGGCCAGTGGCACGGTCATGAGATCGATCTGAATGGTTTGCGGCAACGGTTTTCCCTTTCATTGACGGGAACGACGCTGCGCGGCCTGATGGGTATCGCCGATCAGCTGTCGTTGACCTCGCGAGCGCTGCGCGTCGACGTCGCCTCACTGAGCAAGGTGGCGGCGCCGGCCATTCTGCATTGGGACCTCAATCACTTCGTCGTGCTGAAGTCGGCCGCCGATGGCCGGTTCGTCATCCACGATCCGGCGCGCGGCGCACGCACGCTGAGCGGCGAGGAGATGTCGCGGCACTTTACCGGTGTCGTCCTTGAGCTGACGCCTGCGGCGAATTTCCACCCCGTGGCGGCCGCCGCGCCGATGCGGCTTTCGGGCCTATGGTCGCGCATGACCGGGTTCTGGAGCACCGCGCTGCAGGTCCTGGCCCTGTCGCTGGCCTTGCAGATCGTCGCCTTCGCGGCGCCATTCCAGATCCAGCTCGTCGTCGATCACGCGATCGGCCAGACCGACGAGAACCTCCTCACCGTGCTGGCGATCGGCTTTGGGGGTCTGATCGTCCTACAGGCCGTGATCGAGGCCCTGCGGGCCTGGGCGCTGCAGCTCTTCGGATCGATGCTCACCTTTCAGATGGTGGGAAACCTGATCCGCCATCTGCTCCGCCTGCCCGCGGACTTCTTCGAGAAGCGACATGTCGGCGACATCCTCTCGCGCATCGGATCCACCTCGGCGATCCAGGACGCGTTGACCCGCGGAGTCGTGACCGCCCTGATCGATGGGATCATGGCGCTGATCGCGGCGCTGATCCTTTTTCTCTACTCTCCGCCGCTGGCGCTCATTGTCGTCGGCTCGCTGCTTGGCGTGCTCGCTCTTTCCGCGGCGCTGTTTCCAGCCATGCGCGCGCGCACCGAAGAGCGACTGATGGCGTCCGCCCGCGAGCAATCGCATCTGATGGAAACGGTGCGCGCCGCCACGGTGATCAAGCTTATGGGGGGCGAGGCCGAGCGGGAGAGCGCATGGCGAAATCTCTATGCGTCGGTGATCAACGCCACCGTTTCGATCGGCAAGCTGCAGGTCAGCCTTGGTTTTCTGCAGTCCCTGATCGTCGGCTTGCAGACGGTGCTGGTGATCTATTTCGGCGCGCGCGCGATCCTGGACGCTCAGGGATTCTCGGTGGGCATGTTGCTGGCCTTCCTGTCATTGCGTCAGACTTTCAGCGATCGCGCGGTCTCGTTCGTCAACCAGGCGATCCAGTTTCGATTTCTCCGCCTGCATCTGGAACGGATCGGCGATATCGCCGGCGCGACGCCCGAGGCCGGACCAGCCGCCGGCGCGGCCACGTTCGCTGTGTCCGGCGGCTTGGAGGCGCGCGCCCTCAGCTTCCGTTACGGAGCGACCGACCCCCTGGTGCTCGATGGTGTGAACCTGACCATCGCGCCTGGCGATTTCATCGCCATCACCGGGCCTTCCGGCGGCGGCAAAAGCACGCTCTTCAAACTGCTGCTCGGGCTTTGCGCGCCCACGAGCGGGGAAATTCGACTTGATGGCCAGCCGGCCTCGCCCGAACGATGGCGGGTGTGGCGGACGTGGTCGGGCGTGGTGTCGCAAGACGATCGTCTGCTGTCGGGCTCCATCGCCGACAACATCGCGTTCTTCGACCCGGAAATGAGCATGCCCAGAGTCGTCGCCGCGGCTCGGGCGACCCGTATCGACGACGAGATCCGCCACATGCCGATGCAATACCAGACCATGGTCGGCGATATGGGGTCGACTTTGTCGGGCGGCCAGAAGCAACGGCTGCTGCTGGCCCGCGCCCTATATCGGCAGCCGTCGATGTTGTTCCTCGATGAAGGAACGGCCAATCTCGACGAAGCGACTGAAGCCGCCATCGCCGATTTCGTCGCTTCGTTGCCCATCACGCGTGTGGTTGTCGCCCACAGTCCTGCTCTGATCCGACGCGCGACAAGGGTGCTGCACGTCGAACGGGGTCAGGTTCGCGAGATCGGTGATCGCCCGATGTCGGCGAACGCACCGTCCCGATTTACGGTGATTTCCGCGTAAGACCCGGGTCTGTTCAGCGTATCCGGAGGGCTTTCCGCCGCTTAGCCGCCGCTGGTG
>Ga0075029_100000085_pt1 | contig 41955 bp, 38 predicted proteins | sample LitLauG_LLR_2013_FD_71391 | JGI IMG/M metagenome (GOLD analysis project Ga0075029, IMG submission 71391) | Freshwater sediment microbial communities from North America - Little Laurel Run_MetaG_LLR_2013 | ecosystem: Environmental > Aquatic > Freshwater > Creek > Sediment | place: USA... | reverse complement strand
GTCTTCGGTGCGGAGCAGATTTTCGAGCAGGATGCGCAGTGAGAAAGGCAGATGCTGCGTGGAGATGCCCTGTTTGTCGAGCGCGTCGAGGCGGAAGATTTCGTAATCCTTGGAGCCGACGGTGAGGGTGGCGCGGGAGTTGAAGCTGTTCAACGACATTGTGGCCTTCCTGTTGAGAACTGGCTGCTATCAGTTTAGCGTTTTGGGGCGGGATTGCGTAGGGTGGAGTGGAACGAAGGGCGGGGAAGTGAGCTCTGGTGCCCGGCGCTCGGCGGCCTGCAGAGAGTGGGGATCCTTAGTCGGGGTGACAGATAAAATGCGGAGTCAATCATGAAGCAGAGCCTGGGACATGTCGCGCTAGTGGTGCGGGATTATGACGAAGCGCTGGAGTTCTATACGAAGACGCTGCACTTTACCCTGCTTGAAGACACCCGGCTGAGCGAGGACAAGCGCTGGGTGGTGGTGTCGCCGCCCGGGTCGCAGGGAGCGAGCCTCTTGCTGGCGAGGGCCGCCACGGAGGAGCAGGCGAGCCGCATTGGCAATCAGGCTGGCGGGCGAGTGTTTCTTTTCCTGTACACGGATGACTTCTGGCGAGACTATCGCGAGATGACGGGGCGAAACGTGAAGTTTGTAAGGCAGCCAATCGAGGAAGTGTATGGAACGGTCGCGGTGTTTGAGGATTTGTACGGGAATCTGTGGGATTTGATCGAGCGGCAGGGTAGCCGGCCACGCTCAGATGACAAAGTCGTATAACGGCCAAACTGCACCATTCCCATCACTTCTCCGAATCGCGGAGGCGGACCACGTCGGCGTCGCGGTGGTCGCGGATGATGGCGAGCTGTTCGCCGTCGAAGGAGTAATCGAAGTCACGGATGAATTCGGTTTTGAAGTCGGGGAGCTGTTTACCGGGAGAGCCGTCGAGATTCTGTAGCCAGAGATTGTCGGTCTCGCGGTTGCGTGTGGGATAGACGATGCTCTTGCCGTCGGCGCTGAAAGCGACCGACCCGATGGTGTAGCCGAACTGAAACTCGGCGCGGGGCCGATCGAACTCAAGGAAGCGGGCAGGCTGGCTGGAATCGAGAGAAATGACCGCCAGCTTCTCTTTCGGGTCATTTCCTTTCAGCGTAACGAAGGCGGCCAGCTTGCCGTCGGGCGAGACGGTGATGCGGCTGAAGACGGGAAAGTCAAACGCCTTTTGCGACGGTCCGCTTTCGGTCGAAACCTTCTGCAGGATGTTGTCGGCATCCGGATAGAGGACAGCCTTGCCGTCGGGCGTGCAGGCGGCAAACCCATCGAGCTTGCCGGTGGTCAGTTCTTTGGGGTTGGTTCCATCGCCGTTCGCAACGAAGACGCCCAGCCCGTCGCGCTTGGGATCGAGGGCGGAGAAGAACCGCCGCCGCCGAGTTTTTCGACAATGCGGTAGTGGGAGATGGTCTGGCCTAGCATAGGGAAAAAGAGTCGCCACGCATTGTAAGCGTGAAGAGTAAAGATGGGGAAGAGCGGTGACGCAATTGCGGGATCAGTGAGCGCCGGTCCAGATCTGGTAGATGACGACGCCGACCATGAATGCGAGGTAGAGGCGGAGGGCCCAGAACAAGAGCGTCTCGGCGCGAGTGAGGCGGCGGCGCGGGACGTGATGCTGCTCTTTGGCCGAGACGATCTGGTCGGGTTCGAGGGACGCAATTACACCGGAGAGTTCGTCGGAAGACTGTCGAGCTTCGCTCGACGCGACAGCCCCTTCGACTTCGCTCAGGGCAGGCGAGGGCGGCTGTCCCCACGTGGGCTCTGTCACTATCGGCCTCCGATGAGGGCCAAGGTGTGGGGCGCGATTACGCTGACGCCAAAGAGAAGGCCGGCTGCCACCAGGATCGTTACCACGGCCAGGGCGAGGGCGTTGGCCCAGGCTGGACTGACCAGGTCGCCCATGATTTCGCGATCGTTGACCAGCAGATAGAGGAACAAAAGGGCCGGAGGCATCGCCAGTACGGCGATGACGTTCACGAGCAGCACGATGTAGACGAGCGGGATGCCCGGGATGAGGACGAGCCCGGCAGCCGCGGCGGCTTCGAGCAGCAGGACCAGGTAGAAGGCCTTGCCTTCGGTGAAGGGCAGATTCAGGCTGTGGGGGCGGCGCGCGACTTCTCCGAAAGCGTAGGCAGAGGAGGTGGAAATGGTGATGACGGCGACCATGCCCGCTTCGAATATGCCGAGGGCGAAGAGTGATGCGCCCCAGCGCCCAATGAAGGGCTGCAGTGCCTGAGCGAATTCAGCGGCCTGGAAGTTTGCCGACGACATGTGGTGCAGGAACAAAGGCGTGGTGGCGACAAGAGTGGCCAGCGCGGCGAGAGTGGCCAATGTCGCGCCCAGCGCGGTGTCGATGCGGCCGTAGCGGATGTCGTGGGTGGTGAGGCCTTTGTCGGCGATGGCGCTCTGCTGGAAAAACAGCATCCAGGGCGTGACGGTTGCGCCGATATTGGCGAGAAGAATCAGCACCGTTTCCTGAGTCAGGCCGCCGGGCAGGGGCTTCCAGGCAGCGAGTGCTTGGCCGACGGCGTGCCAATCCGGATGGGTAAGCAGAGCGACCGGCACGAACACCAGGTTGAACATGGCTGCGCCGAGAATCAGGCGTTCCCAAGTCCAGTAACGATGGGTCATGAGGGCGACCGACAGGACCATCAGCGCGGCAAGAACCGCGACTGCGGGTTTTACTCCGAAGAAGCCGAGGCCGGCGCGAATGGCGATGAACTCGGTGACCAGAGTGAGGAAGTTGCCGACCATGAGGTCGACCATGGAGAACCATCCCCAGAAGGGGCCGAAGCGGTCGAAGATGAGTTCGGCGTGGCCGCGGTGGGTTGCTGATCCCAAGCGGACGGTCATTTCCTGGACGACACACGCCATGACGAAGGTAAGCACGATGAACGGGAGGAAGAAGCCAATGCCGAAGCGGGCACCGGTGGCGGCGTAGGAGAGCATGCTGGGGCCGTCATTTTCGCCGAGCATGACCAGAATGCCGGGGCCGACGAGCAGCCAGAGCAGGCGAAGGCGGGGGCGGAAGCCGCGGCGGGCGCGCGTCGCCGCGACTTGCCTGCGGTCGTGGGCGCGGTCGATATCTTCGTGGGTGATGACGAGCGGAGCTGGTGAAGTTTGTGGCTCCGATAGTGGGCTGGCAGGCGTCATCTTGCTTATTAGCCTAAGTATATAGCAAGAAATAAACTACGGTTAACTGCGAGTGACCGTATCGGCCGTGTCGGACCGACGCGGCGCTGAAGCGCCGCTCTTCCACGGCGATGCGTACTTCTTTGGGTGCGAATGATTTGAGGTTCAAAATCCCCAGACGAATGAATTCAAGTGAAAATCCCACCCTCCCGCGAAAGGCGCGGGAAGGGCGGGCCACCGGGCATGGTGCCGATGGCGCGAGATCGCTCACTGCGCCTGAAGAACGGCTACGTTCGGGATGAGGCCAAGAAAGTCCTTTACGCAGGTTTGACCCAGACGCGTTCTGCGGCGGAGACGCCGAGGGAGACGCGGCCAGCGCCGGTGGTGAGCGCCAGGGTGTTGTCGTAGTTGCGATGGGTAACGTGGACTCTGGCGCCGGGGCGGATGCCGCGCTGATCGAGGAATTCGAGCAGGCGGCGATCACGCTCGTAGATTCCGCTGACCTGGTAGTTGTCACCCGGGCTCGCGTGAGCCAGGAGCACGAGTCCGCGACGGCGGCGGCTGGCGGGACTTTCCAATTCGGTGAGGTTGCCATGTGGGCAGGCGACCCCGCGGCCGAGTTTGGCGAGCAGGCGGGCTTCGAAGTCGGGCGAGACGGCGTGTTCGAGGCGCTCGGCCTCGTCGTGAACTTTGAACCACTCCATGCCGAAGATTTCAGAGAGCATGCGCTCGATGAGATGGTGACGCACGGTCAGTTTGCGGGCGATCTTGCGGCCGGAGGGGGAAAGACGAACGCGGCCGTCGGCGGTGACGCGGACCAGGCCGTCTTTTTTCAGTCGCCGCAGCGCCATGGTGACGGCGGGAGGCGAAACTTTGATCCAGTGCGCGAGAGTGGCGGAGATGACCGGTTCGCCTTCGCTCTCGGCTTCGAGGATCGCTTTGAGGTAGTCCTCTTTGGAGACGGTGATCATCTGGCGAGATTATACGACGGGATTAAACGTAGTTAATGGCTTAGACGGTGGCAGCGGGACGGCACCCGACGCTGATCTATGATCACTGCGCGCGCGAGATCCCTCGCCCCCGGCTGAAGCCGGGGGGTCTACCAAAAAAACGCGGGGCTTCGGGATGACGCCAAACGTGCCGTCGCGTTTGACAGCTTTCTGCCTCTGCCCCTAACCTTGATTTCTCTTATGAAAGTTCTTGTCCTCGGCAGTGGCGGGCGCGAGCATGCGATGGTGTGGAAGCTGCAGCAGTCGCCGCGGGTGACGAAAATCTATTGCGCGCCGGGAAACGGTGGGGTTGCGAGCGAGGCCGAAGTACTGCCCTGCGATTTGAAGAATGTGGATGCGATGGTAGCGCTGGCCAGCCAGGTGCGGCCGGATCTGACGGTGGTAGGGCCGGAGTTGCCGCTGACGGTGGGGGTGGTGGACGAGTTTGAGCGGCATGGCTGGCCGATATTCGGTCCGACGAAAGCGGCGGCTCAATTGGAGGCGAGCAAGAGTTTTGCCAAGGAGTTTCTGAACCGGCACCACATTCCGACGGCGCATTATGCGATCTGCGATGCGATCGATCAGTTAAAGCCGGCGCTGGCGCATTTTCACGCGCCCCTAGTGGTGAAGGCGGACGGGCTAGCCGCGGGTAAGGGAGTGGTGATGGCGGCGAGCAAGGAAGAGGCGCTGAGCGCGGCGACGGAAATGCTGACCGGTCGCATGCTGGGCGAAGCAGGCAAGCGCGTGGTGCTGGAGGAATGCCTGCAGGGCGAGGAACTGTCGTTTCTGGTGATCAGCGATGGTGAGCGGGTGGCTCCGCTCGTGGCCGCGCAGGACCACAAGCGTGTGGGCGACGGCGATACCGGGCCGAATACGGGAGGGATGGGAGCGTATTCAACCGTTGAGATTGTGGACGACCAGATGCGCGACTGGCTGGTGCATCATGTGGCGCAACCGGTGGTTGCCGGGATGAAGGCGGAGGGTACTGAATATAAGGGTGTGCTTTATTGCGGGCTGATGATGACGGCGCGCGGCCCGATGGTGCTGGAGTTTAATTGCCGGTTTGGCGATCCGGAGACGCAGCCGATTCTGATGCGGATGGAGAGCGATCTGCTGGATGCGATGGAGGCGTCGGTGGAGGGCCGCATCAGCGAAGGCGATTTTCGGTGGTCGACGGATGCGTCGGTGTGCGTGGTGATGGCGTCGGGGGGATATCCGGGGACGTTTGAGGCGGGGAAGAAAATTTCGGGGCTTGAGGAAGCCGGCAAAATACAGGGGGTGAAGGTGTTTCATGCGGGGACGGCGGCGCGAGATGGGGCTTTTTATACTTCGGGCGGTCGGGTGCTTGGGGTGACGGCGCGTGCGGAAACGCTGGAAGCGGCGGTGGGCAAGGCCTACGAGGCGTGCGGGATGATCAAGTTTGATGGGGCGCATTATCGGAAGGATATTGCGGCGCGGGCGTTGAAGAAGTAGGAGTTCTTCCCTACCGAAGGGCAGACTCCCCGACCTCCCGCAAAAGACGCGGGAAGTGTGGGGCAACCCGGTGAGTGAAGTTGCACGATAGAGATCCTTCGACTGTGGTTTTGCTCCGGCGAGCCGGAGCAAAATCCTCACTCAGGATGACAAAGGCGTGAAAATTAATTTCTAGAGGAGAGCAATGAGCAAGCCCTTGGTTTCGATTGTGATGGGAAGTGATTCTGATCTTGAGATCATGCGCGAGGCGGGGAATGCGCTGGATGATTTCGGGATTGCGTATGAAATCGATGTGGCGTCAGCGCATCGGTCGCCAGCGCGGGCGATGGACCTTGCCGCCAACGCAGAGCGCCGCGGAGTGAAAGTGATCATCGCGGCCGCGGGCGGAGCTGCGCACCTGGCGGGAGTGATTGCGGCGCACACGATTCTGCCGGTGATCGGCGTGCCGATTCCTTCGACTTCGTTGAATGGTATGGACTCGCTGCTCTCGACAGTGCAGATGCCGCCGGGCATTCCGGTGGCGACGGTGGCGATCGGGAAGTGGGGCGCGACGAATGCGGGGATTCTGGCGGCGCAGATGCTGGCTTTGTCCGACACTTCGATTGCCAAGAAGATGCATGAGCACAAAGAGAAGCTGGCGAAGGGTGTGGAAGAGAAGTCGAAGAAGTTGCGGGGGCAATGAAAGTTAAGAGCCCCATTTCTTGCAAGCGACGCGAGAAATGTGGCATCCGGTTTGCAGTGGAAGTTCGATAGTGATCGCCCGGTGTTTTACACGATGGCTGTGGAGGCTGGGCCGCGATCCTGTCGCCGGTATCGTGGCGATCTGCTGACGTAAGGTCCCTCACGATGGCTTTGCCATCGTTCAGGATGACGAGCTATTCGAGATTTCGCTCGACCGGACAGCCGAGGGCGGCTGTTCCCCACGTGAGCATCTCCGGGGTCTAGAGTTTCAATCCCTTTAGGTACTCGCGGAAGGGGGTGCCGAGGTCTTCGCGCTTGAGCGCGAATTCTACTGTGGCTTTCAGGAAGCCCAGCTTGTCGCCGGTGTCGTGGCGGCGGCCTTCGTAGACGTAGGCGTACATGGGTTCCTGCTTCAACAGCATACGCATGCCGTCGGTGAGTTGCAGCTCTCCTCCTGCGCCGGTTGGGGTTTTGGCGAGGCAGTCGAAAATGGCAGGCGTGAGAATGTAGCGGCCGATGATGGCGAGGTTCGAGGGGGCATCCTCGGGCTTGGGCTTTTCGACCATATTGCTGATCTTGAAGAGGCGGCCGTTAAAGCCGTCGGCGGGCTTGGCGTCGAAGACGCCGTAGGAGGAAATCATTTTGCCTTCGACCACCTGCGCGGCGATGACGGAGCTTTGCTTTTCAGCGAAGACGTCGGCCATCTGCTTGAGCGCGGGCACGGGATTGTCGATGACGTCGTCGGCGAGTAGGACGGCGAAGGGCTCGTTGCCGATGAGTTCGCGGGCCATCAGCACGGCATGGCCGAGTCCGAGGGCTTCTTTCTGGCGAACATAGGCGACGTGCAGCATTTCGGAGATGCCGCGGACGATCTTCAGCAGATCGGTTTTCTTGCGGTCTTCGAGCATGCGCTCGAGTTCGTAGCTCACATCAAAATGGTCTTCGATGGCCTGTTTGCCGCGGCCGGTGATGATGATGATCTGATCGCAGCCGGAGGCGAGCGCTTCTTCGACGCCGTATTGAATGATGGGCTTGTCGACCAGCGGGAGCATCTCTTTGGGTTGCGCCTTGGTGGCGGGCAGGAATCGTGTGCCCAGGCCGGCGGCGGGGAAGACGGCTTTGCGGACTTTGAGGGTCATGGGGAGTTATTAGTTCTCAGTTGTCAGTTCTCAGTCACGGTGCTTTGAACGCAGACTTGATTCTAAACTGGGGCGGTATGTACTTGTGGTGACGGTGGTCACTGAGCGCCGGGTAGTTGGCTGGCAGGCGCACCTCAGGCGCTAAAGCGCCGACACGAAGGAGAGCTAAACGGCACGGCTGAAGCCGTGCCCATCCCAACGCGCGCCCCTCCGCAGAATCCTTCCCTTTCCCAAAGCCCTCGCCAACAGAGTGTCGGATGACGGCGGCGCTACTTGGCGGGGGTTGTTGCGGCTGCTGCGGTGAGTCGCGCGAGGACTTCGCGTAGAGTTTTGAGGACTTCCTCGGCCGAGTTTGTTTTCAGTGCGAAGGTTAAAGCGCCGTCGGGAGTGAAGCGCGCGCCGGGCTGTGTGGCGACGAATTGGGCCAGCAGTTCCGGGTCGACGGCGGCGGTGGAGAGGAACTTGATCGTGGCCGCGTCGCGCTTGCGTTCGATCGCGCTGACACCGATGCGGAGGCACATGAGCTTGAGCGACGCGTAGTCGAGCAGGTTGCGAACCGGGGCGGGCGGCGGGCCGTAGCGGTCGTTGAGTTCGGACTCGACATCGGCGAGTTGGGGATCTGCGTCGATGCCGGCGACCCGCTTGTACATGCGCAGGCGCTGATTTTCTTCGGCAATGTATTCGGCGGGGATGCGGATGTTGAGGCCGAGACTGAGTTGTACGCCGGCCTCGTCGGGCTGGGCTTCGCCCTTCATCTCACGGATGGCGCGATCGAGCATCTGAGTGTAGAGCTCGAAGCCGATGGCTTCGATGTGGCCGCTCTGCTCGCCGCCGAGCAGGTTGCCTGCGCCGCGAAGCTCGAGATCAAGCGCGGCGATTTTGAATCCGGCGCCGAGGTCAGAGAATTCTTTGAGGGCGGCGAGGCGCCGGCGCGCGATAGGAGTGAGTTCGACTTCCTTGGGAACGAGAAGGTAAGCGTAAGAGCGGCGGTTGGAGCGGCCGACGCGTCCGCGAAGCTGGTAGAGCTCGGAGAGGCCGAGGCGGTCGGCGCGATTGATGAGAATGGTGTTGCAGAGCGGAATATCGAGGCCGTTTTCGATGATGGTGGTGGCGACGAGGATGTCGGCTTCGTGGTGGGTGAACTTCAGCATGACTTTTTCGAGCTCACCCTCGGTCATCTGGCCGTGGCCGACGAGGACGCGGGCTTTGGGTGTTAGTTCCTGCAGCTTGGCGGCAATTTCCCAGATACTGTCGACACGATTGTGGACGAAATAGACCTGGCCGCCGCGGTCGAGTTCCTGTTCGATGGCGGATTGAATCAGCTTGTCGTCCCAACTGGCGACGATGGTCTGGATGGCCATGCGGTCTTTGGGCGGGGTCTCGATCAGGCTCATGTCGCGCAGGCCGACCAGCGACATGTGGAGAGTGCGCGGAATGGGCGTGGCCGACATGGCGAGAACGTCCACCTGCTTGCGCATTTGCTTGATGCGTTCTTTGTGGCGGACGCCGAAGCGCTGTTCCTCGTCAACGATGAGCAGGCCGAGGTCGGCGAACTTGATGTCTTGCGAGAGCAGGCGGTGGGTGCCGACGAGGATATCGATTTTTCCGGTCTCGAGTTTTTGCAGTGTTTCCTTCTGCTGCTTCGCGTTGCGGAAGCGGCTGATCATGTCTATCGAGATGGGGAAGGGCGCGAAGCGCTGTTTGAATGTTTCGTAGTGCTGGAATGCGAGCACGGTGGTAGGCGCGAGCAGGGCGACCTGCTTGTTTCCGCTGACGGCCTTGAAAGCGGCGCGCATGGCGACTTCGGTCTTGCCGTAGCCGACGTCGCCACAGAGCAGGCGGTCCATGGGCTGCTCTGATTCCATGTCGCGCATGACGTCGGCGATGGCGTAGGCCTGGTCGTTGGTTTCGGTGAACTCGAAGGCGTCTTCAAATTCGCGCATCCACTGGTTGTTGTCCGGGAAGGCGTAACCCTGCGCGGTCTTGCGTTCGGCGTAGAGCTTGAGGAGTTCCTCGGTCATGTCCTGCATGGCCTTGCGGACGCGGGCTTTGGTCTTGGACCAGGCGGCAGTGCCGAGGCGGCTCAGCGCGGGCTTGGCGCCTTCGGAGGAACGGAACTTCTGCACCAGATCGAGGCGGGTGAGCGGGACGTAGAGGCGCGCGGCGTCGGCGTATTCGAGCACCATGAATTCGGCTTTGCCCTCGCCCTGATCGATTTCTTTCAGGCCCTGATATTGGCCGATGCCGTGCTCGACGTGGACGACGTAGTCGCCGACCTGAAGATCGCGAAAATCGGAGAGGAAGGCGGAGACCTTTGACTTCTGCCGCTGAGGACGGACGGTGACGGTTTCAGATTCGTCGAACAGATCGCGCGCGCCGAAGATGGCGAGGTTGGCTTCCGGGAGCACGACGCCGTCGGGAACGTAGGCACGGGCGAGGGTGGTGGCGAAGACTTCGCCGGAGAAGTAGCTGGTTTCGTCGGCGAGGCTGTCGCCGGCGCGAGTGCGACTTCCGAGTCGGAAGGGGACGGCGTATTCGGTGAACAGATCGGCGAGGCGCTCGACTTCGCCAATGTTGGGCACCGCGAGCAGCACCTGTTTGCTGTCGTTGGTGAGCTTGCGGACTTCTTCGAGCAAGGCGGGAATTGCGCCGTGGAAGCGCGGAGTGGGCTGCGCGAGAAAGCTGACGTGCGGTTGTGAGTCGTCGGACCGGGTTAGGTCGAGTTGTTCGAGGTCTGCGCCGGGAAGTTGCGAAACTTGGGACCAGAAATCGGCGGGACTGATGTGGATCTCGTCTGGGCGAAGGAGATTTCCGACCTCGCTGCGGGAATGCATTTCTTCGACGCGCGCGGAAAAGTGATCGAGATGCTCGCGGAGCTGAGCGGGTTCGTCGAGCAGCACGGCCGCGCCGGGGACAAGGTCGAAAAGGGATTGGTCTGCGCCGGCGACCGAGGCATAGAACTCCCAGCCGGGAAATATGGTTGCGCCGCTGTCGCGGACGGCGGCCTCGACGGCAACGTCGCTGCCGGTGATGCGTTTGCCGGAAAGCCGCGAGTGAATGGCGGTGAGGAGTTCTTCGCGGATGGGAGTTTCGGTCAGCGGGAGCAGCAGGGCCTCATCGAGCGAGGCAGCGGAACGCTGCGTGGCGGGGTCGAACTTGCGAAGCGATTCGACTTCATCGCCAAAGAATTCGATGCGGACAGGGCGGTCCATCTCGGGCGAGTAGACGTCGAGAATGCCGCCACGGAGAGCGTGCTGTCCGGGCATCTCGACGACATCGGAAGGACTGTAGCCGACGGTATTGAGGTGTTCGAGAAGAGCGTTGGGGTCAAACGATTCGCCGCGGCGGACGGTGCGGGCGAGCGCGGAGTAAAAGCCTGCCGGGTGCAGGCGAAGGGTGGCGGAAGTGATGGGGGTGACGATGAGGGAAGCTGCGCCGGAAGTGATCTTCCACAGCGCGGCGGCGCGCTCTTCCTGAAGCTCGGGATGCGGCGAAAGATTCTGGAAGGGAAGAACGTCGTGAGTGGGAAGGTTGACGATGGAGGCGGGATCGAGCGCGCCGGTCAGCTCGGCGAAGGCCTGAAGAACGGGCAGGAGATCCTCTGCGGCACGATTGTCGGGCACGATGAAAATAATGGGGCGCGCGGCGGCCCGGTGAAACAGGGCGAGCAGCAGGGATTTTGCGGTGGGCGTGAGTCCGGACACACGGATGCGCCCCGTGCTCTCCTTGAGGTGGGAGGTGGCACGCGCAAAGGCGGGAAGCAGTTCCACGTCCGCGAAGAGTTCGCGGACGAAGGGCAGAAGCATGCAGGATGATTTTAGCAGCGTCGATACCTTTCCGAGTGCTGGAACGCGAGGCTAGGCGCGAAGCAGTGGACGGGTCAAGCAGGTGGGGCCGCCGCCTCCGTTGGCGCAGAGCTCGGCTCCGGGGAAAGTGCGGACGTCGAATCCGGCCTGGCGCAGGCGGTCGTTGGTGTTGCGATTTTCCTCGATGGCGAGCAGGCGCTTGTTGCCGAGAGCGAGGACGTTGCAGGCGAGGGTGTCACGCTCGGCGGGATCGATCTCGATGAGTTTGAAGCCGCGATCGCGAAGGAGATGGAAAGTCTCGACGGACATGAAGGGCAGGTCGACGAGGATGGTGCGGTCGTCGAGCATGCTCATGAACGACATGAGGTGCAGGCAGACGGCCGGGCCCTGACCGTAGGGAAGGGATGCGGTGAGGACTTTGACGCTGGCTGGAGCGAGCATTTCGCGCAACTGCTGCGCTCCGGCTTGATTGGTGCGGAAGCCGAGGCCAACGAGCAGAGTTTTCGAGTCGAGCCAGACGATGTCGCCGGCTTCAGTGGCGCCGGGTGTGGTGATGGCGCCGAGTACGGTCATGCCTTTGGAGTCGATGAAGGAAGAGTGGAGCGCGGCCTCGGCAACGCGGTTCGGCTTGCCGGGGCGCATGGCGATCAGACCGAGATCGGTCGCGAGGGAGGGATCGTGCGTATAGACGGCGTCGAGCGAGAGCGCGGGGTTGGCGGGAAGCTCGACGATTTCAGCGCCGGCGGCTGCGAGCTCGTGACAAAGAGCCTCGTGCTGGGATTGCGCGACGGCGAAGTTTGGAGCGTGCAGAAAGCCGAGCTGCTGCCAGCGTGCGGCGCGGTCGGGCAGGTCCCATCCGGCGGTGCGGGGGGAGCAGACCATAACTCGCTGAAGCGGGCTGACCATGGAATGGCCGTTGAGTTCGAGGGCGGGATTCGTTGTCGTCACCGGTTCATTATTCATGGGGCGCGGGGGATGCACAAGCGTTCAGGCGCGTGGCGCTGGTAGGGATCCTTCGACTCCGTGGATTAGAAGTACTTTTAGGGCCCCAATATACTGGATTCGTGAATTCCGTAATTATCCAAGATTACGACCCGCATTGGCCTCAACTCTTCGAAACGCTCCGCTCACGGATCGAGGCTGTGATCCAGGGAATGGCAGCGGCAATTGAACACGTCGGTAGCACAGCGGTTCCGGGGCTGGCCGCCAAGCCAATCATCGACGTGGATGTACTGTTGATGTCGGCCACCGACCTCCCGCTCGTAATCGCTAAATTGGCTTCCGTGGGATACGAGCACCGGGGCGAGTTGGGTGTCGCGGGTCGTGAGGCGTTCCGTACTCCGTCGAACGATTTACCGCACCACCTTTATGTTTTTCCATCCAGCAGCCCGGAGTACAGTCGCCACATATCGTTCCGAAACTACCTCCGAACACATCCTGCAGACGCGAACAGCTACGCTAGTCTGAAGCGTGAGCTCGTCCGAAAATTAGGCGACGACCGCGAGGCCTACACGCAAGCCAAGAGCAGGTTCGTCGCAGAGATTTTGCGGCGCGTTGACAAGACTTCAACTGATGCGGATCGGCAACTTTGATGCCTTTTTCAGCATTCTGCTAGAACTCGACGTGGGCACGGAGCCCGGGGACGACAACTGGTCCGCGGTCGCGGTTGTAGCCTGGGTTGACGATGTATTGCAGGCCGGGAGCGAGATAGAGGCCGCGCCAGAGATGCGCGGTGTAATAGGACTCGAGAATCGCTTCGCGGCCGTATGTGAGCTTGCCGTCGCCGAGCAGGAAGCCCAGGCCACCGTCGGCGAGATAGTTTTGGTGGTCTTTAGCGATGCCATTGCTCACGATGGCGAAGCCAGCGCGATCGAAGCGGCGGTGCCAGGCAGCGCCTGATGCGCCGAGTCCGGTGGCGAAGGTAAGGTCGACCTCGGTATACGCGAAGGATTCGGTCTTGCCGTTGTTCCAGCCGAAGCGGGCGAAGGCGGTGAGGTTGGGAGTGAGGCTTTGCTCAAGGTTCGCGCCGAATCCGTATTTGCGGGTGATGTGCCAGGGATGGGCCGTGATTTCCGGTGCGGGAGTGACCCCGTTGACGTAATTTGCGACGGCCTGCCGGTAGATGCCCATGTTGGCGTAATTGGTGTAGGCGAGAAGGCGAATAGTGCCGGATTTGTGCGGGATGAAACCGCGGCGCAGTTCGTACTCCCAGTTTTCGGCGTGAGCGGACCAGGGGCGATAGACGAGGTCGGGGCCGTTGGCCACTTTGGGCATCAGAGCCTCGGCGAAGCGGAAGCCCCAGTTGCGGTCTTCGTAGTCGACGGTGAGGCCGACGGTGTAGCCGCGCGTGTCGGCAGCGTAGTCGTAAGCGCCGTTGTTGTCGGTGGTCCAATTGACGAACTGGAAGTGCGTGTCGGAGCCGACCGAGTTTATATCGAAGAAATCGGGCATGCTGAACTTGCCAAGCCGGATTTCGAGGCGGCGGCGCGGGAGCTGGTCAAACAGGCTAAGGTAGCTGCGCGAGTTCTCAACCGTATCGTGGCTGAGGGCGAAGACTTTGTGGATCATGCCGCGGCCGAGGTAGGGAGCCTTGCTCAGTAGAGGGTTGCGGACAATGTCCAGGTTGGTGAATCCGGCGAGACCGAGGCCGGTGCTGAGGGCCGCTCCGCCGGCCTCCTCGATGTCGACGAGCAATTCTGTGGAATGGTTCAGCTGCACGCCGGTGTAGAGCGTTAACAGGCGCGAGGTGGCTTTTTCGTAGTGCGGGCTCAGGCTGTTCTTGCCGCTGTATGCGGCGTGAAAGCCAGGATGGGCCTGGAAGATGAAATTGGCCTGCGCGGAGAACCAGAGACGGTGGTTGTTGAGGTGCGGGAACATGGCCGGCGGGTCGGTGGTAGGGTCCGCAGTTTGCGCTTGCGCAGCGGGATCAAAGATAGATGGAGTGGCCGGGGCTGGCTGGGCGAGGACAGGCAGGCCAATCAGCCATAGCGACAATGGCAACAGCCAAAGCTGTCGAACTTTGAACATATCGGGTTGGGACAAGCGCATCACAGCGGAGGTAATTCGCTAATTTATCACAACGAGTTAACCATGGTTAACGACCTGGCAAGCGATCGCAGCGCTGAAAAGAGAGCTGGGGCATCTCCAAAGACAATTTCCCGCAAACTCGCCAGCAAGTGTTTGAAAACTATAGGCGAATGATGGAAGGAGCGCTACCCGGCTGTGGACTGGATTGAGCGAAAGTGGACTTGCGGGAAAATAAACAGGACAGGCCGGAGCCCCCGAGCCTGCCCTTGTATCCCTCCCGGTTAGAAGGGCAACGTGATGATTGGAGCATAGCCAGACGAGGTTGCAGTCTGATTTCAGATTCGTGAAAATCTCGTGAATTTGGCCTGGGAGCCAAGAGATGCAACGCAAACGGTTTTGCGGCTGCGGCCCGCGAGTTGGTGCGTAGGAGCGGGTGGCTGCTATAGTGATCGGCGAAAAATAAGTTCATGCTGCCGAGCATTTCGCCGTTGAAAGGGATGGATGGCCTCAATACGCAAGCTGGATGAATCCCGTCGTATGCAGCAGCGGGCCGCGGAATTCATTCCGGGCGGCGTCAATTCTCCGGTTCGCGCATTTCAGGCCGTGGGGGGCGACCCGGTGTTTTTCGTCCGCGGGCAGGGTTCGCATATGTTTGATGCGGACGGCAACGAATACATCGACTACGTTGGTTCCTGGGGGCCGCTGATTCTGGGTCACGCTTTTCCTGCTGTCCTCGATGCAGTGGTTGACGCGGCCGCAAACGGCACTAGCTTCGGCGCTTCGACCCCCGCGGAGGCCGACCTGGCCGAACTGGTGGTGGGTGCGTTTCCCAGCATGGAGAAAGTCCGTTTTGTCAGTTCGGGAACGGAAGCGACGATGTCGGCGATCCGGCTGGCGCGGGCCCACACTAAAAGAAAATACATCGTCAAGTTTGAGGGCTGCTATCACGGCCACGCGGACGCGTTGCTGGTGAAAGCTGGATCGGGTGTGGCGACGCTCGGCATTCCAGGGTCGGCGGGCGTGCCGGAAGAGTTCACCCAACTGACCCTGGCTTTGCCTTTTAACAACGTGCTGGCGCTGGAACATGCATTTCAGAAGTTCAAGCACCAAATCGCATGCGTGATCGTCGAGCCGGTGGTCGGGAACATGGGCTGCGTGCCGGCCGCCGACGATTTTCTGGTTGCGCTGCGCATGATTACCGAGCGGGAGCGCACAGTGCTGATTTTCGATGAAGTGATGACCGGCTTCCGCGTGGCTTACGGCGGCGCGCAGGAACTGTATAGCGTGAAACCCGATCTGACGACTCTGGGAAAGATCATCGGCGGGGGACTTCCGGTGGGTGCTTACGGCGGGCCCGACGAGATCATGAAACTGGTTGCGCCATTGGGGCCGATGTACCAGGCGGGGACGCTGTCGGGAAATCCGCTGGCCATGGCCGCGGGCTATGCGACGGTGAAGCACTTGAGCGATCACCGAAAAGAGATCTATCCAAAGCTGGAGAAGCTGAGCGGGGAAGTGGTTGCGGGAGTGATGGTGGCGGCGAAAGAGGCTGGTGTCACCGTCTGCGCGAACCGGGTGGGGTCGATGTTCACCTGGTTTTTCACAGAAGGTCCGGTGACGGATTGGACGTCGGCGTCGAAATCGGACGTCGAAGCGTTTGGGAGATTTTTCCACGGCATGCTCGATGCGGGGGTCTACCTGCCGCCGGCGCAATATGAGTCGGCGTTTCTGGGGGCGGCGCATTCGGACGAGGACGTTCAGAAGACGGTTGTCGCAGCCAAGAAATCCTTCGCGTCGATTAGGAAGTAATTCACCCGGGAATCGCCCAAACGCAGGCCTTCGGGATGACGTCAAGCGGCTCCTATGTCATCTCAGGGATGGCTACATACTCGAATCCCAACGGCTTGTAGCGGGCGATCAGGTGATCGGTCGCGATTACTGTCTGGGAGCGGTCGGCGCCCATCTGCTTGTGACCGCCATCGTGCAGCAGAATGACATCGCCGCCGCTGATCCTACCCGATACTTTGCGTTCGATCTCTTCGGCTGGTGGCGCGTTCCAGTCGTAGCCGGTGATGTTCCACATGACCGGCTCGAGGCCGAGTTCGCGGGCGATGCGCAGGACGGCGGGGCGGCGTCCTCCGAATGGAGGACGGAAAAGCCGGCACTGGACGCTGGTTGCATCGTTGATTGCGTTTTGGCAGGCGGTTAGCTCCGTGCGAATCTCGGATGCGCTCTTAGAGATGAGCAGTGGATGGGTGAAGGTGTGGTTGCCGATGGCGTGACCGGCCTTCAGGATTTCGCGCGCGATGTCGGGACGCTGCTGGACATAGCGGCCAATGAGGAAAAATGTGGCGCGGGCCTGATGTCGGGCAAGGACTTCAAGCAGTCGAAGGGTGTGGGGATCGTTGGGGCCGTCGTCGTAGGTGAGCGCCAGTTTCTTTGTGCCGCGGGGAGCGCGAAAAAAGGTGCGTCCATACCACTGGCCGGTGGGGGCCATGGATTGATAGCCGGCAGCGGCGACGGCCGCCACTCCCGCGGTACACAGTCCGAGGGCTAGCATGGAGGGATTGTAATGGATTGGGTCATTGGGGAATTTTGTAATTGAGCAATTGAAAGGACGGTGGAGTCATGATTAAGCTATTTTTTGCTGTTAACTCTTCCCGCAATTGCCGGAATCGGGCCGAGCACGATATGCTGCCACTTCGAGTCTCGCTCTGCCACCATGGCAAAACTTTTTGAACTGCCGCGCTATATCGCCGTGGAAGGACCCATCCGCGTCGGTAAGAGCACGCTGGCGCGCATTCTGTGCGAGCGACTGAATGCGCAGCGGGTGGCGGAACCTGAGAACAATCCTTTCCTGGGGCCGTTTTACGACGGCGAGCGCGGTGCCGGTTTTCAGGTGCAGATGACGTTCCTGGTGAAGCGATTCGAGCAGTTGCACGCTCTGGACGTGGGACCGCAATCTAACAAAACCGTGGTCGCCGATTACATTTTCGAGAAAGACAAACTGTTTGCCTGCCTGAACTTAAGCGACGCGGAACTGGAGACGTACAACCGCTATTACGACCACTTTCGCGAACAGGTGCCGACGCCGGATTTGGTGATCTATTTGCAGGCCTCGCCCGAGGTGCTGAAAAAGCGGCTGAAGAAAAAAAATGCGTCGAATGAGCGAGCCATCAGCGACGATTATCTGGAGGAAGTGGCCAAGGCTTACGAGCACTTCTTTTTTCACTACACGTCGTCGGACCTACTGGTGGTGAACACTTCGGAAATTGATTTTGTCGACCGCAACGAAGACCTGCAGGAGCTGCTGCGCAAGGTCACCGAGCCGATCAAAGGCACGCAGTATTTTCTGCCGCTGGGCGGACAGGACGCAGCGAAGGCATCTTAGACAACGGCTGGGGTTGTTATGGAAGAGCTTCGCGTGGGTGATCAGCGTGTCCGGTACGACCGCGAGGCCACGGCGGCCGGGTACCGCTCTTTCTCAGCGGATCGAAGTAACGACATGTACCATCGCAATTTTGCCCCTCAGTGGGCTGAGATTTATCCGGCAGCCTTCCGCGAACTCCTTGATCAACTTGGTGTCGATGCTAGCAAGGTCGGGGAAGTTTATGATCAGGTCGGTCCGTTTGAGCAAGAGATACGCCCTACCGGCGGATGGTTCTATTTTGTGGGTCAGTTAGTGGAGCCGGGTGAGCGGCTTGTGCAAGATGGTGATTTTCAGTATTGGTTTCAGCCGTCGTTTCCTCGCCCTCCAGCATGTTTCGGTGACGAATGCGGCGCAATCGAATTCGTGGCACAGGTTCGCTGGGTGCTTGACGACAGCGCCGGATATTAAGCATCTCGTTGCCCCTTTCGCCCCGTGGGGCCCACTCTGCTAGCTATTTCTACCCACGGCTTGCGCCGGGAGCTGCATTTTTTTGCCGTTTCGCGGCTCCTCGGACTGCGCGGGTGAGAAGCTGAGCCACACCTACGGGATGCGAGGTGTGGCGTTTGAAATTCTTCCACAAACGGCGGGGGTTGCCGCTCATTCCTTCGGGCGTCAGGCGGTGTGTGGCGTCGTCGATGGTGTAGACGTAGCGCCAGGCGAGGCCTCCGGCGAAGTCAGCGGGATTCTGCTCGCATACCAGTTGGCAGTTCAATTGAGCTTCTTCGCTATTAAACAGCGTTTGCTTTCCCGGGCCATAGGTAGTGTGGGAATAGTCGTGGTTCTGATGGACGATTGTCACTACGGCTGACGCGTCCACAACCGCAGCGCCGAGTGAGCGCGCTTTCCAGATCAGCCAGTTGTCCCACCAGAAGCGGCCGATGGCAAGCGGAGGCATGGGCGGGTAGAGGCCGCGGGTGAAGGCGAAATAGTCGATGCTGCGGGCGATCTGCAGCACACCCTCGGACCGGGCCTGGTCGCGGACCCGCGCCGCCCATCTGGCTTCGTTGAATGCGATCGGCTCTTTGATGTCGACGTCAGTGCGGCGGCCGACCATCAGGAACCCGCGCTCCGCCGCGGCGACGCGTGAAAGCGCCTGCGGAAAATCGTCAAACAAAATGATGTCGGCGTTGACGTAGCAGAGGAGCGGAGTCTGGCTGAGCTCCTCGGCTTTGGCGAAAATGTCGCTGACCAGAGGGGTGCCCCAGCGGTTCCGCTGAATGTTTGGGAAGTGCAGCAAGCCGAGTTCCTTGGCGAGGTCACCGGTACCTTCGTCGTCGCCGAACAGGATCACCTGGGGACGGGGATTCATGCGCGTCCATGCGGTGATGGCATTGCGTTGGATGATGCCGATGTGTCCGCGAAAAGGTTTTGGGATGGCAAAGATGGTGAGGGGACAGGCAGCAGAGGCCGACGGGGCGGTGCTCATGCGAAGCCCTCGCCAATGCCGAGTCGAACATAGTGAACGCCGGAAACGCCCTGCAAAAAGGCGACGGAACGCCAGCAGTCGATTATGGTGCGCGGCGATCCGGCCCGAATCCACTGGCTTGCAGGAATTTCAGCGAATTCAGGCCACGCGGTGGCGAGTACGACCAGGTCCGATGGACCGATGCATTCCAGCGCGCTGGCGGTGAAGGTCACATTATCGAGCGTAACGCGCGGCGAGTGCTTGCCGTAAGCCGGATCGAAGGCGAGCACCTTCACACTCCTCCTGGCCAGTTCGCGCATCAGAAGAAATCCCACGGCTTCTTCGACCACGTCGGTGCCCGCTTTGTAGGTCAGGCCGAGAATGCCGGCGGAGCCGTGTCCGCGATGCTGCACCAGGTCGGCAAGCCACTGGACCTGAGCGCGATTGAAGCGGTCCACGGTCTGGGCGAGGTCGGGAGGAACGCCGAGGTTGCGGGCGAGCTGGGCGAGAGCGAGATTGTCACGCGGGAAGCATGGGCCTCCATAGCTGACAGCGCCTTTCAGATATTTGGGCCCGATGCGGGTGTCGTTGCCGAGGGCGGATGTGACCACGTCCACGTCGGCGCCGGGCAGTTGCTCGCAGATGCGGGCCAGCAGGTTGGCGTAGCTGATTTTTGTGGTGACGTAGGTGTTGACGGCGAGCTTGGTGATTTCGGCGTTGACGAACGACATGCGCGCGACTGCCGGCTTGTTTTCCCAGACCTCGGCGTAGAGTTGCGAGAGAACGTCTCCGGCACGTCGATCGGACTGGCCGATCAGAAGCATGTCGGGATTCAGGAAATCGCGAATCACGCTGCCCAGCGCGATGAATTCGGGGCTATAGCAGAGGCCGAAGTCCCTGCCCATGGTCTTGCCGCTGATGTTTTCCAGCAATTCGCGCACCGGGCCGCCGGTGGTTCCGGGCATCACGGTGCTGGTGAGGACGACGACGTGATAATCGGATCTCGCGGCGAGGGCGCGCGCAATGCCGTGGCAGACGGGGTCCACGTACCGCAGGGAGAATCCGCCGGCGGGGTCGCTGGGGGTAGAGACCACAATGAAACTGATGTCGGAACCGCGCACCGCGGACTCCACATCGCTAGTGGCTTTCAGTCGCGACTTGCCCTTTGCGACCATCTCCGGTAGTCCCGGCTCGTGCACCGGAGCCTCGCCGCGATTCAGCGCGTCTACTTTATTGGGATCGAGATCTACGCCGGTCACTGTGAGGCCTTTGGCGGCGAGACATGCAGCAAGGGGCGAGCCGAGCCTTCCCAGCCCGATGACGCAGGCTTTGAAGCTCATCGGGCCTCCGCGGTCAGGCACAAGTGCCAGCCGAAATGCCGTTCCATCCAGCGAAACGTTTCGGTCGGCATCCAGCTCCAGGGCCACGCTTTCACGTACTCGTACTTCACATATTGCGGGATGCTATAAGGAAAGATGTGGTCCACAAACGCTTCCGTGAGGCGAAATCCGGAATGCTCAATGAGCGCTCGGCCTTCACGGCGCGTGTAGGTGTAGGTTACCGGGCAGCCGGTTTGCGCCTCGGAATTCTTCGCCACCAGTTCGTTCAGCCGCCAGAATTGCCCCCTGCCGTAGCCCATCAGGATCCAGAACACCTTCCATGAAAGTTTGTTGTAGACCATGATTTTTATGGTTGTTCCCGGCCGTGCGTACGCGCGCATCTGTTCGACCACGCGCTCGGGATGCGGCGTGTGATGAATCACACCGAAGGTGTAAATCAGATCGTAGTGTTGCGGCGGCACCACCGAAGCGAGCTCTTCGGCGCTGCCGTGATAGAAGCGGATGCGGTCGCTGAGTCCGAAGACCTCCGCCCGTTTGCGAGCCAGTTCGAGAGACTGCGCCGACAGGTCGATCGCGGTGACCTCGGCGCCGTGCCGAGCAAAGTTGATGGTATCGGTGCCGAGGCCGCAGCCGATCTCAAGCACCTGCTTGCCCCGCCAGCGCTCGAATTCGGCGAAGCGCGGAATGTGCGGCTCTATGAAATATTTTCGGGCTTCGACTTCGTCGAAATACTCGCGCGATCCGACCGGCTTGGGCGAGTGACGGATGTTGCAGGGACGCTGGTCCCAGTAGCGCTGGACCTCGTCGACAGTGACTTGGGCGAAATCGGTCATTCGTTCTCAGCGAGTGTCGTCGGTTCCTAACTTACCAGAAACCGCCGACGAAGCATGCGCTGCAATAGGAGAGACGCAAGTAAACTGCTTGTTATCTTGTGCTTAAGTGGACTCATCGGCGCTCGACGCCGCGAGGTTATACGGCTACAATACTTCCAGCATCGCGCAAGATGCTTACGGGCTCTATCCGGCCGGGCCGGAGGGGCACTGGAGGAACGATGAGTCTCACGCCGATGGGCGGACGTCCGCAGGACGATCTCCGCCGCAACGTCACCACCGCGACCCTGCGGGAACTGAAACTTCACCACGAACCGATCACCTGCCTCACTGCGTATGACTACACGACTGCTCGTCTGGTCGACGAAGCGGGCGTGGACATTGTGCTGGTGGGTGATTCGCTGGCGCAGACGATGCTGGGATACGAAAACACGCTCTCGGTGACCATGGACGAGATGCTGCACCATGTTCGTGCCGTGCGGCGCGGGGTGAAGCGCGCTCTTCTGATGGCCGACATGCCCTTCGGGTCCTACCAGGTTGATGCCGACGACGCGGTGCGCAACGCGGCCCGGTTCGTGAAGGAAGGCGGAGCAGAGGTAGTGAAACTGGAGGGCGGCGAAAAGCGAGTAGGCATCGTTCACCGGCTGCTTGATGCCGAGATTCCCGTGGCTGGGCACATTGGCCTGACACCGCAATCTGTGAACGTAATGGGCGGATACAAAGTGCAGGGCAAGAATTTGAAGGCGGTGGAACAGTTGATGCGCGATGCCGTCGCGCTGGATCGGGCCGGGGTCGCGTGCCTGGTGCTGGAAGGCATTCCGCGAGAAGTGTCGGCGATGATCACTGCGGAAGTTTCCGCGCCCACTATCGGAATTGGCGCCGGCCCGGAGTGCGATGGGCAGGTGCTGGTGTTTCACGATCTGGTGAATCTGACGCTGCATCCACCGGCCAAGTTTGTACGCCACTACGCAGACGCGTCGTCTCTGATCACGAACGCGGTGCAGTCCTATTGTGCGGATGTGAAGCAACGGCGATTTCCAGCGGACGAAGAGTCGTATCACTTGCCGAAAGAAACCCGGGCCGGCCTGGAGACGGTGCTCGAGCGCAAGCGGGCGATGCGCCGGTAACAAAATCGCCACCGATTTCGTACTCGTCCTGAAGAATCCCTGACAGTGCGCACGATTACCAAGATCGCGGAGATGCGGAGCGCGTCCGACTGGGCGCGCACGCGCGGCCGGCGAATTGGCCTGGTGCCGACGATGGGCGCGCTGCATGATGGCCACTTGTCACTGGTCCAGGCGGCTCGATCGGCGTGCCAGTGTGTGGTTGTTTCTATCTTCGTCAATCCCACGCAGTTTGGCCCGGGCGAGGACTTGGCAAAGTATCCGCGAAATCTGGAACGCGACAAGGAACTGCTTGAACGCGAGAACGTAGATGTGCTGTTTGCGCCTGAAGTGCAAGAAGTGTATCCCGCGGCTAATACGACTTGGGTGAACGTCGAAGGCCTAAGTGACCGACTGGACGGGCGTTCCCGGCCGGGCCACTTTCGCGGGGTGGCGACTGTCGTCGCCAAGCTGTTCAACATTGTTACACCCGATGTAGCATTTTTTGGACAAAAGGATGCGGCCCAACTCGCCGTCATCCGGCAGATGGTGCGCGATCTGAATTTCTCGGTTGAGATTGCTGCCGGGGCCATTGTTCGCGAGCCGGACGGTCTGGCGATGAGCTCGCGAAATGTCTATCTCGATGCCCAGCAACGAGAGCAAGCGCTGGTGCTGGATCGCTCGCTAAAAGAGATTGAGAATATGCATGCCGCAGGCGAGCGCTGCGCAGCGAGTTTGATCGCACGCGGGATGCAGGAAATCGGGGCCGTGCCGGCGGTGAAGGTAGACTTTCTCGAGATCGTGAATCCCGACACGCTCGAACCCGTCGAGAGTGTACATGGCAAGGCCCTAGTCGCGGTGGCGGTATGGATCGGCCCTACTCGCCTGATCGACAATGTCGTGCTGCAAGCGGACGACGATACCTAGCGTAATCGTTTCGGCCCGGAGACGAAGGGATTGCCCGCGAGCAGGAACCGCAGGGGATCGTCGACGGCTACGCGAATGCCAATGCGGGGCGTGCGCCGAATCCGACCGACGGATGAACCATCGTCAGCGATCCAAAGACCCGCAGACAGCGAGGTCAGGTCGCATCCGTTGTCTCGCTTGCTAGTAATGCCGAATGCCTCAGTCAGCTTTCCCGGGCCACTCGTCAGCCGAAGCAGATCACCCCGGTGAGTAATGGAAATGCCGCGTTGCTTGGCCATCTGGACTTCGCCGGCGATTGGCTCGAGAGCCCGGAACAAGACACCTCCGGGCGTGCCGGAGGGCTGGCAACTGACGTTCAGGCAATAGTGCATCCCATAGATGAAGTAAACGTAAGCGTGCCCAGGCGGACCAAACAGAACGGAATTTCGCGCGGTCATGCCGCGGAAGGCATGCGCCGCCGGGTCTTTGAACCCGAGGTAGGCCTCGACTTCGACGATCCTGGCTGCCATCGAGATCTTGGTTCGCGACCCACGAATCAGTATCTTGCCGAGCAAATCTCTCGCCACCCGCCGCGGATCGCGATCGAAGAAGCTGCGAGGCAGAGGGCGAAGATCGCGTTTTGGCATGCGAGCGAAGGCTTTGGCCTATGCCGCGCCCTTGGCGGCTGTCTTGAGATATTCCAGCACTTCCTCTGCGTGCCCTTGCGCCTTCACGTTGTTGAAGATGTGCTGAATTTTCCCGTCCGGGCCGATGATGAAAGTCGTGCGCGCCACTCCCATCACTTTCTTCCCATACATGTTTTTTTCTTTGATCACACCGAAGGTATTAGCAGCGGTTTTGTCCGCATCGGCCAGCAAAGGAAAGGGTAGATCGAACTTGTCCTGAAATTTCTTCTGCGCTTTAGAAGTGTCCGGAGAAATTCCCAGGAGGACGGCTCCGGTTTTCTGCAGTTTCCTGTACCCGTCGCGGAACTCGCATGCCTCGATGGTGCATCCGGGGGTATCGGCGCGAGGATAAAAATACAAAACCACCGTCTTGCCGCGCAGGTCTTTGAAACGGACGTCATTTCCATCCTGGTCCTGCAAAGTTAAGTCGGGCACCTTATCATGAATGTTCATGGCAAATTCTCCTTCTAAGAATCCGGAAGCGCGCGGCGGTCTCATACCGCAGCCATCCCGCTGGAACATAAAGTTATACCGCAGGCTGGCGGCGGCCGTCATTTTGTTGCTGGGCATAGGTCCGTTGCGAGCGGTGGCGCAGGAGGAGGCTCCAGAAGTTGCGCCCCAGGATCGGCCAAAACCGAAGACCCACGACAAAGGACCGCGGGCGCTGGCGTTGCTGGAGATTGCCTCGTCGGGGCGGGGAACGGTGTTTCCCATCGCAATTCTGGTCGACGGAAAATGGTACGACGCGAGCGCTTACAAAGCTTCCCCCACGCCGCTCGCGCTGGAACCGGGAACGATTTACGAAGGAATGCGAGCTGGAAATCCACAGGGCCTGCTGACGATCGCAAGCGTGCTGCACAGCGACGCTGCCGGAGCGAAATATAGCTGGCTCGCGAAGGGCGCGTGGCTGGCGGAAGGCGCAACGGTCGCGAGTACCGGACACAAAGCCGAGACTGCACCGCTTGGGCTCGAAGGGAAAGATGATCCGCCACGCCTGTCAAAAGCGCCTCCAGCGAACGTTCCAAGTGCTGCGCCGAAGTCCAGTACCAACATCCCGCCCGGTCCCGCGAATCACGACAAGGCAACGCCAAAGAACCCGGCCGCCAGCGCGGCTCCCAATGACGATAGCCCCGTCAAACTGAGACGAGGCAAGCCAGTGCAACCGCTCCCCGAGGACAAGAATGAGCCGCATGGTGTGCTGCAAACCGTGCTGGCGATCTCGGATGCGGATGTTCGAGATCCGGTTTCGTTCCGCTACGACTGGGACAAGACCGAACGCGAGGCCCGACAAAAACAAATTGAGGCGATGGCGCAGGAGGCTGTGCACACGTTTCTGCAGAGCCGCGCCAGCGGCTCGCCGCCGAAGAAGCCATCGTCGAAGATCGCGATCACAAAGGCCGATGCAAGACCGGAGCCTCTGTTGCTCGACCACGTTTCGCTAGTGGCCGCCGATGTTTGGCGAGGCAACCAGCCTGTCCTGATATATACAGCCGAGGCCGATGTTCCGCCGAACCACGGTGTGAACCAGCATCCGGAAGACAGCTCCGCATCCCAGTGCTTCGTGACCGTAGTCGCGCGTTCCGATATTTATGGGAATCTGAAACAGCTGTTTGCTTCGGTCACCGACCGCTTGCATCTGGACGTGGCGCCGCGCCTGGAGTTCATTGATGCCGTGGACGCGGATGCCGACGGGCGCGGAGAACTGGTTTTTCGCGAGACGACAGATTCAGCTTCCGGCTTCCTGATTTACAAGCCAGGCGGCGATTCGCTGTTTAAGATGTATGACAGTCTGAATCTGCAGTGAACTGGAGCTGATGCTTTCACGCCGACAATTCCTCTGGTCGGCGGCGCGCGCCGCCGCGGTGACCGCCGTCCCTGTGGCCTTTAGCGCCTGCACCAAGTCGCACTCAGAGACGCGGCCTGCCGGCCTTTCCGATCCGCAGGGCGCAAACCTAAGAGATCCGGTCTCATTCCCCAAGGGGTTTTTCTGGGGCGCCTCGACGGCGGCCTACCAGATTGAAGGTGCCTGGAACGAAGCGGGCAAGGGGGAGTCGATCTGGGACCGCTTTGCACACACACCCGGGAAAATTCTGAATGGGGATACTGGAGATGTCGCCTGCGATTCCTACCATCGATGGAAAGACGATCTCTCACTGCTGCGGGCGATGAACCTGAACAGCTACCGCTTCTCGATTGCATGGCCACGCGTGCAACCGGCTGGGGCCGGTGCAATGAATCCTTCAGGTGTCGATTTCTACAGCCGTGTCGTGGACGCTCTGCTGGAAGCACGAATCCGGCCGCTAGTCACGCTCTATCATTGGGACCTTCCGCAAGCGCTTGACGATCACGGAGGATGGCTCGATCGCGATACGGCCCAGCGTTTTGCCGACTACGCGGGAGCAATGGCCAAGTTGCTGGGAGATCGCGTACACGATTGGGTGCTGATTAACGAGCCGGGCGCCTTCACTTATCGTGGGTACCTGGATGGGACGCACGCTCCCGGACGTGCCAGCCTGGTGGACTTTCTGAAGGCCACTCACACGGTGAACCTGGCTCAGGGTGCTGGATTCAGAGCGCTCAAAACGGAACGACCGAGCGCGCGCGTCGGCACCGCGTTCAATATGTCTTTGTGCGAACCGGCCACGGACTCGCCGGAGGACCGGGCCGCAGCGGAACGTGCCCACGCCATCACCAATTTGTGGTTTCTGGAAACTGCGTTAAATGGGCGCTATCCCGAGGCGCTGGTATTCCTGCCCGAACGAATCATGGGAATCATGTCTGGCGACGATGAGAAGATGCGCGCACCGCTGGATTTTGTTGGAATCAATTTGTACTATCGCACCATCGTATCGGCACCAGCGGTGAGTGAACGATTAGTGCACACGCAGGACTGGATATTTCCCGCGAACCTGCAAGGTGGTCAGCAAGGTCCGAAGACTGCCTTCGGCTGGGAGGTCTGGCCGCAGGCACTGCATGACATGGTAATGCGTATCACGCGCGATTATCGACGCCCGGTGATTGAGATCACCGAAAGCGGCTGTTCATACAAGGATCGCTCCGATGCGAACGGCGTTGCTGATGATTTTCGGTTGAACTATCACCACGATTATCTGGCCGCGCTTTCACGGGCCATGGCGAGCGGAGCCAACGTCCGCGGATACCATGCCTGGAGCCTGCTCGACAACTTTGAGTGGGCCGCGGGGTACAGCCAGCGATTTGGGTTGGCGTATGTCGACTTCCAGACGCAGAAGCGTACTTTGAAGAAATCGGGCAGGTGGTATGCACAGGTTGCCGAAAGCAATCGATTGAGCAGGCAGCCTATTTCTGCGTAAGGACCAGTTCGCCGTTTTCCACTTTCATTCCCCCGACGAACTCCGGCAATTTCAGGCGGTCGCGTTGCTCCGAGAGTTTCTGCTGCAGCGCCGGATTTACCAAAGAGACCGGCACGCTCAGGTCACCGACTTTGAATTCCGTAGGCTCAAAGCTGGCGTAGCCGTCTTTCGATCCAATGTGGCCTGAGATGGTGATCCAGACGTCTTTGCCGGCAATTTCAGTGAGGAACTGGCCGTGGACCAGGTCGCCATCGAAGCTGACCTGCTGATCTTTGATTGTCGGTGCGCCGCTGCCCAAGTTCGTGTCCGGGGTGAGTTGGGCGCCTGCCGTGCCCAGCGACTGGGCCAGGACTGCGCTGATTTCGTTGGAATTGATGTGGACGGCGGCTTTGGGCTGCGACGCGGTCGCGGTCGTTTCGGCGGTCTGCGCCGCTGCGGTCGAAAGTGATTGTGTGGCGTCGGTGGATTGTTGCAACTGCGCCATCTTCTGGTCGAATGAGTCCGCGTTGGCGGCGACCGCGGCCGCGGGCATTGGCGTGGCTACCGGAACAGGGCGTTTCAGAACCAACACGATCGCGACCAGAGAGGCAGCCAGCGTGGCAATGCTGATGATGCGATCCAGTTTGATCTTCATGGCCATATGCAGACGAAGGACGGCTATCCAAGTTGATGCTAGCGCCACTGGAGAAAGGAGCGGAGTAACGAAGGTCACACGTACGGCAGGCAGGAGTACCTTGTGGAGACCGTCTTAAGGCTGCGCATCGAGTTTTTTCACGAGCAACTCGTTCACCAACTTTGGGCTGGCCTGTCCCCTCGAAAGTTTCATGACCTGCCCGACAAAAAATCCCAGCATGGTTGTCTTGCCGGCGCGGTACTGTTCGATCTGTTTCGGGCTCGCTTCCAGCACTTCGTCAATGACCTTCTCCAATGTGCCGGTGTCGGTGGATTGCTGTGGCCTGCCTTCTTCCTCATAAACGGCAGGGAAATCACGGTCCCGCTCAAAGCAAAGATCGTAGAGGTCTTTCAGCATTTTGCCCGAGATCGCGCCGGACTCGACTAAATCCGCGGAGATCGCAATGCCCGCCATCGAAATCGGAGACTGTCCGATCACAATTCCTTTGGCTTTGAGCCGGCCCATGAGTTCGCCCTGCACCAGGTTAGCAACCCGCTTCGGATTCTTTGCCGCCTTGGCCGCGGACTCGAACTGATCTGCCAGCAACCGTGAGCTGGTGAGGACTGCGGCATCATATTCAGTGATGCCATAGGCCGAAACCATGCGCTGGCGGCGGGCTTCCGGCAGCTCCGGTAACGCACCGGCGATCTCCGACGCCCAGCGAGTGTCTACCACAAGCGGGAGCAGATCCGGGTCCGGGAAGTAGCGATAGTCATGCGCTTCCTCCTTGGAACGCATGGTGTAGGTACGTCCTTGCGCGGAGTCGTAGAGGCGTGTTTCTTGCGAGATCGCGGCGCCCGACTCGAGAATCTCGATGTGGCGGGCAATCTCGAATTCCAGCGCATCGCGAATGAAGCGGAACGAATTCACGTTCTTGATTTCGGTTTTAGTGCCCAATTTCATCTGGCCGCGCGGCCGGACGCTGACGTTGGCATCGCAACGCAACGAGCCTTCTTCCATGTTGCAGTCGCTGACGCCCGTGTAAAGAATGATTTCTTTCAATCGCGTCAGATACTCGTAGGCCTCGTCCGGCGAGGACAAGTCGGGGTCAGTGACGATCTCAATCAGCGGCACTCCGGTACGGTTCAAATCAATCGCCGTCTTGGTCGCCGATTCCGCAAATCCCTCGTGCAGGCTCTTGCCGGCATCCTCTTCCATGTGGATGCGGGTAATGCCGACCTTCTTTTTTCCGGAAGCCAATGAAATCTCAACGAAGCCGTGCTCAGCGAGCGGCTTATCGAACTGGGAAATCTGATAGCCCTTGGGCAGGTCAGGGTAGAAGTAATTCTTCCGCGCAAAAATGCTGACTTCGTTGATGCGGCAGTTGAGCGCCGTAGCGGCCAGCACCGCATACTCCACGGCCTTGCGGTTCAATACCGGCAAAACTCCGGGAAGCCCCAGGCAGACCGGGCAGACGTTCGTGTTCGCCGGATTGCCGAATTTTGTGGAGCAGGAGCAGAAAATCTTCGACTCGGTGAGCAGTTGGATGTGAACTTCAAGTCCGATCACCGGCTCAAAGGCTGTCGAGTTGGCTGATGTGGAGGTGGAAGCGGGCTGCATAGCGAAAAGTATAGATGCAAAACGCAATAGGCTAACGTTTGTCCATCGAAAGTTCGAAGTAGAGAAGCTCCTTGCCTTCGGCGTCAAAGACGCGCGTAACGTCAAGGTTGGCGCCGGCGAGCGGCTCTGGGATTCCGGCGACGTCAAAGAACAGGAACCCTGACTGGGTAGAGTGTGGCTCCACGGCGTGAGCGCCGAATTGCGACGATTCGACCTCATGTCTCTCCTTGTCGCTGATCGTGCCCTTTACCTTCTTGCGCGGTATGGGGATTGGCAAAGGATTGGTTCGCGCCTGCGGGTTCGCCATCCGGCGGTAGAGGTCATCGGGAGTGACGGGAGAGAGTTTGGAGTGGTCCCTGGTGATCAACTGCACGTTGAGGTCTGGGAAAGACACCGCACGATCGCCATTGTTGGTGACGACAAAAAAGACCGGGAGGAATCCTCGTTCGCGGAAGTCGATCGAGAAGACTCGTGCCTTGTCTGGCGTGTCATACGCATCGGCCGCGATACAGACCCTTTCAGTTGTGTGATCATCGTGCGAAGGGTAGCTGTTGCAGGCCTGCGGAACCGGCCGGGAAAAATCACGGCCAAATGCTGCAGAGGCCAAGAAAGAGAAAACCCAGATCGTGCATCCCGCCAAGAGGCGTCGCATATATCGATTATAGAGCGCGGCGTCGGCTCCACGGTTGCCTGCGTTTAGAATGACTGCCATTGGTCTTCTTTATCTACAGCGCGCTGCTCGCGGTTGCGATGGCGTTGAGCCTTCCCTTCTGGCTCTACCAGATGCTGCGGCATGGAAAATATCTGGCCGGGTTCTCGGAACGCTGGGGACGTGTGCCGCAGAGAATTCTCGATCAATCGCGGGGCGCTCGCGTTGTCTGGATTCATGCGGTATCGGTCGGCGAAGTGCTGGCCGCCGCCGCGCTTGCCGACGACCTGCGCCGCCGCATGCCCGAGGTTCGACTGGCGGTCTCAACCACGACCGATACCGGCCAGGCGCTCGCCCGGCAACGCTTCGGGGATGGAAACGTCTTTTACTTCCCGGTCGATTTCGCGTTCGCCATCAAGCCCTATCTGACTGCGTTGCGACCGAGTCTGGTGATTATGGCCGAGACGGAGTTCTGGCCGAATTTTCTGCGGCTTACTAACGCCAGCGGTGCGCGCGTGGCGGTCGTCAATGCAAGAATCTCCGACCGCTCGTTTCCTGGGTATTTGCGCTTTCGGTGGCTGCTGAAGGATGTCCTTGGTAATGTAGATCTTTTTTTGACTCAAGGCGAAGAGGATGCAGCCCGGCTGAAGCAGCTTGGCGCAGCGCCGGAACGGGTGCGGGTTTCGGGCAATCTGAAATATGATCAGACGCCGCCCGCGGTACCGCCCATTGTGGGCGAGTTGCAAGCGGCGATGGACCGAGAGGCCGCTGGTCCTATGCTGGTATGCGGCAGCACGGTCGAGGGCGAAGAACCGCTCCTGCTGCGCTCCTTCGGCAACATTCTGGTACAGCATCCGAGAGCGGTGATGGTGCTGGCGCCGCGGCATCCCGAACGCGGCGGTGAAGTTGAAACCCTGCTGCGGGACATGAACATCCCTTACGTCCGGCGGTCGAGATGGAGCGGGGAAGCGCTCGCTGGCGGAGTGCTTCTGCTGGATACGATCGGCGAACTCGCGTCGATCTATTCGTTGGCGGATGTCGCTTTTGTCGGCGGAAGTCTGGTACTTCGAGGCGGTCACAACATCATTGAACCGGCGCTCCACGGCGTGGCTATAGTGGTCGGCAATCACACCGAGAACTTTCGGGACATTGTGAACCTATTCCGCAGCCGCGACGCGATTCGAATCGTGGGGCCAGCGGAATTGCCGCTCGTCCTGCTCGATCTGCTGAACGACGAGACGAAACGGCGCCAACTTGGGCGGCGCGCGGCAGAGACGATGCAAGAACAGACTGGAGCCTCGCAGCGCACAGCGGAAGCATTGGTGGCGCTCATGGAAGGTCGGTTGCAGTGCAGATGACTCGGAAAGCAAGCCCGTCGCCATGAATCCGCTCTCGTCTATTTACGGGACTGTCGCGAAATTGCGCAATGCAGTTTACGACCGCGCCTGGCGACGGGCGAATCGTCTGACCGGGCCAGTGGTCAGCGTGGGCAACTTGTCCGCAGGAGGAGCCGGCAAAACCCCTTTCGTGTTGTTACTCGGCGGGATGCTAAGAGATCGTGGGGTGAAGTTCGACGTGCTATCGCGGGGGTACGGCCGCCGCTCGCGTGGTGTTCACCTTGTCGAGGCTGGCGGTCCCGCTGCCACCTTCGGTGACGAACCGCTGCTAATTGCGCGACGGCTGCAGGTTCCCGTGGTGGTCGGGGAGGACCGCTTTACCGCCGGGCTGTTCGCGGAGTCGAAATTCGGACCGCAACTACATCTTCTCGACGACGGTTTTCAGCACCGCAGTCTTGCCCGAGACTTTGACATTGTGATGCTCGGACCGGGCGACGCGCAGGAGAGTTTGTTGCCGGTGGGTCGCCTGCGAGAGCCGCTCGTAGCTCTGTGCCGGGCGAATGCAGTTGTGATCGAGAATGGCCTCTCTCCACCGGCCGAGGCCGCCGGCAAATCGGTCTGGCGTATCGCGAGGGGCATCGCATTGCCGCCGTTACCGGCGAGGCTGGTTGCCTTTTGCGGCGTGGCTCGTCCAGAGAGATTCGTGGAACAGTTGCGTTCACGTGGCATGGATGTTGCCGCGACCCGGTTCTTCCGCGATCACCATGCATACACACAAGCGGACGTTCATGCGCTTCTCGCATTGAAGGTCCGAAGCGGCGCTGAAGCCTTCATCACTACCGAGAAAGACGAAATCAACTTAGGCCCGTTCGGCGCAGCCATAGCTCCGCTCGCGGTGGCGCGAGTGACGATGGAATTAGCCGATGCAGACCGATGCCTCGACGCCATGTTGAAGGCTGTGTCCAAACGCGCCGGCAGTTCGTGAGAGAATCTCGGTGACAACAGTTCCTCGTGCGATGAAGACAGCAGAACAAACCGGTCGGCTCAAGGACATTGTCGCGGCATTCTCACGCACGAGCGTGACGGTTCTCGGCGATCTGGTGGCCGATGAATTTGTGTTTGGCGAAATCAGCCGCGTATCGCGCGAGGCACCGGTGCTCATTCTGAAGCACCGGGAACGGTCCGTGGTGCCAGGCGGCGGTGCCAACGCCGTCAACAATCTTGCCGATCTTGGAGTGCGGGTCGTCCCGGTCGGTGTTGTCGGAGACGATGCGACCGGCGAGATGCTCGCCAAGTTTTTCGAGAAAAAGAAAATTTCAGTGTCCGGAATCTTGCAGGACAGGCACTACGCAACCGTCACGAAGACCCGAATACTCGCGGGCATGACGCACACCTCGCGGCAGCAGGTCGTTCGCGTGGATCGTGAGCCAGAGCGGGGTCCAAGTGTCACGGTGCTCAAGTCGCTGGTGTTGGCCGCTCAGCGCGCGTGCTCGAAGTCGGATGCGTTGCTGGTCTCCGATTATGGCTATGGTTCCGCTACGCCGGCCATTCTCCGGGCGGCCCGCAAAAACGGGAGCAAAATCCCGGTCGTGCTCGATTCCCGCCACCGTCTGCTGGAGTATGCCGGCGTCACAGCAGCCACGCCCAACGAGCCGGAAGTCGAGGAGGCTCTGGGAGTCCACATTGGCCAGGATTGGCGAAAACTCGTTTCATCCGGAGCCGAGGTCACGAGGCGCATGAAGCTGAAATCGCTGCTGATCACGCGGGGCCGCGACGGCATGGTGGCGTTCGAGAAGCGGAAGAAGCCGGCCGACATTCCGATCGTGGGATCCGATGAAGTTGCCGACGTGACCGGCGCAGGGGATACGGTGATCGCGGTATTCACGGCTGGGCTCGCGGCAGGCGCGAGCACTCTGGAGGCCGCTCTGCTGGCGAACTATGCCGGTGGAGTTGTCGTGATGAAGCGCGGCACAGCAACCGTGTCACGGGCGGAATTGCTGCACGCGCTCGACCAGTCACCACCGGTGATAAGATCGCATTGAGCGGCTTGGGAAAAATTGTCGGCCGGGAGCAATTGCGCGAGCGCGTGCAGCAGTGGAGGAGCGCGGGCGAAGCAGTCATTCTCTGCAACGGCGCTTTTGACCTTCTCCATGTCGGTCACGTCCGCTATTTGGAGGGAGCGAAAGCTCTCGGCGGCAGGGTCGTGGTGGCGGTAAACTCCGACTCTTCGGTCAAGGGCCTCAAAGGCGAAGGCCGGCCGGTCATGCCCGAACTGGAGCGGGCCGAAATCGTCGCCGCGCTGGAATGTGTGGACGCGGTCGTTCTGTTCTCCGAGCCAGATGTACGCGCGATCATTCGAGAAATCCATCCCGATATACAGGCCAAAGGAACAGACTACACACGTGACACCGTGCCGGAACGTGGCGCGATGTCCGAACATGGCGGGCGCGTCGAAATTGTGGGCGACGCCAAGAACCACTCGACCACTGACCTCTTGCGCGAGCGCCTGTCGCGGGTAAACAAATGAGTCGTCTGCTGGTCGTGCGACTAAGCGCGATGGGAGACGTGCTGCACTCGTTGCCTGCTGTGTGCGCTCTGGGGAAGGCATCGCCGGCGTCGCGGATCGGCTGGCTGATCGAAGAGCGCTGGGCGGAGCTTTTGTCTGCACCCGGCTCACCCCGCGAAGGGCCACGTACACCACAGCGGCCGGTGGTGGACAGTGTTCACACTGTGCGCCTCAAGGATTGGCGCCGCACACTCCTGTCTCAGCAGGCGAAGAAGCAAATTGCCACGGCATGGAGCGAAGTGCGAGCAAGCGGGTACGACGTCGCCCTGGATTTGCAGGGTGCGATACGGTCCGCTATTCTGGCGCGTTTATCGAACGCTCCGGCAATTTACGGACCGGAAGATCCGTGGGAGCGTCCGGCCGATTGGTTTTACAACCGAATAGTTGCCACCCGTGGACAGCATGTCGTGGAGCAGTGGCATTCGCTGGCCGAAGCGGTCGCAGGGCGGAGTTTGGATATGGAGCCCGCCGTGCTGCCTCGCTGCCCCCGCGCAGAAGAACTGGTGGACTCGCAACTGAAGGCCCTGAAGATCGCCGATTTTGCCGTGCTCAATCCGGGTGCGGGCTGGGGCGCGAAACGATGGCCTGCAGAGCGATACGGAGTAGTCGCGCGAGAGCTCGCGAAATCTGGGCTGCCCAGCATCGTCAACTATGGTCCCGGCGAACAGGAAGTTGCCGACGTGGTGATGCGCGAAAGTGGCCGTGCCGCAAGGCCCCTGGAAGGCTCGATTTCAGACCTGATCGCGCTTCTGCGCCGAGCGAAACTTTTTATAGGCGGCGACACCGGCCCATTGCATCTGGCCGCCGCTCTGAAAGTCCCGGTCGTCGCTTTGTTTGGGCCGACTGAGCCGGCCCGCAATGGGCCCTACGGAACCCGCAGCGTAGTGCTGCGCGACCCGGCCAGCGTGACCAGCCATGCCCGGCGCGAAGAACCTGACCCAGGGCTGGCGAAGATTGAAACCGATCACGTTCTGAGCGCTGCTAGGACGCTACTCGGTGCACAATGATGAGACCGGTGTATCGCCGATGACTTGGGGACAGATCGCGCGCAGAATTCGCGTGCCGCTCGGCTTCGTGAGCGCGGCGGCATACCTGTGGCTCGCGCGTCCAAACTGGCCGGCGATCGCGGCCGGTTCGGTCATCGTCATTTTTGGCTTGTCCTTGCGAGCAATGGCCTCGGGGCACGTCAGGAAAAACGAAGCTCTGGCCACCTCTGGACCATACGCGCACACTCGCAACCCCTTATATCTGGGTTCAATCCTGATGGCCTGTGGTTTTGCCGTAGCGGCGCGAAGTTGGTCGGTCGGCGCTTTGTTCGTCGCGCTGTTGTTGGTGATTTATATGCCCGTCATCCGCTCGGAAGAAGAATTTCTTCGCTGCAAATTTCCCGAGTTTGAAGACTATGCCCGCAGTGTTCCGAGACTGCTGCCTAGGATCGCTCCGCCGCCAGGGGTCGATGGCGGGGTTTCGTTTTCAAAAGAGCTCTACTGGCAGCACCGCGAATACAACGCGTTGCTCGGGGCTTTGGCCATGATGGCGGCCGTGGCAGCGAAGCTGATTTACTTCAAGGGCTAGTTGCTGCCGCCTTCTGCTGGCTTTTGCGCCAACTCCCGCGCACGCGCCAGTTCGGGACGTTGCGAAGCGGACCCTTCACATGATTTCAATAGTTGCGCGTAGTAGCTGGCCGCAAGAGCATGGTCGCCGGCGGCTTCGGCCGCTCGCGCCGCACCCGCGAGGCCATTGAAGCGATTGGGACTGAACTTCAGATCGGTCTGATAAGCGGCGAGTGCTTTCTGCGGCTGGTTCAACTCCAGCAGCAGGTCGGCCAGCATCTCGCGGGCCGGGATGCCGCGTGGTTCGTCGCCAAGCTTTTCCTCGCGCTCGGCGAGTGCCGTCAGCGACTTGATCGCGTCATCGTTCTTGTTCTCGGCATGCAAGACCCACGCCGCGGACTCCTCGCGGTCGCGCCCCACACCCTCTGCCATGGCCGTTCGGTGCTTTGCTTCCATATCTTTCCGAATGCCGTCCAGTGCATCGAGGTCTTTGTGCGCATCGTCGAGTTTCCCGCTGCGGGCGGCGCCGATGGCCCGGGCCCAGTAGGTGGCCGCCAAGTCGTCCGGCAGCGCGCCCTCGACGGGTTGAAGCGCCGCGGCGTCGGTCCAGTGTCGAAGTTCCAGATCGTAAAGCGCGGGGAAGACCGAGAGTGCGTTGGTCTGCGGATCGAAATCCGGGCCATACATGGATTCCATGTGGTGGACGGAACGCGCGTCTTCAATCACCTTGGCGGCATCCGCCTCGTGCCCATTCTGCAAATACGCATAAACCAAAAAATGCATCGCGTGAAACTGGTGTCCTTCGCCCCCCATGTGCATTGCAGCAGTCTTGCGGGTTGCCGCGACCGAAGCCAGGTTCGACTTGATGTCATCGTCCCACAGGCCGACGCGAGCAAAAATGTGCGACGGCATGTGTAGCGCGTGCGGCGCCGCGGGAGCGACCTGGGCGTAGCGGCGCGCCGCCGGTAATCCGAGCTGAGCCAGTTGAGGTTTGTCATAGCTGTGGATCAGATAGTGCGCCACTCCTGGATGGTCGGGCTCGATGGCGAACAGTTTCTCCAGCACTGCTGCGGCTTCCTTGCGATTGGCAAACGTGGCATCCTCGTCCGGTTCGGACGCAAGCAGAGAAAGCGCATAGAAAGCCGCCGCCTCGTGGTCGTCGGGAAAATTGTGGTAGAGCTTGCGCATGCCGTCGGCATAAGCGCGCGCCCGCGTGTCGTGATCGAGTTTGTCGCTGCCTTCATAGAAAGCACGCAACGCATCCACGAATTCCTTTTCGCGTTTGCTCAGCTTGCCTTTCTCGGCTATGTTGACCTCGCCCAGTCCCTGGGCCAGCAACTTTCCTTCCGGCCGGTTCCACAGTTGGTGCCACAGGCTCATTGCGATGCCCCAGTGCGCCATTGCGCACTTCGGATCATCCTTCGCAATGTCTTCGAATTCCTTCTGGGCTTCTTCGTACCAAAACGAATGCAACAGAGCCACGCCGCGCGCAAAGGGCTTCTGCTCGGCATCCGTGCAGGAAACAGGAAAGTGGACCTTGCCGAGTTGCGCTTCGTTCAAATCTTCATGGTGGTGATGCTGGCCCTCGTCGTCAGCCCAGGCTGACGGCATCTGGATGGCAGCGGCCAGCAACGCAGGCAGAACCGCTCGCAAAACGCTCTCAGTCATCCGCATAGTCTTCTCCTTGAAATCTGTGTCCCTGCTGCGCGCAGAGTCTATATCCAGTTTCCGCCGTCAGAGGCGCGGCCCAATGCTCTTAACGTTTGTCGTAATAGAGCGCTTCCATGCTGCGCTGCACGCGTCCAGATAGCTCCGGCATGTCCTTCAGCGACATGCCGCTCGTCGAGATTGGCTCGCCCACCCGCATTTCCAGCGGGCGGCATTTGATGTGGTAGGTGTCCATGGGCAACAGCTCCCACGTTCCCACGAGTGCTACCGGGACGACATCCACCTGGGACTTGATCGCCAGAAAAAATGCTCCTGGCATGAATGTTCGAATGCTACTGTCGGGGGTGCGACCCCCTTCCGGGAAAATCACGAGTGGCATTCCCGCTTTCAAGCTCTTCAATGCCGATCGTATGCTGCCAATCGAATTTGCCGGGTTCTGCTGGTCGATGCAGACCTGCCCCGAGCGCCGCAGGTGCCAGCCGACGACGGGATACTTCAGCAGCTCGCTCTTGAATACGATACGGAATTGAAACGGCAGATATGCATACAGGACAGGAATGTCCAAGGCCGACGCATGATTCACCGCATAGACGTGGGGCTTGGCGGTGTCGATCGCGTCCAAGCCCGTCACGCGTACTGGCGACTGGATCGTCTTCATGATCAGCAGCGACCACAGCCGCGCGAATCCGTGCAACCGGCGTCCAGCCCTATCAAACGCTCCAAACGGAATCGCCAGCAGTCCCAACAAGAGCGTGTACATCCAGATCAAGGGATTAAGGATGAAATAAGATCGCAGGCGGCTCAGCAGGTTATGCCGGTCGGCAAACACTACTTCAGTCCGGGCCGATGAGTCCTTGCCCGATTCCGAGGGTCTCCCTTCGAGCGCCTCATCCATCGGTCGAGCGGGTGAGTCCAGTTCTGCCACGCTTCTATTTTAGGGGAAGACGCGACGGGAAAGAAGCGCGCGAACCACAAGCCGCTCAAGGCCGATAGCCAAGGGCGACCATGACTTCACCGATCAGGTAAATCGAGCCAGTTAAGACAATCGGAGCCTCGCCCCTCGCGAGTTCGCGGGCGCGTTGCAGCGCCGTGGCTGGAGAGGCCGCCTCGATCACGTCCGCTCCAGTGCGCTGTGCAGCCTCTCGAATAGCCTGCGCCGAAGCGCTGCGAGGGTTGTTCACCGGCGTCACCACCACCGCTTTCGCGATCGGGAAAAGTATCTCCGTCATCTCGCCGATGGCCTTGTCCTGCATTGCCCCGAACACGATGACCGGAGCAATTTCCCCGTATCGCTCCGATAGAGCTGCACGCAAGGCCCACGCTCCGGCCGGGTTGTGCGCGGCGTCGATGACAATCTCGCCGGCTTCCGCCGTGGCTGGAATCACTTGAAACCGCCCGGGCCAGCGGGTTTCCCGGATGCCTTGCTGAATGGTTTCGGGAGTGATGCCTTGAAACCCGTGCGCATACAACTCTTCCGCCGTCGCGATTGCGAGCGCAACGTTGCGCAGTTGGTGCCGGCCCAGCAGAGGGGTCTCCACCATGATCTGCTCCCCGCGCACCTCCAGCGGATAGCGATTGATCGCGCCATCCAGATACCGCGCGCTGGCGGGTGAGACCGGAGGGACGTAGGGCACGGCGTTGATCCCACGCGCGCCCAATTCCATTGCCCTCCGGCCGATCGCGTCATTCGCCTCGGGCATCTGGGGAAGAGTCACAAAAGCGCTTCCTGCGCGAAGTATGCCGGCCTTCTCGAGAGCAATTTCGCGGAGCGTGTCGCCCAGATATTTCTGATGATCGAGCGCAATGTCGGTGATGACGCTGACAAGGGGCTCCATCACGTTGGTTGCGTCCAGGCGTCCGCCCATGCCGACTTCAATCACTGCCAGATCTACCCGCTCCCGCGCGAAGTGCGCGAACGCGATCGCCGTCATCATTTCGAAAAAGCTGGGATGCCAGGGCAGCTTGCCCTGATCGACCAGGCGCTCCGCCTCGATGTCTACAGCAGCGTGGCCCGCGCCAAAGTCATCGTCGCTGATGGCCTCGCCATCCACCCGAATGCGCTCATTCAAGTGGACAAGATGCGGCGAGGTGTAAAGGCCGGTCTTTAGTCCCGAGGCCAGCGCGATGGAAGCCAGCGTTGCCGCCGTCGAGCCTTTTCCGTTCGTGCCCGCGATCAATACGCCTGCAAATTGCCTGTGCGGGTTGCCCAGCGCTTCAAGCAGAAGGCGCGTGTGGTCTAGATCGAACTTCTGCGAGGGCAGGCCCGACAGTTCGTGTCCAAGCGCATACATGCGTGCGACTGCTGTTTCGTAAGTCATGGAAATAGCGGGAAAGTCTATGCCGCCGCCATGAAGGCAAGCGCGCGCGACAAATAAGTTCGAAGATCTTTGCGCGGCACGACCGCGTCCAGCATGCCATGCTCGAGCAGAAACTCACTCCGCTGAAATCCGGGAGGCAGCTTCTGCCGGATCGTCTGCTCAATCACGCGCGGCCCGGCAAATCCGATGAGCGCACCCGGCTCTGCAATATTCAAGTCCCCCAGCATCGCGAATGATGCGGTCACGCCCCCCGTGGTCGGGTCCGTCATCAGCGAGATGTACGGCACCTTGGCATCGTCGAGCCGGGCCAGCGCGGCCGAAATCTTTGCCAGCTGCATCAGGCTGATCACGCCCTCCATCATCCTCGCGCCGCCGGAAGCCGAGACGATGATCAGCGGGGTGCGCTTCGCCTGGGCCCGCTCGACGGCGCGCGTAATCGCCTCTCCAACCGCCGCTCCCATGCTGCCTCCGATGAATCCATACTCCATCACGCTGGCAATCACAGGCCGGCCTTCGATGCTGCCCTCGGCGTTGATGATGGCGTCCGCCAGCCCCGTTTCACTTTGCGCTTTCTTCAGACGCGACGCGTAGGGCTTCAAGTCCACGAACTGCAGCGGATCGGTGGAAGCGAGGTCGGAGTCAAAAACCTCGTATTCTTCGCCATCGAGAAGCTGTGCCAGTCGTGTGCGGGCGTCCACTCGAAAATGCTTTTCGCACTTCGGGCAGACATTCAGGTTTTCCTCCAGGTCTTTCTTCCAGATGATCTGCCGGCACCCTTCGCACTTCACCCATAATCCTTCGGTGCGCACGGTCTTTTCCCCTGAAGTCTCCAACTCGGCGGATTGGCGCTTAAACCAGGCCATGAAAGAAATTTATAGTTGCGCAACTTGCTACTTGAGTAATTTAACGACCGACATAGCCTTTGTGACGTTGCACGTTACTCAATTACCAATTACACAATTACTCAATCAGTACTCGATTCCTCTCTGCGCCATCACGCCTTTTTCGTAGGCATGTTTCACCTGCCGCATCTCCGTCACTGTGTCAGCAACGTCCACAATTGTGGGGTGTGCGTTGCGCCCCGTCAAGATGACGTGGACCATTTCAGGTTTGCGGCTCAGCGTGCTGACCACTTTTCCAGGGTCCAGCATGCCGTAGCTGATTGCATAGTTGATCTCGTCCAGCACAACCAGGTCCCACTCGCCTGAGAGAATTGCCTTCTCGCCCTCGGCCCATGCTTCTTCCACCATGCGCACGTCTTCGGGGTCAGGCTTCTCCGTGCCCACTTTCACGAACCCGCGTCCCATCTGCTTCATCACGAACTTGTCGCCGAAGGCCTTTACCGCGTCCAGTTCGCCGTAGTGCCACGAGCCTTTGAGAAACTGCAGCATCAGTACACGCATGCCCTGGCCGACGGCACGCAACGCCGTGCCCATGGCGGCGGTCGTCTTACCCTTGCCGGGGCCTGTGTTCACGATGATGAGACCGCGGCGTACGTCGGGCATGATGGAAACGGAGTTCGATTCTACTAGAGTTTCGGGAAGCCCATGAGTCAGCGGTTGTGGCAAACTCCGTTGGCAAAGGTTTGGGGAAGGGCGCGGCTTCAGCCGTGCCGTTAAGCCTTCCAAATGTATGCGCGCTTCAGCGTCGGGTTCAGATCTGACCGCGTTACCAGCGCGAAGCTTCTGCAGTTAATTCAGTGTCCGCAGTGGTACGGATGCCCCTTCAAAATGGTGAACGCGCGGTACACCTGCTCCAACAGCACCACGCGGGCCAGTTCGTGAGGAAGCGTCATCTTTCCCAGCGACAGCGAGTGCTGTGCCGCTTGGCGTGTTGCTTCGCTGAATCCATCGGCCGGACCTACGGCCAGGATCATCGGTAAAGGATTCCGTTCCTGATAGTCGCCAAGAAAGCGCGCCAATTCTTCCGATGTAAGCTGCTTGCCAATGGTGTCCATGATCACGAGCGTTTGCCTCGACCCGGTCGCACGCCCGCGACCGCTACGCCCGCACAAAGCCAGCAACGCCGCCTCGTCGCGCAGAGGCGAACCGTCAACCTCGATGTAACGTGAAATGCGCTTGAGGTATTCCTGGGTCAGCGATTCAATCGCAGGCTCTTTCGTTCGTCCAATCCAGGCGATCTTAAGTTTCACGGTCCCGTCCGCTCCGCGAATACCCGGCGCTAGCCGCGTTTTTTCTTTGCCGTTTTGCGGGCGGGCGCGGCAGCTTTCTTCTTGACCTTCTTCGGAGCGGTCTCCAGTTCCGCCGGATCCAGCCGTCGTGCCGACTTCCAGAGTCGCTCCAAATCGTAAAACTTGCGCGCCTTCTC
>Ga0075029_100000083_pt1 | contig 42149 bp, 40 predicted proteins | sample LitLauG_LLR_2013_FD_71391 | JGI IMG/M metagenome (GOLD analysis project Ga0075029, IMG submission 71391) | Freshwater sediment microbial communities from North America - Little Laurel Run_MetaG_LLR_2013 | ecosystem: Environmental > Aquatic > Freshwater > Creek > Sediment | place: USA... | reverse complement strand
GAGGGAATGAATGGTGGAGGCGGCGGGAGTCGAACCCGCGTCCGAAAAGTTTACTGGACAAGAGACTACATGCGTAGTCGGTTCATGCCCCAGGCATTACCCTGGGACGTTCGCGGCGCCGGCTCAGAATCGACAAGAAACCGGTTCCGCTAGCCTGAAGTCTTAGCCTCTCCGCCCAGACGTAGCGGAAAAGAGCAGCCCGCTGTGCGACGTTCGTCGGAGGCCCACGGGCGAAGCCTCCGGGAACGGCTACTTAAAATTAAGCAGCGTATGCCATGGTTTGATTGGCAATTATCGTTTTGCACGCGATTACGGGTGTGTGCACCCCGGCATGCCTCTTGGCCGCAAGCATCTCCGTCGAAGCCGTGACGCCCCCACTAGTGGGTTGGACCATCTAAAGAACTGCTTTAATTGTAGGGCGCAAACGCTATCAAATGCAAATGTCCCGCGAGTGCTGCGGATTTTTGGACAGAGCGCCTCTATCGCCGCAGTTCCGCCTGGGCTGCATGACTTCCGTGCCATGCCGATGGCACGTTCTGGCGTTGACCTAGTGATTGTCGGTTGGTTACTGTTAGTGACGGTTGAGCTATGTTCCCCCCTCTCTGCAATCCGAATGGGCGTTCTTGAAAAGATCCCGATCTTCTTAATCACCGGCGTACTGGTGATCATTTTTGTCTGCCTGAAACGTCACGCGCGTAGCGGCCGCCTCACGCTTTGGACCATAGGCTGGACGCTGGTCTTCACGCATTTCCTGGCGCAATTGCTGGAAGGAGGATCCGGGCCGGCGAATTCTCTTCTGCTGGCGCTGGATGGCGCATCGCTGCAAGCCGCGGTGGTCGCGTTTCTGGTTTCGGTTTCATCGGTTGCCGAAAACTACGCAAAGCGGACGTTCCTTCTGTTCCTGCTGGGTGTGCCTTCGACAACTTACGCTGTGTGCGCCAGTTACGGTGCGCAGGCGCACTGGCCCTATGTACTCTGCCTGGCAGCTTGTTTCATCGGGGCCGCATGCTTCTTTGAGATGGTGAGCGGGAAGCTGACCCTGCAAGCGATGGCAGGAACGTTTGCCTGCCTGCTTGGCGGGGCATGGGCGATCGGTGCTGCGCTGCGCGGTTCGTTTCAGGAGGGATCGGCCGCACTTACGGGAATCGGCTTTTGCCTAGCTGGCGTGTTCATCTGCCGCATATCACTCCGGTTCTCTCCTGCCGTTCTTACCATCGCCGCTGGATTTGTCGGCTGGGGGCTGGCGTTGCCGATAAAGTTGTTGATTGATCGGCTGGCTCCGGGCCTCGGCGCTTCAGGAGAGTTGTGGAACACGCCCAAGATTTTCGTGGCACTGGGAATGATTCTCGCGGTCGTGGAAGACAAATCGGAATCCATCGTCGGCATGCAGCACAAGGCGGCGCGGCTTGACCGCCGTCTGGAACGGTTCTCCGAAATTACGGCGCAACTGCTGAGTGGTGCGGAGTTGAACGATAGTTGTCCTGCAATTGCAGCCGCGATCACGGATGTCAGCACTTTCAGCGTAGCGGTCGTGCAACTGGTAGACACGGAGCAGAATTTGCGACTGGCCGGTGCGAGTGGATTATCGGCGGAGTCGCTGCGGCGGCTGCGGGATCAAACCACCGACGGGACAATCGAGGCCATAAAAATACTGTGTACCAAAGCTCCGCTGGTGGGTAAGAATTCCTATTTGCTTACTGACGACGCAGACCTTCTAGTTCAGCGCGATGAGTCCAGTCGGGGGAGCAGGGAAGAGGTCATGATCCCGTTATGCACAGAAGGCGGCGCATATCTGGGCTGCATCCGGCTCGCCGCACCCAGGGATGTCCGCACCATCCACATGCTTGAGTTGCTGCACATTGAAATGCTCGCGGCCGACATTGCGTTGGCCGTCGAACTCCAGTCTTTGCAGACGCAACTGGTTTGGTCGGAAAAACTGGCTGCGCTTGGACAACTGCTGGCTGGCGTGGCGCACGAACTCAACAATCCTCTGACCGCGATCATGGGTTACGGCGAACTGATCAGCGATTCCATCGCCGCTCCGCAAGCCCGCGATCAACTGGCAAAACTGGTGAGCGAAGCTCGTCGTATGAATCGAATGATTGACAACATGCTGCGGTTTTCACGCCAGGGCGCGCGTAACGAGCAAGTGCAAATTGCGCCAGTGGTAGAGCAAGTGCTTACGCTTCGCGAATATGACACGCGCAAGCGCAAGATCCGCGTGGAGTGCGACATCGCGGTTGACTTGCCCGCGCTTGCGATCCATGAAGACGAAATCAAACAGATACTTCTAAATTTGTTCAACAATGCCAGTGATGCACTGGAAGGGGCGGCCGGTGACCACCGGATCCGACTCCGCGCCTATCAGTCCGGCGCACGGGCGGTGATCGAAGTGGAGGATACCGGTGCGGGATTTGAAAACCCAAAGCGCGCTCTGGATCCCTTCTATACGACGAAACCTGCAGGCAAGGGGACCGGACTCGGTTTGAGCGTTTGCTATGGGATCATCAAGAAGCGCGGTGGAGAAATCGAAATTGAAAACGTAAAGCCGCGCGGTGCACGGGTGCGAGTGATGGTACCGCTCGCACAACCGGCGGCCAGGCCATTATTGGCGGCTGTAGCCCGTGCTTAGTTGCGATGCGTTCACGCTTTCCCGCTCAGGTTGAATACGGAATTGCGAGCAAAAAGCAAATAAGCCGCCCACGATGGGCGGCTTATTGTGGGCTTGGCTGTCTGGCTCCGTTAAGCCTGCACTTCCACCGACAGCAACTCTGGGTTGCAGCGGGAGTTCTGGATCGACTTCACCGCGTCTTCTGCCGTGAATCTGCCCATGGCCAGGGCCAGCTTGCGGTTGGTTGTGGTCTGAATCGGAGTCCGATCAATCCGCTGGACATATTCCGCACCGCGTGACCCGGTGCGATTGACTCTCACGACGAACTTGGTGGTGGTTTTCATGTACTTCTATTGTAGTCCCTGCGCGCGGTTTACGGGCAAAAGAATGGCGCCCGGGAACCTAGACAAACAGCGGACGGCCAGGTCTCGGTTCCCCAGCGAGTCCTCGCAGGACCGTTGACTCGGCGGCGGCCGCCGGAGTAAAGTCGCCCCTTTCAGGGAGTCAGCAGCATGGCTGGCCCATCCAGACGCGTCGGAGTTGTTCTGTTCCAGCTAGGAGGGCCCGACTCTCCCGAGGCGATCGAACCGTTTCTCTATAACCTGTTTTGTGATCCTGACATCATTGATTTCCCACTCGCCCGCATTGGGCGAAAGCCGCTCGCCAGGCTGATTTCCGCCACCCGCGCAAGGAAAGTGCAGCACCACTATGCTGCAATTGGTGGCTGTTCGCCCATCCGGCGGTTTACAGAACTTCAGGCCCGCGCCCTCGAAAAGGAACTGACGAGCCGCGGCGCTAACGCTCGATGCTTCGTTGCGATGCGGTATTGGCATCCCTTTGCGGGCGAAGCCATCGAGCAACTGCGCGCCGCCGCGTGCGATGAGATTGTCTTGCTCCCGATGTATCCCCAATATTCGTCGACCACGACCGGAAGCAGTTTGAACGAGTGGACCCGGCTGTTTCATGACGACACTCCGGTCCACCGCGTCGGCAGTTTCTATCGTCATGGAATGTACCTTGATGCGGTGAAAGAGAAAATCGACGAAGCTCTGGCTCGTTTTCCGGTTCCGGAGCGGGCCGAGATTCTTTTTAGCGCCCACGGTGTCCCTGTGTCAGTGATCGAAAAGGGCGACCCCTATCAGCGACAGATCGAGGAAACGGTGGAGTTTCTCATGGGCAGGGGAGGATGGAGTAATCACTACCGGCTCTGTTACCAGAGCAAAGTAGGTGCGGCCAAATGGCTCCAACCGTCTCTGCGCCAAACCCTGCAGCAGTTGGCGGCGGAGGGCGTGAAGGAACTATGTGTCGTGCCCGTCGCGTTCGTGTCCGACCACGTGGAGACGCTGGCGGAGATTGATCACGAGGCGCGCGAACAGGCGGAATTGCTCGGCATCACCCAGTTTGAGATGAGCGCAGGACTCAACGACTCTCCCGCCTTCATCAAAGCGCTCGCTCAGATCGTGGTCGAGGCCATGCAAAACGCTTGGGCCGCACCGATTCTGGAGGATGTGAAGCTGCTGCGCCGGGGCGCTTAGACTTTTCTTTGCGGGTCCGAAGAGTCGGGGCAATCCCGGTCCTGCTCAAGGTCTCTTTTCTGACCGTAGCGCAGGGCAAGCCAAACTCCCACAGTCATCGTCCCAAGCGGAGGCGCCAGCAACACCACCACACCCTTGCTGATCGCTTTGCGCCCGTCTTTCGTGGTCGCCTGAGCGTTGCTGTAGCACATTGCGCAGGCCTGTCCAAAAGCCGGCATGGCCCACAGCCAGCAGCAGGCAATCAGAATGGCGAAGCGTAGCTTCATTTCGTGCCCAGGTAGAGAATTCGGAATGCGTCGGGGAAAAAGAAAATCGTCATCAGAATGAAACAGAGGACCAGCGACCCCATCGTGAGCCACTTCATCGCCGCCACCTCGTACTTGAGATGCATGAAGACGGCAATGATCAAGGCCGCCTTCACAATCGAAAGGCCCATCAGGATGGTCAGCATGCGCACCGGTTGCATGTTCTGATAAGTCAGGAAGACCTCAATCGCCGTCATCACCAGCAGCGCTCCCCATACCCAGAAAAACTGAGCCTTGCCATGATGCCGGTAGCTCTGCGCTACCTGTTCTTCGATTGCCTGCTGAAAGGCTTCCATGCGCGCCCGCTCCTAGAGGATTTTTGCCGACATCAAATACACCAGCGGAAAAATGAACATCCACACCAGGTCGACGAAGTGCCAGTAGAGTCCGGCCACTTCGACGTCGGCGGCATCGTAGACCTTAGGCTTGAGCCAGAGAATCACCGAACAGATCGCCGCTGCCACCAGCAGCACATGCGCGCCATAGTGAAACGGGCTGTAGGAAGGCGTTCCCAACCAGGCGGCGAGCCAGCATAGCAGCAGGATCGGGATGAAATTCTTCCGCAGCGCGATGATCCCGAGGTAAATCACTCCCAGAGTCACGTGCAGCATGTGCATGCCGGTCAGACCAAAAAATGTGGCCGGAAATTGCGGGACCGTCTTGGCGACATCGACGAACTCTCCCGAAGCGCTGTGTCCGGGCACTTTCGGAAACACCGGCAGAGTCAAACCGGTCGCGATCAAGTGGCTCCATTCTCTTCCGTGCAGGATGACAAATCCGGTGCCGCAAAACATCGTTGCCAGGAGCCAGAGTCGCTGCCCTTTGACGTCTCCGCCCACGGCTGCCCGGACTGCCAGCACCATGGTCAGGGAACTCGTGAGCAGAAACGCCGTCATGATGGTGGCGTTCACGATGCTCTCCGAGTGAAATGGCGTCGGCCAATTCGGGGTCGCGATGCGCCCGTAGCTGTAGGAATAGAGCAGCGCCCCGAAGGTCAGCGAGTCGGAAAGCAGAAACAGCCACATGCCGATCTTCTTCGAGTACGTCCCGAACAGCGACGGTTCGTACACTTGCGATGCACCGTGCGGCAGCGTCGCTTCAGCCATGCAGCCTCCCGAGTCGCTACGCGAATTCAAGCAAACAGAGAATGTAAAGCCACAGCAAAGTCATGAAGTGCCAATACCAGGCGGTTATATCGAGTACGACCGCGCGCGACTCAAGCGGACGCCGCAGCGCCGCGAGCGCGCCAGCCACGAGCAGGGCGAGAATGCCGCCCAGCAAATGGATGCCGTGCATTCCCGTAAGCAGGTAAAGGAATGCGCTGCTCGGTCCGGTGGCCAGGTAGTAGCCTCTGGCTGCGAGATCGCGCCATACCACCCACTGGCAGGTCAGGAAAGCAGACCCCAGAAGCAAAGTCATACCTAGCCAAAGGCTTTTCCGTACCCGCCGCCGCGCCAACTCAACCGTCACCGTGCTCAAGAGCAATACAAACGTGTTGAAAAGCAGAAAGCCCGGCAACGGCAAGGGAAGCCAGTCCCGCACCAACGTGTCGGTTCGCGGATCGAGCGTGGGCAAGCCCTGGCGTACGACATACGCACTGGTAAAGGAGACGAAGACCATCACAATGGCGAGCACTCCGATGCTCAAGCCCAGCCGCGCGCGCCGCAGGCGACGCGAAAAGTTCGTCGCGCCGTGCGGCAGGAGGCCGTCAATGGTTGCGGTCGCCATAGCTAGTGAACGGGTACGCTCGCGGGATCGGTTTGCATGACGAAGTCGCGAGTCGCCCCGGGTACGCTGTATTCGTAAGGACCGTGCCGCACGACTGGCGTGTGTCCGCCGAAATTGTCATGCGGTGGTGGCGTGGCGGTGGTCCATTCCAGCGTGGTGGCCTCCCACGGGTTGTCGCTTGCCTTCTTCCCGTTCCTGACGCTCCAGAGCAGGTTGAATAGGAAGATGAACTGACCGGCGATCGTGGCAAATGCCACATAAGTGATGAACTTCTGCAAAGGCAATAACGCATGCAGGTAGCCGACTTCAGTCAGCTGAGAGTACCGCCGCGGATGCCCCGCCAGGCCGAGGTAATGCATCGGCATAAAGATCGCATACGTACCGACAAAGCTGAACCAGAAGTGCCAGCGTGCCAGCGATTCGCTCATCATGCGTCCAAACACTTTCGGAAACCAGTAATAGGTTGCGGCAAAGATGCCGAAGATCGAGGCCACGCCCATGATCAGGTGAAAGTGGCCGGGCACAAAATATGTGTCATGCAGCGGGATGTCGAGCACCGGCTGCGCCAGGAACGGTCCACTGATTCCGCCCGACACGAACAGTGAAACAAATCCGATCGCGAACAGCATTGGGGATGAAAATCGAATCTTCCCGTGCCACATTGTCCCGAGCCAGTTGAACGTCTTGATGGCCGACGGAACGCCGATTGCCATGGTCATCAGTGAAAAGGCGAACGCTGTGTAGGGACTCATGCCGCTCATGAACATGTGGTGTCCCCACACCATGAATCCGAGGAAGCCGATCGAGAGCATCGCGTAGACCATCGCTTTGTATCCAAAGATGGGTTTGCGCGAAAATACCGACAGCAGCTGCGAGCACAATCCCATGGCCGGCAGAATGGCGATGTACACCTCGGGATGGCCAAAAAACCAAAATAAGTGTTGCCATAGCAAGGGAGATCCGCCCTTGTGGCCGGCCAGTTGCCCATTCACGGTGACCAGCGGAACGAAAAAACTAGTCCCGGCGTTACGGTCGAGCAATAGCAGGATTCCAGCGGAGAGCAGGACGCCAAACGCGAGCAGCCCCAGGATCGCAGTGATGAACCACGCCCAGCAGGTGAGCGGCATCCTCATCAGTGTCATCCCGCTGGCGCGCATGTCGAGCGTGGTAGTGATGAAGTTCAGCGCGCTCATCAACGCACCGATGCAGAACAGCGCGATACTGATGACCCATAAATCCGCGCCCAATCCTTCGCCCGGCCCGGCGGACTGCAGCGCGCTCAGCGGCGGATAGCCTGTCCAGCCGTGCAGCGGCGCCCCGCCGACTACAAAGAAACTCGACAGCATCACCATGTAAGCCAGCAGCGTGACCCAGAATGACAGCATATTCAGCACCGGGAATGCCATATCAGCGGCCCCGATCTGAATCGGCAGGAAATAATTTCCGAAGCCCCCCTGGGGCGCGGTCGTGAGCACAAAGAAAACCATGATGGTGCCGTGCATGGTCAGCAGGGTGAGATAAGTTTCAGGCTTGATGTCGCCAAAAATCGGCAGGCGGTAGTCCGGCCAGATCAGGTGAATGCGCATCAGCAGCGACAGGAACATGCCAACAAACACAGCGGTAAGCGCGAGGATGTAGTACTGCACTCCGATTACTTTGTGGTCGAGGCTGAAGATCCATTTTCGGATGAAGCCTTGTGGTGCGCCGTGTGCGTGGGCCTCGTGGGCCATTTCCCCGGTAGCCATTATTGTTTGTCCGCCTCCCGCGCCGACATCCATGCGTCAAACTCTGACTGGCTCACAACTTTCAACATGCCGTGCATTTTGTAATGGCCCAGCCCGCAAAGCTCGGCGCAGGCAATCTCGTAGTTCCCGGTCGCGATCGGAGTGAAGTGCATGTGGATCGCGAGTCCTGGTACGGCGTCCTGCTTGAATCGCATCGATGGAACGAAGAAGCTGTGAATCACGTCATGCGCGCGCAACGTTAAATCGACTTCGCGGTTCACCGGCACATACATGGTCCCGGTCACCACGTCATCTTTGCTGGCAGGATCGGTTGTATCCAAACCGACTGCACCTTCTCCTCCCGAGGTTGGGTCGATCAACTCAGGCTTCGTGCCTCCGAACTTTCCGTCCGGCCCGGCATAGCGGAAGTACCACTGAAACTGCATTCCGGTCACTTCCACCTGCAGGGCGCCCGGCTGCGCCGGGCGAAAGCGCTCCGAGGCCCAGATCGAACTGCTCGCCAAATTCAGTCCGACAAACAGGACCAGCGTCAGTGCAGTCCAGGCGATCTCCATCCGATTGTTGCCGTGCGAATACTGCGCCACGGTAGAAGCTCCCCGGTCGCGATATTTCCACGCCAGGTATCCGAGCGCCATCTGCGCTGCTACGAAAACAACGCCCATCAGGACCAGCGTGACGCCGAAATAGTGGTCAATACCGGCGGCTGCGGAGGAAGCGCCCGCAGGGAACCACCATGTCCTGGCGACGAAGAAATACGCGCTGATCAGAGTGATCAGCCAGATGACGACGAGCAGAACGAGGCCCATCTTGACGAAGACCTCCGAGTGCGAGTCCCGGTGATCCTCACTACGGCAGCCTGCGGAAAGAGCAGTGAGGCCCCCGAACGGGTGGAAGTCTATCACAGCTTTTTCGCCATGCAAGCCAATCCTTGCACGTTTTCTTGGGATGGGTGTATAAATTGCGGCGCAGGAAATTTCGGGCCAGAAGTGATGAACGGGCAAGCGATCCGCAAAGGTTCAGCGGCGCGTAAGCTGCGCCGCTGTTTCGTGTCTGCGGCGCTGCCGGGAGGTCGGACTTGGCCGGCGAAAATGATTCTGCGAAGGTGAAACCGGACGGAGCAAGGGCGCCTGCTCCGGGTGCGGCAGATGCCACTAAGTTTGTCGGCACGCCTGCCGTCGGTACATCAAAAGCCGCGCCCGCCGCCGGCGTGGCCAGCGTTGGACCAAACGACAATCAAGTCAACCAGCAGCGCCGTCGCCTGGCATGGTCCATCATCGGCGCATTTCTTGGCGCCTGGTTCATCTCGTTCCTGCGCTTCTTTCTGCCGCGAACACTGTTCGAGCCGCCCACCGTTTTCAAAATCGGGTATCCCTCCGACTACGCGCTCGGCGTCGATACCAAGTGGCAGCAGAAATATCGCATCTGGGTGGACCGCACGCCCGACCGCATTTTTGTGATCTACGCGCGCTGCACTCATCTGGGCTGCACTCCTGACTGGAAAGCCAGCGAAAACAAATTCAAGTGTCCGTGCCACGGCAGCGGCTACGACAACGAAGGCATCAATTTCGAAGGGCCGGCCCCAAGACCCATGGATCGCGCCCACGTCGAACTGGCGCCCGACGGGCAGATTGTTGTCGATGTATCGCGGCTGTATCAGTGGCCGAAGGGAACGGCGGGGCATTTCAGTGATCCCGGATCGAATTTGCCCGCGTGATGTTTGGGCCTCGGCAAAGTTTTCGTGGTGTGAAGCACACGGAGAGGTAGTACATGGCAGAGGACAAAAACTCGAATCGCGGGAATGGCAAGCCGGTCGGCCTGGTAGACCGCATCACGGCCGGTATTCAGGACGATATCGAGTCCCTACGGACGGACCTGCCTGCCAAGGCCAAGGAGCAACTCGAAGGCCTCAAGAAGCCCACCAAGACCCAGGTCTTTACCTCGATCTTCCGCCACAAGCATGACGACACGCCGCGCAACCGGGCGCTGGGCGTTCTTTCCAACGTTTTTCTTCATTTACATCCGGCCAAGATCAATCGTGACGCGGTACGCTACAGCTACACCTGGGGCATGGGTGGAATTACTTTCTATCTATTCCTCGTGCTCACGTTTACCGGCGCCTTGCTGATGTTTTACTACCACCCGACCAAGGTCCAGGCTTTCCGCGACGTTCTTTATTTGGAGCACGACGTTCCCTTCGGACGCTTGCTGCGCAACATGCACCGCTGGGCCGCGCACCTCATGGTGATCGCCGTCGAACTCCACATGTTCCGTGTGTTTCTCACCGGCTCCTACAAAAAGCCCCGCGAATTCAACTGGAATGTCGGAGTAATCCTGCTCGTGTTGACGCTATTGCTGTCTTTTACAGGATACCTGTTGCCCGACGATCAACTGGGTTTCTGGGCGGTCACCGTCGGGACGAATATGGCGCGCGCTACGCCTCTGCTCGGGCATGAGGGCCCCTTTGGCCCGCAGTTGGGGATGACTCCATACAATGACGTTCGCTTTGGCTTGCTCGGCGGTTCAATCGTCGACGCCAATGCTTTGCTTCGTTCCTACATCTGGCACTGCATCGGCATTCCCATCATTGCTTCGATCTTCATGATCGTTCACTTCTGGCGGGTGCGGAAAGATGGCGGCATTTCCGGTCCGGCGGAAGTTGCACTGGAGTCCGAGATCAAGGAGCCGCAGGGATAGCTATGGACTGGAAGCAACTGTGGGAAATCGTCTCCGCTCCGGACAACGTGCCGATTGTGGCGCTGATCCCGCTTCTTGCTTTCTATTTGTATTTAGCCGGTAAACAGGCCTTCGCCAACGATCAACTGATTGCGGAACTCGAGGCCGATCCCGCCGCAGCCAAGACGCGATATCGCAAGACTTGGCCCTTCAAGCCAGGGTGGCAGAAGGAAGTTCACGTATGGCCGTTTCTTCTGCGCGTAGAGTTTCTGGCCGCGATCATCGTCACTATCATTCTGATGCTGTGGTCCATCACCCTGAACGCGCCGCTGGAAGAGCCGGCCAATCCCAACTTGACCATGAACCCGGCGAAGGCGCCCTGGTACTTTTTGGGCCTTCAGGAAATGTTGGTGTATTTCGATCCGTGGATTGCCGGCGTGGTTATGCCGACGCTGATCATCGTCGGGCTCATGGTCATTCCCTACATCGACACCAACCCGCTTGGGGCCGGCTATTACACCTGGAAGCAACGCAAGTTTGCGATCTCCACGTTCTTGTTCGGTTTCGTCATCTTGTGGGTGTCGATGATCGTTATCGGCACGTTCATTCGCGGCCCGGGTTGGCAGTGGTTCTGGCCGGGGCAGACCTGGGACCACAACCGCGTCATCTATGAAGTGAACCGCGACTTACCTGACATATTCGGCCTCACCTCGAATTGGGCCAAAGGCATCTTTGGAGCCATCGTGGTCGGCGGCTATTACGCCGTTGGCGGCATGGTCGTGCACTCCCTTTTCCGCAAGAACAACGCCAGGAACTATCGCCGCATGAGCCTGCTGCAATATTCGCTGATGATGATGCTGGTGCTAACCATGGCCGCACTGCCAATCAAGATCCTGCTCCGCCATTTGTTCCACGTGAAGTATGTATGGATCACACCTTGGTTCAACGTTTAGGAGAATGCGGTGCCCGAAAAGCCCATCCCTGAAGACGATCCCATCGTAACCAAGTCCCTGGCCGCGTATTACGTCATCGCGACCGTGGTCCTCATCATCACGTTGTTCTGGGCTCTGTGGGACGAAAATTTCGGGCAGCGCCCCTGGAAGAGTTTTCAGCACGAGTGGCAGGACCGCTACAGCCGGTTCCTGAAAACCGCACGCTCCGCTGCGGGCAGTTCACAGAAACAGATGGAAGGCAACGGCGATTATCAGACCCTGAAAGCAGCCTTCGATGAGGCGAATCAGGCCGCCGCTCCTCGCGTCAGAGACATCAACGAAAAGCTGCGTGACCTGAACGCTCGCATTCTGGCGGTGCAGGACGTTTTCACCGATCGCCGTGCCTACGTGACCGCGCTGACATACGACATCGAGACGAGCTCCTCCAAACAGGGGAAACAGGATGCTCTGAAGAAGTACGAAGAAGAAAAAGCGATGGTCAAATATCCCGACGGCTCGTCGAAGCAGTACACGTACCACGAACTGGAGGACGTGTATCAACAGTTGAAGGACCAGCGCACCCAGTTGAGCTCGGAGCTCGGCGAAGTGATCAAGCCGGTCAACCAGCAGAAAGAAAAGCTCGACGCCTACGTCTCCGACCACATGGTGGACCTGACGCCATCCCAACTGGCAGGCCTGCAAAATAAGACCGAGGCCTGGGACCCGAAGATCGTCCAGATCAACGTCGCCGAAGCGAACATCGTCGATCGCTGCGAATCCTGTCATATGGGAATCCGGGAGCCGGTGCGGCTGACGCCCGCCTCAATGTCGCTGCCCGGCAAGAAACCGGATGCCTACGCTCGCGCTTTCACTAGTCATCCCGAGGCGGAGCTATTGAAGGTACACGACCCAGATAAGTTCGGGTGCTCGCCCTGCCATCAGGGGAATGGCCGCGCGACGACGAGCGTCGAGAAGGCCCACGGCAACTACGAGCACTGGCTGTGGCCGCTGTTTCCGAGAGAGAACGTTGAGGCCGGCTGCCAAACGTGCCATGCCGCCGACATGGTGCTGGTCACCGGCGATGTCGGCTGGACGATCAGCGCTGGCAAGGATCTTTTCCGCCAGCGCGGTTGCGTCGGCTGCCACCGCTACGAAGGCTATGACCAGGAACCCGAACAGTTGCTCTCGGTTGGTCAGCAGATCAAGCAGCTTGAGCAGCGCAAGAAGGACAACCTGAAACAATCAGCTTTTCTGATGAAGCAGGCCGACGCCGCAGCCAGCAACGACGAGGCCAACCACCTCAACGATCAGGCAGTGGCGTTAAGAGTCGCCAACAGCAGCCTCGACCTCCGCATCGTGCAGTTCGACCGCATGACCAAGAGCTTGCTGCAGGACATCAAGAAGGTCGGACCCAACCTGAAAGACATCCGGCTTAAGCTGAACAAGACCTGGATTCCGGTCTGGCTTAAGAAGCCAACGGATTTTCGCCCCACCACGAAGATGCCGAACTTCCGGCTGAGCGACGACCAGGTCAGAGCGATCTCAGCGTATTTGTGGCAGTCCGGATTTACCGACGACCTGCCCAAACACAAGCCCGGCAACGCCGCGCACGGAAAAGAATTGTTCGAGACCCGCGGCTGTCTGGCCTGCCACTCTGTCGGCGAGGGCGATCAAATGCAAGGGGGCACTTTTGCCGCCAACTTGAGCCGCGTCGGGGAGAAAGACAATTACGACTATCTCGTACGCTGGGTACACAATCCACGCGAGCGCACACGTCCATATTGCCTTTACGAGAAGAAAGACATCGGCCCGGAAGACTACAAAAGGAAGGGCCTGCCCTACGTTTTCGACCTGCAGCATAGCCAGTGCCCCAACGACGGCCACGAGATGCAGGTCCAAAACATGACCGTCATGCCGGTGTTGCGCCTGTCTCCCCAGGATGCGGAAGACGTCGCCAGCTACCTCGTTACATTGAAAACGGGTGCTTCTTATTCAGACGCCTCTTACATGGACGATCCCGCTCTTAAGGCGGAAGGCCGCAGATGGATTCGCCACTTCGGGTGCGCTGGCTGCCACGAAATCTCCGGCCTCGAAGACGAAGGCCGCATCGGCACCGAGTTGACCGCCGAAGGCAGCAAGCCGATCGAGCGCCTCGACTTCGCCCTGCTCACAGAAGTTGCCCAACGGGGAGGCAGCGAGCCCATCAGTGATCCGGAAGACCTGCGGCGGTTACCCGACGGCCCGGCCAAGGCCCCGTGGTATGACCACAAGGGCTTCTTCGAGCACAAACTCGCCGAGCCCAATGTTTGGGACAAGGGGCTGATCAAGTCTGACGCGGAAAAGCTTCGCATGCCCAATATGCATCTTGAGAAGGATCAAATCCTGTCGCTGGCCACCTTCCTAATGGGCAGTCAGGAGAGCGCCCTCCCGGCCTCCTATCAATATCAGCCGCTCGACTATCGCCGGGATATTCAGCAAGGCTGGTGGGTCATCCGGAAATACAACTGCATGGGCTGCCACCAGTTCATCCCGGGCCAGAAGACTTCACTGATGACGATGGCCCGCTATCAGGGCCCCGACGGGCAAGAGCAACTGCCTCCCAAGTTGCTTACCGAGGGAGCGCGGGTAAATCCAGCCTGGTTGTTGGGTTTTCTGAACAATCCGTCGCTCAGCGATGTCGACACCAATCGCAATGGTGTCCGCTCCTACTTGCAGGTCCGTATGCCGACGTTCTCTTTTTCTGAGAATGAACTCGGCAAGCTGGTGCGCTTCTTCCAGGCTCTTTCGCGCCAGCCCTTGCCTTACATTCCCGAGGAGAAGCCGGTGTTGTCGGCAAGCGAAACCGAAATGGCGCGCAGTCTTTTTAGCAGTGCATCTGCGCCCTGCCTCAAATGTCACGCTACTGGCGACGCCGCTCACGACCGCACTGCAACGGCGCCGAATTTCCTGTTGGCGAAAGACCGCTTGAAGCCGGATTGGGTGCAGCGCTGGATTATCGATCCCCAAGCCATCAGCCCGGGGACGTCCATGCCCTCCGGCCTGTTCAAGCAACAAAACGATCGTTGGGTGTTTTCAGGGCCGGTGCCGTCTTCGTTCCAGAACTACGACAAGGACCACACCCGGTTGCTGGTGGACTATATTTTCCAGCTCACACCGGAAGAGCAGCGCCGTGTGGGCTCTTCCATGACACACGCCCGTGCCGGCTCTGCCGGTTCGTCGATGAAGAGAAGCAGCCCCGTAGGCCGCGGCATGCAGTAATGGAATTTGCAAAGATTATGATCCAGACTTTGTAAGGAGGAATACATCGCGATGAATCGAAAAATGTTGACGATAGCAGCAACGCTTGCTTCGCTGGCGCTGTTTTCGCTGGCGGGATGCAGCAAGAAGGAATCCTCGGAACAGCCGGCTGGGGAGACGGCCAGCCCGGCTCCGGCACCGGTTGCCGTTACTACCGTAGACCCGGCCACCGCGGCCAGCGTCAGCGGGACCGTGAAGTTCGACGGCGCCGCTCCCAAGCCCGCCAAGATTGACATGAGTCAGGACGTAGGCTGCAAGGGCACCAATATGGCCGAGAATCTTGTCGTCGCCAATGGGGGCCTGGCTAATGTCTTCGTCTATGTAAAAGACGGCCTCGGCGACAAAACATTTGCCGTTCCATCGGACGCAGTCGCAATCGAGCAGAGCGGATGCCAGTACCATCCTCACGTCGTCGGCGTCATGGCCGGGCAGACCGTGAAGATCGTCAACAGCGATCCAACGACGCACAACATTCATCCCACGCCCAAAGACAATCGCGAATGGAACGAGTCGCAGGCGCCGCAGGCAGCTCCCCTGGAGAAGAGCTTCGCTCGCGAAGAGATCATGCTGCCCGTGAAATGCAACCAGCATCCCTGGATGCGAATGTACATTAATGTGACCAAGAGCCCGTTCCATGCAGTCACCGGCTCAGATGGGAAGTTCGAGATCAAAGGACTGCCGCCCGGCGACTACACGATCGCGTTTGTTCACGAAAAACTCGGCGAGCAGGACCAGAAAGTAACCGTCGCCGCCAAGGATAGTAAGACCGTGGACATGACGTTTAAACAGTAATTGGTCTCGGGGCTGGCCGGATACCGGCCGGCTCCTTATAACCGAGAAGGGAAGTCGTCGAAGGCATGTTGCTAATCTCTATCGTGCTCGGCCTGGTTCCCCTCGCGGGAATTGTATGGCTCATCGTCAGTCAGACCTTGACCACGGTCGACGGCCTTTTCACCAGCCTGATCCTGTTGACCTTGTCGGGCATCTTTTTCCTGAACGCAGCCCTGGAACTCCACACTCGGGGCATGCTGAATGTTCTGCGCAGGAAAAAACCCAGCCCGCCACAACCAACCCCTGGGGCGAAGTAATCTTCCATGACGACATCACTAACATCCCACGATGCCCCGGATCCGCTGCCGCTGGACAGCGCACCAGTCAAGCCCTCCGGGCGTCCGCATATGTCCCGCCGCAACCGGGCCCTTTTCTTTCTGGTGGCCTGGCTGATCGTGCTGATGCCTTTCCTCTTCTGGTGGAACACTTGGTTTGGCCGCCATTTGTCCGACACTCAACTCACCGAGTTTCTCCACGACAACCAGCGCCCGCGGCACATTCAGCATGCGCTGGTGCAACTCGGCGAGCGCATCGAGCGCCACGACGCTGCTGCCGCCCACTGGTATCCCGACGTGGCGGCGCTCGCTTCCCATCCGGTGGAAGAGGTGCGCAACACTGACGCCTGGATCATGGGGCTGGACACTACCTACGCTCCGTTCCACGCCACGCTGTTGACCATGCTCAACGACTCTTCAACCATGGTGCGGGGGAACGCCGCGTTGTCGCTGGTTCGCTTTGGCGACGCCACTGGACGAGCTCAGATCGTCGCTTTGCTGCAACCGGCAAAGATTGTTGCTCCCCAGGCGGGCCGCGTCGTAGACCTCGATCCGCCTGGCACCGCAGTCCGCGCCGGAGGTATCGTGATCAAGTTTGATGCGGGTGGAAGCGCAGCCACAACCGATGTGCGCTCTCCCATCACTGGGAGAATACGAGCGATGAACGTGGTGAAAGGCACCGCCTTGGTGGCCGGAGCCGATATTGCAACCATCGATCCCGGCGTCGAGCAGACCTGGGATGCGCTGCGGGCCTTATATGTCGTAGGCACCGCGGAGGATCTGGCAATCGTAAGGGCCTGCGAGCGCGAATCTCCAGACGTTCCCGATCGCGTTCGTCAGCAGGCAGTTTTGACAGAAAAGGCGATCACTCAGAGAGCAACGCGGCAGCCCTGAGAATCTGGCTAGATCGCCATCGGACCAACCGCTTTTTCGACTTCGGCCGTATCCACCATCACGATGGCGTCCCAGGGGCAGCCGTCCAGGAAGCAGCCGTCCGGCCCCTTGCTGACGCATTTCTTGCAGCCGATGCAAAGAATGGGGTCAACCTGAATGCGCCCAAACGGAGGATGATCCTCGTCCGGTACCCAGAACATGCAGTCTTCCACTGGGCAATACTCCACGCAGGCCGGGGACCCGGCACATCCCGTGCAGCACTCGGTAATGACCGCCAGCTCTTTCGGCTTCTTCTTGCGAGGTGTGGTCAGGCCCTTGGAGCGGGGATCCTGCTTCAACTCGTCGGGAACCATTCCGGCGCTACGAGCGGCCTGAGTCTCGGCTGCCATGGCTGGGATTATAACCTCGCATTCAATTCGGACAACTACGAGCTTACTGCTACTCCGTCGCTTCTTTCCCCGGGATAAAATACAGCTCCTCAAACATCGAGCCTTTTTGCCAACCCGCGCGTTTCAGAATGCCCTGGCCGTTTTCGCACATTGTTGGATGCCCGCAGAGATAGCCGGTCGTGTTGTCCGGCTTCAGACCCCACAGGTCGGTGTATTTCCTCACCAGATCGTCGACACGGCCGGTCTCGCCCGTCCAGGAAGCGTCCTCCCACGGACGGCTGATCGTGGTCACGAACTTGAACCACGGCGCTTCGGCGGCAATCTTCTCCAGCTCTTCGCGGTATCCGAATTCCCACGATCGGCTCGCACCCATCACGCAAAACAGTTTGTGATTTCCCGGCATCGGGCTGTTACCCGATTTCCAGTCTTTGTACATAGTGCGCGCATAGCTGACAAAGGGCGCGATTCCTGTGACCGTGGCCAGCAGAAGATGGTTCGTCCGGCCGCTCTTCATTTCCAGCGTGAACCGCCCCTTCGATATCTTTCGGCAGAACATCGTGTCGCCCACCTGCAGCTTGTAAAGATGCGGGGTCAGCGCGCCCTGCGGCACCAGTTCGATGAAAAATTCCAGAATTCCTTCTTCATACGGCGACGACACGATCGAGTATGCGCGCTCGATCCTTTTGTCTTCGTGTTCCACGCCGAGAGTGGCATATTGTCCTGCGTTGAACTTGAACGGGCCGCCGGGGTCGACGCGAATCATCCACAAGTCTTCCGCGAAATCTTTTCGCTCCACGATACGGGCGGTGTAGTGTTTGTCGGATGCAGGCAACATAGTCGTCGTTCCTCCTCAGATCGCCGCTCAAGCCACAACCGGGTGACAACTCGCGCGAGTGGGTAATGCATCGCAACAGCGATACGGCCACCCGGCGCATTGTACACCCCGTTTCCAGCGGCTAGACAAGCCCTAAAATCAACCTCCCGCCCCGTATGCAGCCGCGCCCATGGGTGCGGCTCCGGGACAAGTACGCCGCAATCTTAAGCGCAGGTATAATTGCGCGCTAGGCATGGCCCTCGCCCCCGGCACAAAACTCGGCCCTTACGAAATCCAGTCTCAGCTCGGTGCGGGCGGCATGGGCGAAGTTTACCGGGCCCGGGACACCAGGCTTGACCGCATCGTCGCCGTCAAAGTGTTGCCTCCTTCCTTCTCCGCCGATTCTGACCGTTTGCGGCGTTTTGAGCAGGAGGCGCGATCAGTTGCGGCCCTCAATCATCCCAACATCCTCTCCGTGCACGACATTGGCAGCCACGATGGCGCTCCTTACATGGTTTCGGAACTGCTGGAAGGCGAGACGCTGCGCGAGCGCATGCAGGGGGCGGCCCTGTCGCAAAGGAAAGCGATCGAATTCGCTGTCCAGATTGCCCAAGGCCTGGCCGCCGCTCACGACAAAGGCATCGTCCACCGCGATCTGAAGCCCGAAAACATCTTTCTGACCAAAGACGGCCGGATAAAGATTCTCGACTTCGGGCTGGCCAAGATTGCTGCCGGGTCGGAAGCGAACGCCGGCGCCCAGACTCTCACGTCCCCGGCGCTCGCCCTTACCGAGGCGGGACAGGTCCTCGGCACCGCTGGCTATATGTCACCCGAGCAGGTGCGCGGAATCGCAGTGGACCAGCGTTCAGACATTTTCGCCTTCGGCGCGATCTTCTTCGAGATGCTGGCGGGCAGGCGCGCCTTCAGCCGCGACACTGCGGCTGAAACCATGACCGCCATCCTGAAGGAAGACCCGCCGGAACTGACCGAGATGAATCGCACCATCTCGCCGGCGATCGACCGCATTGTGCGCCACTGCCTGGAAAAAAATCCTGAACAGCGCTTTCAGTCCGCCCGCGATCTGGCCTTCGATCTCGAGTCTTTGTCTCAGCACTCCAGTTCTTCGGCAGGCACCGTCGCCAAGCCCAGCGCGTTTCAGCGGGCGCGCCGGTTTCAGTTGCCGATCACGCTTCTGCTGGTCGCCCTCGGAGTTGGCGTTGGTTATCTCGTCGGCCACCGGGCAAAGCCGTCCTCGGAAGTCACTTATCGCCAGCTCACCTTCCGCAAGGGAACAGTGTTGAGCGCGCGGTTTGCGCCGGACAGCCGCACGATTCTCTACAGCGCAGCATGGGGCGGAAGCCCCCCGGAGCTGTTTTCCACCCGCCAGGACAGCATCGAGTCGCGCCCGGTTGGACTGAGCGCGGTAGACCTGCTTGGCATTTCCTCGCAAGGCGAGATCGCAGTCAGTTTGAAGCCTGCGGCTCTCCAGGGATTTTTCGGGACGCTGGGCACGCTCGGTCGAACGCCGCTGACCGGCGGCACCGCGCCACGCGAGGTTCTGGAAGCCGTGGAGTGGTCGGACTGGTCGCCCGATGGCTCGAATTTGCTGGCAGTGCGCACGGCTGGCAACGAGAATCGCATCGAGTACCCCGTCGGCAAGGTCATCTACAAAGTAACGCTTCCGCGCTGGATCAGCCATCCCAGGATTTCGCGCGATGGCAAGCGGATCGCGTTTTGTCTGCATCCCCAAAGGAGCGATGATCGCGGCGCTGTCGCGGTGATTAATTCCGATGGGAGCGGCGAAGCAAAGTTGTTTGGAGACTTTGCCAGCCTTTACGGGCTGGCCTGGTCGCCACAAGACGACGAAGTCTGGTTCACCGCCGATCCTGCGCTGACCACGATTGCGCGGAGGCTCATGGCCGTCACCATGTCCGGCAAGTTCCGCCTTCTCGCAGCGGCTCCCGGAGACTTGACACTGCATGACGTCTCCGCGGATGGCACGGCTGTGATCGCCATTGACGATCGCGAGCGCAAGATTTTCTTCACTGGTGCAGCCGGCTCGGCGGAACGAGAGTTGACCTGGCTGGACCGCGCCATCCTGGCCGCGCTATCGGATGACGGCCGGCAACTGGTATTTCACGAGGGCGGAAAAGGTGGGGGCGCGTTGGGCACGATCTTTATGCGGAATACTGACGGCTCGGCCGCCGTCCGCTTGGGCGAGGGCTATGCCCTGGCTCTCTCGCCCGATGAGAAATGGATTCTCGCGTACACTCCCAGCAATCCGGTTCGCAACTTGCTGATCCCCGTTGGCGCCGGCGAAGTCACGGAACTGAAGCCGACAGGCGTCGAGAACGTCGTGCCGTCGGGATTTGCGGCCGACAACATCCACGTTGTTCTTACCGCCAACGAGCCCGGACACCCGGGACGTTTCTTCTCGTTTGATCCCACTTCGGGCAAACTCCAGCCGCTCACCCCCGAAGGCACCCGCGGACAGGCCCTGCCGGGTGGAAAGTTCCTGGTCGTAGGCAGCAATAAGCCGAATCCCGATTTGGTTGCGCTCGACGGCACCACACCCGCCCGCGAGATTAAGGGAAAACAACCGGCCGAGCGAGTGCTTCAAGTCTCCGACGACGGCAAGCTGGCGCTTATTGTTAGTTACAACGGTATGACCGCGTCTGTGAATCGGCTCAATGTGGACTCTGGAGAGCGCCAACTGGTGCGCACCTTGCAAATGGATGACCCCACAGGGGGATTTGGCATCACGCGCGTAATGACCACTCCTGACGGCAAGTACTTTGCTTTTAACACGCTGCGGCAATTGTCTGAACTGTATCTTTTGCAGGGATTGCGCTAGGCCCTGCCGTGGTTTGCGACTGTACAAACTCCTTCGCTTCGTACAAACTGTGCAGTGAACAGGGCACGTTGCTCGGGGACTTTCCTTGTATCTCAGACCGAAAACACTTGGCGAGGCAGTGGCGTTGCTGGCGTCCCCGGGCGGCCAGGTCCTGGCTGGAGGAACCGACGTTTATCCCGCCTTGGGCGAGCGACTCCCCCAGAGGCCATTGGTCGACATCTCCGCGCTTAGCGAACTTCGTGGCATCTCGACCAACGAGACGCACATTCGCATTGGCGGACTGACCACGTGGGCCGAAATCATTCGCCACTCTATGCCCCGCTGTTTCGATGCCCTGAAAGCGGCGGCGCGGGAAGTGGGCTCTGTGCAGATTCAGAACCGCGGTACCGTGGCAGGAAACTTATGTAACGCATCTCCAGCGGCCGATGGAATTCCGCCGCTGCTCGCGCTCGACAGCGAAGTGGAACTTGCCTCTGTCAGCGGAACGCGTTGCATGCGGCTGGCAGATTTCATCGTCGGCAATCGCAAAACCAAGTTGCTGCCCGGCGAAGTCCTCTCGGCGGTACTGGTTCCACGAAGCTTGGAGAACGCAGCTTCGGCATTTCTTAAATTAGGCGCGCGACGATATCTGGTGATTTCGATATCCATGGTTGCTGCGGTGGTTCGTATAGACTCCAGCCGCCGCATTTCTGATGCTCGCGTAGCGGTGGGCTCCTGCTCCGCGAAAGCCCAGCGTCTCAGCAGCCTGGAGCGCGATTTGCGCGGTGTTCCGGCGCAATCGGGACTGGGCGGCGTGGTTCAGCCAGGGCATCTGGCGCCTCTTTCGCCGATCGATGACGTCCGCGCCACCGCGGAGTACCGTCTCGACGCATCCCTGACCCTGGTACGGCGCACACTCGAATCCTGCGTGGAGGCCCGCTAAGATGGCTACCACCCAGAAGCTGCCCACGGGAACTGGAACTGAGCTGATTTCATTTTCTGTGAACGGACGACGGGTCGAAGTGGATGTGCCAGGATCGCGCCGGCTTTCCAACGTCTTGCGCGACGATCTTTGCCTCACCGGAACCAAGGTAGGCTGCGATGCGGGAGACTGCGGGGCATGCACGGTTTTGCTGAACGACGAACCGGTTTGCGCCTGTCTGGTCGCTGCCGGCCAAGTGGCGGGCTGCGATGTCACGACCGTAGAGGGCCTGGCTGCGCGCTCTCCATGGCGCAACTTGCTGCAGGAGTCTTTTCTACAACACGGCGCCGCACAGTGTGGGGCATGTACGCCCGGAATGCTGGTTGCGGCAACCGCTCTGCTCGAAAGCAATAGCTCTCCGAGCGAAACCGAAGTGATGGACGCAATTGGCGGTGTCTTGTGCCGCTGCACCGGCTATCGCAAAATCATCCACGCGATTGTGGAAGCTGGGACGCAGAGCGCGGCTGGCTCGCCCGGAGCCGGCGCTGCCGTCGGCGCTCGCCTGGTTCGCCTCGACGGGAAAAAGAAAGTCGATGGCTCGGAAATTTTCGGCGCAGATGAAACTCCAGCCGGGGCTCTTACCCTGCGCGTGGTTCGTTGTCCCCGTCATCGGGCGCGGTTCCGGATCGGCAACATCGACGATTTTGTCGCGCATCATCCGGGCGTCTCTCTTGTCCTCACAGCGAAGGATGTACCTGGCGTCGATTACTACGGCGTCATCGCAAAGTTCGCGGATCAGCCGGTTTTTGCTCATAACGAAGCACGTTTTCGGGGGGAAGCGGTCGCCGCTGTGGTTGGCGACGCGATGGCCCTCGCTGCTCTTGACTTGCACGAGTTCCCAATCCAGTGGGATGAACTGACGCCGATTCAAACTATCGACGAGGCGCTGGCCTCTGGCGCACATCGTATCCATGCCGAACGGGCCGACAATATTCTGGTCGGTAGGCGCGTGGCTTGCGGAGACGTCGATCACGCTCTCGACCGGGCTGACGTCGTCAGCGAGGGCATCTACGAGACCGGGTTCATCGAGCATGCCTACATTGAGCCTGAGGCAGGCTTCGCCCGGCGAGTTGGCGACCAGATCGAGATTCAGGCCTGCACCCAATCCCCATATATGGATCGCGGCGACATCGCAAAGATTCTGGGCATCGCGCCGGAGAAGGTAAGAATCATCCCGACCGCAGTGGGCGGTGGATTTGGCTCGAAGCTGGACCTCTCGGTGCAGCCCTTTCTAGCCCTGGCCGCCTGGCTTCTGAACCGGCCCGTTCGCATGGTCTATTCGCGGACCGAGTCCATTGTGTCGACTACCAAACGCCATCCAGCGCGCATGCAGGTTCGAGCGGGTGCGACGCGCGACGGAAAGCTGGTGGCGCTTGATTTTTCCGCCGATTTCAATACCGGCGCATATTCTTCCTGGGGGCCCACTGTAGCAGCCCGCGTCCCGGTGCATGCATCAGGCCCCTACGTTGTCCCGAACTACCGGGCGATTACCCGCGCCGTGCATACCAACCTCGTTCCCGCCGGGGCTTTTCGTGGATTTGGCGTGCCCCAGGCTGCCATCGCGCAAGAGCAGGTTTACGATGATCTCGCCGAAAAGATCGGAATGGATCGACTGGAGTTTCGCATTCTGAACGCGCTCACCGAACACACGCCGACAGTGACCGGGCAGGTCCTCGGCCCAGGCGTGGGAATTCGGGCCTGCTTCGAGGCGTTGCGTCCGCGATGGCAGACTGCGCGGGCCCAGGCGGCTTCATTCAACGCGAACACAACCGGCCCGCTGCGCCGTGGCGTCGGCGTTGCCGGCATGTGGTATGGCTGCGGTAACACCTCTCTACCGAATCCATCCACGGTTCGCATCGGTCTAAAACGCGATGGCCGAATCGCGCTGCATCAGGGTGCGGTGGATATCGGCCAGGGATCGAACACCGTCGTTACGCAGATTTGTGCCGACGCGATGCGCGTGCCCATTTCACAGTTCGATCTGGTCTCCGGAGACACCGCCATCACGCCCGATTGCGGCAAGACTTCGGCATCGCGCCAGACCTTCGTGACCGGGAGAGCGGCGCAGATGGCCGGAGAAAAACTGCGTGGCGAAATGTTAAAAATGGCGGGTGTAGCCGCTGACGCGGCCATCGAGCTTGCCGACGGTGTCGTCACCACCACGGAACGCGGCGCGCGCAAGCGACTCGCTCTGTCGGCGATGCCGCTCGATGTCTACGGCTACGTCATCACTTGCGAGGCGACCTTCGATCCGCCAACCACCCCGCTCAACCGGGACGGGCAGGGAAGTCCCTATGCCGTGTTCGGGTTCGGCGCTCATCTGGCCGAAATTGAGGTCGACATCGAACTCGGCACCATTCGGGTTCTGAAAGTCACTGCCGCACACGATGTGGGGCGTGCCATTAATCCCACGCTGATCGAAGGTCAAGTCGAAGGTGGCGTCGCACAAGGACTGGGCATGGCCTTGATGGAGGAGTTTTTTCCCGGCAAGGGCGAGAATCTGCACGACTATCTGATTCCGTCAGCAGGCGACATTCCTCCCATCGAATCGATTCTGATCGAAGACCCCTCTCCGGTTGGTCCGTTTGGTGCGAAGGGAATTGGCGAGCAGGCGGTCATCCCGACTGCGCCGGCCATTCTCAACGCACTGCACGACGCCATCGGTGTGCGCATTCCAAAGATTCCGGCGACCCCCGACCGCGTCCGCGCGGCAATCCTCGCAAGAGCTCAGGCAGGTGAACGTGACTGAAGACGCTATTCGCTGCGACGCCTGCCCGGTGCTCTGCTACATCAAGCCGGGGCGCACCGGATCGTGCGACCGCTATGGCAATCACGACGGCAAACTGGTGCGACTCGACCCGCACATCGTCCTGGGTCGCTCGCTCGAACGGGGCGCGCCGGTGGTGCCGTTTCTCGAGCCCAGCCGCGAGTGGGACGGCACGTTGGTCAGTCACGCCGAGACGTTCGTGACCGCGATCGGAGCTGGCACGACATATCCCGACTACAAACCGGCGCCCTTCATCATCTCGTCCGAGGTCGAGGGCGTCGACATGGTCACCGTCGTGACTGAAGGAATTTTCAGCTACTGCGGCGTAAAAGTGAAGATCGATACTGACCGCCATCTGGGAGCGGAATGCAGCACCGTTCGGGCGCAAGGCGAAGAGGTGGGCCATGTCACTACCAGTGAATACGGCTCGCAGATGCTCTCGCTTGGGGGCGTGCGCCATTTGACCGGAGGCAGCCGGCATGAAGGTACAGCGACTTGCGACACGCTGTTAGAGCTCTGCAACGGGGAGGCGGTCGAGCTGCAAGTCGATGGCGGCGCGAAGCTGATCGTCGAGGCGGGCAAGCCTCCCGTCGTGGACGGCTTGCAGGAGGAACGCATGCGCGTGGGCTGCGGCTCGGCCACCATCGGAATGTTCGCCCGGCAGTGGTTCGGCAAAGTCGACGATGTGGTCGTCGTCGACGATCACATCACCGGGGTGCTCTCCGAGCATCAGGCCGGTAAACTGCTCGGCGTGCCGGAGACGGGGATCAAGCTGAGGGGCAGGCGGTCTACTCCCGGCAGATATTTTCAGGTAGCTGAGCCGGGAACGTCGTGGGGAGGAACCAACCTTGACGATCCTCTGACGATCCTGGGAAAGTTCAACGCTAAGAAAGCGTGGCCCGGGCTGCGGCTTCTCATGGTCAGCACGACCGGCGAACACAATGCTTACTTTGAACTCGACGAAAATCTTACGCCGCAGCCCGCGGCGCTGCCGGCACAACTACGTGAGTCGGTGGCCCGTATTCGTGAAAACTGCGAGCCGGCGTTGTGTACAGTCTTATTCATGGGCGGAGCCGGTGGCTCGTTGCGTGCGGGAGTGACCGAAAACCCGGTGAAGTTGACTCGATCGGTGCGCGGCGAGCTGACGCGCGTCACCTGCGGCGGAGCACCCGTTTACATCTGGCCCGGTGGCGGCATCACCTTCATGGTCGACGTGACGCGCATGCCGCGCAATGCGTTCGGCTACGTGCCGACTCCAGCGATCGTTGCCCCGATCGAGTTCACCCTGCGGCTCGCGGACTATGCTGCGCTCGGCGGACACGTCGAGAGCGTGAAGCCACTCAGTTCAATTGCCGCCGAGGAAGGCCGCCGCGCAATTACTGCCAGCCCGGATAATCCCTGGCCGCTCGAGAGCAACGGGAAAACTGCAAAACGATGAACCCCCGCGCACAAATTCGCCTGCTGCCCGATGGAAAGCGTCTGCACCTGCACGACGGGCCGATTGACTTGATCGCCGACGCATTTGGCCCCACCGCGCGAGTCGAAACAGCCTATCGCGCCGCAGGCGCGCGATTTGTGACCGTGCTCGACGAACTCTGCGGCGAGCTTTCGGTACTGCGCCAGGCATGTTCCCCGGAAGCGGAATGGCCGCAGGGCCGGGTGGCCAGGCGCATGACCGCGGCGGTGATGCCCTATGCCTCCCGATACTTCATCACTCCTATGGCAGCCGTGGCTGGCGCAGTCGCGGAGGAAATTTTGGCTGCGATGGTTTCGGCAGCCGATCTTTCGCGCGCCTATGTCAACAATGGCGGTGATATTGCGCTGCATGTAGAGCCGGGAGCAAGCTTCAAGATCGGCATGGTGGACCGCCCAGAGATACCCTCCTTCTTCGGAGCGACCAGGCTGCATGCGTCTGACCCAGTGCGCGGCATCGCGACCAGCGGCTGGAGGGGTCGCAGCTTCTCCCTTGGCATCGCCGATGCCGTTACCGTCCTCGCCGATCGTGCCGCCGCAGCGGACGCCGCGGCCACAATCATCGCCAACGCAGTCGACTTGCCCGGGCATCCCGCCGTCACTCGCGTTCCCGCCCGCCAACTCGCGCCCGACAGCGACCTCGGCGATCGACTCGTCACCCAATCGGTCGGCGCGCTAACGGCCGGCGAGGTCGATGAAGCTCTCGCTGCAGGCGCGGAAACTGCGGACCTGCTTCTGAAGATGAGGCTGATCCGGTCCGCTGCGATCAGGCTGCGAGGTGAGACTCGAGTCGTTAGTGCTGAGCAATCCAACTTGTCCGTGATGCCGGTTCGAGAGAGGGGCCTGATGCATGCCTGAAGTGTTGATTCGAAAGAAACAGATCAGCGTGGAGGAAATATTTCACGAGGGCGGCCCGCCGGCCGAAAAACCGCTGCGCCGCGCCGTCGCGCTGACCGTGATTCGCAATCCCTTTGCCGGAGCCTATGTCGCCAGCATCGAAGGCTTCATGGACGACCTCAGGCCTCTTGGGCTTCAGATGGCCCGTGATCTGGTTGCCGCGCTCGGTGGAGATGTAAATGCCATCGAAGGTTATGGCAAAGGCGCGATCGTAGGTTCGGCCGGAGAAATCGAGCACGGCGCTTTGTGGCACTCGCCGGGGGGATACGGGATGCGCGAGGTGCTGGGTGGCGCGAAAGCCATTGTTGCTTCCACTAAGAAAGTTGGAGGTCCCGGCACGCGCCTGGACGTGCCCATCACCCACATCAATGCTTCTTACGTGCGCAGTCACTTCGATGCCATCGAGGTCGGAATCAACGATGCGCCGCGGGCCGACGAGATTTTGCTGGCCCTGGTCATGACGACCGGAGCCCGCGTCCATGCGCGCGTTGGCGGACTCAAAGCCTCAGAGATCAAGGGAGAAGACGGCCTGCGATGAGGCAAAGAGCCGAGGTCAGAAAATGAAAGCCAAGATTCGCAAAATCGCCGTCTTTGTAGAAGAAACCCGGCGTGAGATGGACCGCCCGATTTCTCCGCCCACGCGGCGCGCAGCCGCCGTCGCCGTTATCGAAAATCCTTATGCCGGAAAATACGTTGAAGATCTCTCGGATCTCATGGCGATCGGCGAAGAGCTGGGCGAGTTGCTCACATCTCGCGCCGTTGCGGCACTGGGAATCGCCGGCCCTGCCGCGGAAAGCTACGGCAAAGCCGCGGCCGTTGGTGAAAACGGAGAACTCGAACACGCCGCGGCCATACTTCATCCCAAGCTGGGGACGCCCGTCAGGCGCGTACTTGGCAAAGGCGCGGCGCTGATTCCCTCATCCAAAAAACGCGGCGGCCCCGGCGTGGCGCTCGATATTCCGCTGGGCCACAAAGATGCCGCGTTCGTCCGCAGCCACTTCGACGGAATGGAAGTGCGCATCAACGACGCTCCACGCGCCAACGAAATCATGGTGGCCATCGCCGTCACCGACAGCGGCCGCCCCCTGCCGCGCGTTGGCGGCCTGACCAAAGACCAGATCAAGGGCGAAGACGGACTGCGCTGAGTCGATGAACGGCGCGGATGAGATCCCTCACCTGGGAACAGCCGTCCCCGGCCGCCCAGTGGCCCGGGTTCAGCGGACCGCGGGCTTTGGAGCTTTCATCAGAAAAGAAATGTCTCCAACTCGGTACAGAACCTTTCCCGGCGAATCCGGCTGCGGTTTGATTTGTCCCGAGCGGACGGCCTCAAATGCCGCTACCAGACGCGGCAATACCGACGGCGCGGCCACCGGGATATTGTGCGCCCCCAAAACCATCTTCACCTGGGACGCAAACGCCGCCAGGCGCCGAATCGATGCCCCGTAGGCATCAAGGTCGGTCTCGGGCCGGAACAGCCAGATCGGTGCGGGATAATAGGTGTCACCGGTGAAGAGCAGCCCGTGGGCGCGGTCGATCAGCGATATCGCGTCGGGGGTATGACCTGGAGTTGCGATCACTTCAATGATCCGGCCTCCCAGATCAACCCTGTCACCGTCGTGCATGTAACCGGCAATTTTCCAGGGGCGCGTTGCGTAAGCTTTCGCGTCGAAGCCTTTCGGCAGCGCTCCGCAAATCTGATCGGGAGTGATTTCCGCCTGCGCATCGTCCCGTGAGCCGAGCGCATTCTTGCGCGTAAAGTCCGTATCCATGCCGTAGACGGTGTCGAACTGCCAATTGCCGCCGACGTGATCGTCGTGCGTGTGGGAGTTCAGCACGATCACCGGCAGCTTAGTCAGTTGGTTAATTACTTTCTTGATGTCGCTGATGCCCATGCCGGTATCGAATTCCAGCGCCCGCTTCTCACCGACGATCAGGTAGCCAATGGTTTCTTCCGCCTGATGCGGCTCATAAATCGCGAAAACCCCCGGCGCGACCTTGTAGACCTCGAACCACGCGTCGCTGACTGGGACGCGTTCGAGGGTCGTGTACTCCGGACGCGGCAGCGCACGGCACCAGTCGGGCGCCGCCTGCGCGAACAACGCGCCCGCAAACGCCCCGCAAACCAAAAAAAGGACTGTGCCCTTACCCACGCAACACCTCCGGCACTCGCGTCGCTGGCGGCGTGTTGCGACTGCGTTGAATGTTGACTGCACCATCAATCACCACCATCCCGACGCCCGGCAGGTCTCCCTTTTGAATGCTGTCAAGCAGGTTCTTTCCGGCGGATTGCTGCGCTGTGTCGAGAAAAACGAAGCTCGCTTCGTGTCCGGCCGCGATGAGGCCACAATTCAGGCTCCGCATCCTGGCTGTATTGCCTGTCGCCAGACAGACGGCAATTTCCGCCGGAATCTCTCCCAGCGACGAAAGCATGGAAATCATCCGTAAGATCCCCAGTGGCTGAACCCCTGAACCCGCTGGCGAGTCAGTGCCCAGAATGACGCGGTGAAGCTGCTTGAGTTCCTTTGCGGTCCGCAGAGCCAGCAGTCCAGCCCGCTCATTGCCGTTGTGAACAATCTCCAGCGCACGCACCGAACGCTCGCACAGCGCAACAATCTGTTCGTCTGGAAGGGCTGTGTGTCCGCCGTTGACGTGGCCGATCACATCGGCGTCTGTTTCCAGCACCATGTCTTTGTCGATCAGGCTTGATCCTGGTATCGAAGGTCCGCCCGTGTGGATCGTGCTCTGGATGCCGTATTTGCGGGCCCATGCCACCATTCGCCGCCCCGTGGTTCCATCCTTCACGCTGCCCAAGCCGACCTCGCCCAAGAACTTGACCCCGGCCGAGGCAAGTTCCCTAAAGTCGTCCTCTACCATGCCGGTCTCTATCACCGGCGCGCCGGCATAGACTCTCACACCTCCCGGTCGAAAAGCGTGAAAGGCTCGCTGCGCAAATACCGCCATGGCCTTCAGCCCGACAATGTCCTTTGGCCGTCCCGGAGTGTGAACTTCTCCGGCCGAGACCATCGTAGTCACGCCCCCATGCAGGCAACTGTCGATCCATCCAAGTTGGTTCTGTCGTGGAGTCCAATCGCCGCAGACCGGATGCACGTGGCTGTCGATCAATCCGGGAGCAAGCGCGGTCCCCTTCGCGTCGATCGTTGTGGTCGCGCCAGTGGTGTCCAGGTCTTTCTCTTTGCCAACTGCGCGAATCACGCCGTCTATCGCGATCACCGTGTCGGCATCGAGGATCGCCCGATCGAGGTCTCCGCTCAACAGCAATCCAACGTTGCGGATCACCAGTTTGTTGGAGTTTGAAGTCGGCGGAAGTGCGTCAGCGCTCATGGGATCGCTTTCCGGAAGAAGTGTGTAAACCGCAAAATCATACGCGACAGTTTTTCGCCGGGAAAGCGTCGGCCCGGCGGTTCAAGTCGAGGCGGCCTTTTCGGCTATTTGAATCCGGGGAGCAGGAACGTCACCGGACGGGAGGCGACCTCGCTGGCCACCTCCCGCAGAAATCGACGGGCCTCGCTCTCCCCGATATCGCGAGCGCGAATTGCGAGCAGAAAACTCATCGCAAACGAGGTCACGATGTTGAGAATGCCCACTAGAAATATGCCCGTGAACGACAGCGCTATTTCCGAAAGCCCCAGCGTACCCTGCAACCGCCGCGCATCGAGGGCATAGCCAAGGCTGGCGGCGGCCAGGGTGACATGGCGGACCTCGAGCGGGATTCCGAAAAGAGTGAACACGATGGGAACGGCGCCGAGAAGGCATCCAAGCGCCACGTATCCCACCGACCCGGCTGCGTGATGTTCAACCCAATGCGCGATCGTATTGGCGCGGGCCATCCCCAGGCGCCGCCGGATTCGCAAACTATTGGCGATCGACGGACCCAGGCGGGTGATCGCGACGTAATTTGCGGTCCATCCGGTTGCAAGAGAGGAGACCCACAGGAAAACCCCGGTTATCACCGCGAACGGAATCGTAAGCGAGTGCAGCGGAAAAAGCATATGCACGCCGTGTTCAGCCTCCTCCGGCGTCAGGAAAGGTTGCCCGGCGATCAGGTTCCAGATCCGGTCGATCGCGATCGATGTGGCCACCGCGCCCACCAGATTTCCCATCGTCACCAATGTTTGCGTCTGGGAGATCGCCTGCAAGCTCAGCATGTGATCTTTGGCGGGGTCTTCCATTGCGTCAACCAATGTGGAAGCGGTCGCGGCGGGCATTTTTGAAGCGAGGAGAAAGCCGCCCGCCTGCATGGCCAGAAAACTCGCCACGTAGTTCAGCGAATGACCGACAGCCACCAGAAGCGGGGCATGCACCAAGGACGAAATCGAGTACTTGAACAGGGCCGTGAACGACGTAATCAAGCCCGCGACAATCGCGCCCCAACCCATCTTTTTCCATTGCGCCGCATTTTTGGCGATGTAATGGCTTCCGACGCGCCCGGTTTTCTCCACCACACTGCGGGCGAGCCGGCGGGTGCTGGCGCTGACCACACTTGCGATTTTTCTTTGATAGGCGAACCCGTGAACGATAGAGGGGGCGAACTGGCGCGAGTCCGGCTTTCTCCATTGCAGGTTGAGCAGTTGTTGGATTCGCCACAGAAGGGACCGGAGCAGTCGCACTCGGTAGACCAAGCCTGCGGAGGAGCCCGTCTTTTCCAGCAATACGGTTGTCTCCAGTAATTGATCTCCACATAGCCGTCGCCGGGCCTCCCACTCGGGAACAGCAGCCTCGGCTTGCGACGCGCGCTCCACCACCGCGGCCAGGTCAAAGAAGCTTGATTTCGTTACATCCTCATCTTCCGCCAGCGCAAGGAAATCTCTCGATAATGCAACGTGCGTGGCACGCATCGCGAGCAGCGAGCAGGACGCAAGAATCGAAGCGGACGACGGGCGCAAAATGTCGCCCCACCAATCGACCAATGGATCTGGAAGAGACGCCACCCACTGGGCGTCTGTTTCCCGAAGATTGAGAGAGTCCAGAAGTACATAGAGGTCTCCCCGCACTTCGTCGACGGGCAGCAGATGCCGCAATGCGCGGCCCAGAAGTTCGCGCAGCAGAAATACTTCATCCGGCAGCCCGGCTTCAGAGATAACCCGAATATAGGAATGATGGGACCAAAACTCACGCAAGAGTCGCCGAATGTCCTCCCGGCGCGGGTGTTTATCGATATCGGAAGTGAACTCGACCAGTCGCTCGGTGCGCAGCGGCGGCGGCAACCGTAGAAACCATTCCAGGCAGTTGTAAACCCAGACTGGCTGGCCCCTGGAGTCGCCCGCGCTAAGCGCAAGAAATGCGTCAATATCGATCATTGGTTCGTCAGCCTTCTTCGGGATTGTAGTGGTGGCGGGCACAGTTGTCGCCTCGGTGCACACTTTTTGATGCTCCCTCACCGCCCAAAGCAAAGTTAAATCCAGAAGAGTCTCCTTCCTTGGGTTCTCAAAAATCTGGTGACTTGGGTTTGCTATACTCGGTGCGGAAACGAGAAAAATGGCTTTTTTCCATACTCCCGACTGATCCTCCTATGGGCCGCTCCGCTCCAAGTTCCACGCCTTCCTCGCGCCGGTCTATCCATATCAGCCGCGAACCTTCGCCCCAATCGCCTGAGAGCGCTTCGATTTCAGGTATCGGAGAAATGGCCGATCTGGTTCGCGCGCTCGATTGGTCGAAGACTTCACTCGGCCCTATCGAAGATTGGTCAGAGACATTGGTTACGACCGTTAATCTTGTGCTTGCCTCTCGGCATCCCATGTTTCTCTGGTGGGGATCGGATCTGATCCAGTTCTACAACGATGGTTATCGCCCCAGCCTTGGGGCGGGCAAGCATCCTTCCGCCCTGGGCCAGCGCGGTGTCGATTGCTGGCCCGAAATATGGCCCATCATCGGACCCCAGATCGAAGCGGTGATGGATCGCGGAGAAAGCACTTGGCACACGAACCAGTTGGTCCCTATCCATCGCAACGGAAGGCTGGAAGAGGTCTTTTGGACCTATAGCTACAGCCCTGTCCGGGGACGGGACGGCACTGTCCACGGCACGCTCGTCGTGTGCAGCGAAACCACGGAGCAGGTTCTCAGTGAACGCCGCTTGCGGGCCTTGCTGGCGGTCGCGATCAGCGGTCCGGTACAGGACGAGCGCTCCGATGCTCATCCCTTGATACACGTTGGGCGGCAACTTATTTACCAACTCCGCGACGCTGCTGACTTGCCCTTCACTGCTCTGTATGTCTCGATCGACGGAGAGTTGGTTCCGGCAGGATCGACCGATGCGCGCGAAACGATCGCCGATGCTCGCCATTGGCCACTGGCGGAGGTTGCGAGTTCACAAACTCCGCTGCTGCTCGACGATTTGCCGCAACGGCTTGGTCACTTCGTCCTTCCGCCATGGCCTGAGCCAGTGACGCGGGCTTACCTGCTTCCGCTGCGCTTGCCGTCGTCGATTCAGGCGGTGTTGGTGTTCGGAATCAGCCCGCGTTTGCCATTCGATCACAGCTACGAAACGTTCTGTCGCTTGGTCGGTGCGCGAATTGCCAGCTTGCTGCAGAGTGAGATCCAGAAACTCGAGGTGGCGGAGTCAGCCCGAAGGTTCAGCCGCCTGGCCGAGGCAAACCCCTTCGGCACAATCATCGGCAGCCTCGATGGTGTGCTGGAGTATGTCAACCCCGCGTTCTTGAAGACGTTGGGCTATTCCGAAGACGATGTATCCGCCGGAAACCTGCGGTGGGATGTTCTCACGCCTCCGGAACACGCCGCCCTGGACGCTCGCGCAGTCCAGCAACTTCGTGAGCGGGGATCCTGTGACGTGTACGAGAAGTCCTACATCGCAAGAGACGGCCGCCGCGTACCCATCCTCATCGGAGCTGCCAGCATCGGCACCTCTCGCGGCAAACAGAATATTGCGGCCTTTGTCACCGACCTGACCGACTTGAAGCTCGCGCAAGAAGCTCTTCGCGGCGCCAACGCAGAGTTGGAGAGCAAAATCGCGGAGCGGACCGCCGCCCTGGAAGCTGAGATCTCTGATCGCAAACGCGCGGAAGCCGGCCTTCGCGAGTTGACTGGCCGCCTGCTGCAGACTCGCGACGAAGAGCGACGGCACATGGCCCGTGAACTGCACGACAATGCTGGCCAGACTCTGGTCGCGCTCGGGCTCAATCTTTCCGCGCTCATGCAGCTTGCGAAAGGAAAAGAAAACGGCATTGTTGAGTTGCTCATGGAGAGTCAGAAACTCTCGGCCGACCTTTCCACCGAAATTCGCACACTTTCCTATTTGCTTCATCCACCCCTCCTGGATGAAGCCGGCCTTGGGTCAGCCCTGCAATGGTATGTGGAAGGTTTTTCCAAGCGAAGCAAGATTGCTGTGGACCTCGACTTGCCGGGCGATTTGAGCAGGCTGCCCCGCGAGTTGGAGTTGGTTTTGTTCCGCACGGTGCAAGAGAGTCTGACGAACGTGCATCGCCACTCCGGAAGTTCGCGAGCGGCCATCCGCCTGGTCCAGTCGGCAAGCAGGGTGCAGATCGAAATATCGGACTGGGGCTCCGGAATTCCTGCCGAGAGAATGAGTCAGATGAACAGCAAGGCCAAACTCGGAGTGGGCATTCGAGGCATGAGAGAGAGAGTGGGCCAGTTTGGCGGGGCTCTCCGGATCGACTCGTCGCCCGCGGGCACCACGGTTTCGGTCCAAATCCCCCTCGAAAACCATAAAATCAGCGAGGGCCCCGAGACACACCCGGGGCCCTCCTGAAGCTGGTTACAAGCGTCCTGACAGCGCCAATATCAGAACAATTAGCAGTATTAGGCCAAGGCTGCCGCTCGGGTAATATCCCCAACTTGCGCTGTAGGGCCAGGTGGGCAACGCGCCAACCAACAGTAAAACCAGAACCACCAGCAGTATCGTTCCCATCGAATGCTCCCTTGCGTCGCTGATTTACTTGGGTGAACCCAACGCTCCAATTCCAGGGCGCCGCTTGTTAAGCGGCGCGCCTGGAGAGGTGATTTGCCTGCGCCCACTATTGCGGGCGCTTTTCTTCTGGCTTGCTGGGAGGGGGTGCTATCCGCTGCTGCAATTGCTGCCGCTCCTGCTCGTGCTTCTGCTGCAATTGCTGCGTCTCCTGCTGATGGCGCTGCTCCACTTGCTGCCTCTTCGCGTCGTCTGTGTTCTTCTTTTGCAGTTGCTGGTCTTCCTTCTCCTGCTGTTGCTGCAGCTTCTGCCGCTCTTTCTGCTGTGCCTGGTACTGCTTTTCCTGCTCTTGCTGCAATTGCTTGTCCGCTTTCGGATTGCCGGTGTTCGGCGCAGCCGGACGCTCCGCTGGCGGAAGGTCGCGAATGTGGCCCATTGGCGATGCGTTTGGTTTGGACCCATTCGGCTGCGCGTCACTCGGCCGGGATCCATTCGGCTGGGCCTCATTGGACCTCGGTTGGTTCTCCGCAGGCTTTGCCGGACGGGGGGTATAGGCGCCGCCGGCCGCTTTCGCCTGGACTACACCGGCTCCCTTGAACTCGGCCGGTTTGGCGGTTGCTGCAACCTCCGGTTTGCCCCGGTTCATGGACGCGCGTTGCTGCGGGTTGGAACGCGCTTCCTGCACATGTTGCGTCTGCACTGCCACGGGGCCGGAACGCTTTTGCGCTGCCGCGGCTTGCTGTTCGGGGGTGGGTTTGGCGTTTATACCGCCATTACCTCCGTTGTAGCTGACCCGGTTGCCATTATCTTTGTTGATAACCGTTGTGTTGTATACGTTGGTAATATTCGTGGTGTTCACGTTGGTGACGGCACGGTTGTAGTAGAAGTGGTCGCGGTCCCACCGGCCACCCTCGTAGCCTTCTCCGAAATACCCAAAGCCGTAGTTGATCCCGCCATAGAAGCCAATAACCGGGCCCCAGTATCCTTCGTAAAAGATGAAGCCCTCACCGTTCCAGCCCCAGTATCCCGGTGTCCATAGCAGGCCGACTTCCGGCGCTGGCACCCAGGTTCCCGGCACCCAGTAATAGTCGTCAAAATCATCGCCGTAGGCCCAATAGCCGGGTGTCCAGATGTAGCCATCGCCCGGGCAAACCGGTTGTTCGTAGACCGGAATCGGGGGTGGTCCAATCGTGATCGCGACGCGGACCTGCGCGAACGCTGCCGCGGACAGTGAGAGCACAACCAGTGCGAATAAAAAAGCACGAATGCTGCGAGTTTTCATTTCTCTGTTCCTCCACCCGCTCCCTCGGCTCCCGGTCTGGCTGTCAAATCGCGGGCTGCGTGGATCGGGCAAGATGTCCTTCCAACTGCCGACTTAGCGCGCAACCTCAATCTGATTGAGCACCTGTTGAACGTTGGGCACATTCGAGGCCAGTTGCTGCGCCTCCTGCCTCTCGGAAGCCGTTTTCACGCTGCCCTTCAAGGTCAGCACTCCGTTGGTTGCAGAAAAATCGATGTGCTGTTTGTCCAGGCCCTTTGCGATGAGCGCGGCTTTGTAGTTCTTTTCGATCGCGTCGTCCACGTTGGAGGCGATCTTCTTCGCATCCGATTCCGCGCCGACCGGTTGAACACTTACTTCATTGACCACGATCCGGCTGCCGGCGGCAGCTTTGGCGACGTCCGCCGCCCTGGCCTTGGCGTCATCGGAGTGAACGGTTCCGCCCAGGGTCACGGTGTTCTTGTCTTTGTCCTCCGAGACGCTTACGTCCGTGAGCTCTGCCTGTTCCAGCGATTTCTTGACGCTGTCTTTGTAAGAGAGATCGTCCCCGGACTTGTTGCAGGCCACCGCGACGAACATCATCAGCAGTGCAGCCGCAGCCAGGAGTCCTGTCCTGGCGGTGTTGCGTCGCAGGAACGACATGGCCGTCTCCACGCTGCTGGTTCGAGTAGCCGGGCAGTCTGGATGACCGCATTGGCAGGCGATGTCGGTGAGTCCGGCGGAGTCTGCGCAAGACTCGCTGCAGTAGTTGCCGCCTTGCGTTTTCGGGCACCCACAACCGGCGCGCCCACATTTGGTTCCATGATTGGTATTCATAAGTTCCTCCAGTCAGTCGTTTCAGGCTGCGCTGCGGTTGCTGATCAGGTCGATGAGAAACACAACCAGTGCGATCACCAGCAGAAGATGGATCAGGCCTCCGGCAATGTGGAGCGTGAAGCCCAACAGCCACAGGATCATCAGAATCGCCACAACTCCCCATGCAAGTCGCAAGTCATCACCTCCGTGATACTTGAACTCTAGCGACAGGGGCTTTTCCCTCCAATCCGATGTGATCCTGAGTTCATTGGGGGAAACGCTGTATGCAATCGGGTTCTGAAAATAATGATGCGGCCTCAAAAAGAAGCCCCCGGCAGGGCTGCCAGGGGCAATGAGTACTGCCAATGAAGCCTAGGCGCGGCGCTTTTCGCCCTGTTGGGCGCGCTCCCGCTCCTGCTGGCGGGTGTTGTCAACGTGCGAAGCGTCCTTCTTCGCGGGGTCGGGCTGGTTGGTGGATCTTCCGCCCTCGTTCTTTGGGTTCTTCTCCTGGGAATCGTTTTGAACGTTCTGCCCGGTCTGCTGCGAAGGGTTGCGCTTTGCTGGATCCGTCGTCTGTGTGGATTGACCCTGATCGTATTTGTGTTCGTTCATGTCCGTCATTTTGTTCTCCTGAATACGTTCACTATGAGCACGCAGCACATGGTGCGGATTTGTGCGGCATTGCTTAGTTGCCGATTCCTGCCCGCGAGTGGCCGTCATGACTCATGGCATGCGGAAAGGGTGTCCCCTCACTTTTGCCTACAGCAAATTCCCCGTTCGCCTGAGGCTCCGAACCGATAGATAAACAGCCCGACGATCCCTAGTCTCTTAAGAGTGAATCGCGACTTGCAGAGTTTAAGGAGAAAAACATTGAACCCTCAAACTACCTCCCTGGCCAGGCGGGACTTCGATCTGATGAAACGTGCGCAAAAAGGCGACTCGACTGCCTTTGGCGATCTGTTTTCAGCTCACAAAGGGCGCGTCTATTCGCTGTGTCTGCGAATGACCAACAATGTCTCGGAGGCGGAAGATCTGGTCCAGGACGCTTTTCTCCAGGTGTTCCGGAACCTCTCGGCTTTTCGCGGGGAATCTGCATTCTCGACCTGGCTGTATCGGGTTACGGTGAACACCGTCCTGATGCACTACCGGCGCAAGCGGCCCTTGCACACTTCGCTCGACGCAACCTATGAAGGCGCGGACGACGCCCGGCCCGCCAAGCGCGAATACGGCCACCGGGACGCCCGACTCGAGTCCTCCGCGTTGCGTGTCGCTTTGGCTCGGGCCATCAGTGAACTACCTGCAGGCGCCCGCGCGATTTTTGTGCTTCACGAGATCGAGGGCTATCAGCATCGTGAGATCGCTGGATTTCTCGGGTGTTCCGTTGGTACGTCGAAGTCCCAGCTTCACAAGGCGAGAATGAAGATACGCGAGTGCATCGCGCGACGAAGCCGTGCCACGGGTGCCGCCGAGGTGCCCGAAAGGAGATGGCAACTGGCGAGCGCTCCTTCTCTTGTTCCATCCCTCCCATGAGCACAATTGCGCCTCAGGTATGTTCCTCATAGGCCTAGGGTCTCGACCCGATGGAGACGGACGCCGGTTCCGCCTAGATTCGACCTTGGATCAAAATCCCCGTGCTCAGGTTGGGCACAGAAGAGGTTTCACTATGAAACGTTCCTCGATATCGAAGTACCTGCTGACGCTGAGCGCGGTGGCATTGGTTTCGGCCAGCATCTGCTGGGCCGGCGACAAAGACGACGAAGGCAAGTCCGACATTCACAAGCGGATCGACGCTTCTGCGGGTGTTCTCAATGAGATTATGGCCACTCCCGACAAGGCAATCCCTGACAGCATCATGGACGACGCAAGGTGCATCGCCGTAGTGCCGTCGATGGTGAAGATCGCAGTCGGCTTCGGCGGCAACCATGGCAAGGGTGTGGCCACCTGCCGCACTGCCAGCGGATGGAGTGCGCCCGCCCCGATTACCATCACTGGCGGAAGCTGGGGTTTGCAACTGGGTGGTCAGGCGATCGACCTGGTGATGATCGTTACCAATGATCAGGGGATGCAGCACCTGCTTTCCAGCAAATTCAAGCTTGGCGCCGATGCCTCTGCTGCGGCGGGACCTGTCGGCCGTGACGCGACTGCCGGCACCGACGTCAAGATGCGGGCTGAGGTCCTTACCTACTCGCGGACCCGTGGGCTCTTTGCCGGAATTGACCTGTCCGGCGCGGTGATCCATCAGGACAAGGACGAGACGCAACTTCTGTTTGGCAAGATGGTGCCCTTCGAGACAATCTTGAAAGGCCAGGTTGCGGCCCCGGCGGAAAGCGCGTCATTCCTGACCGCAGTCCGAAAGTATTCCCATCAGGCGAAGGACTCCGAAAAAGCGGAAGCGAAATAACCCCGGAGTCCTCGACACGATCTCTGGCCGGCCGATTTGTCGGCCGGCCAGTCTAGTCAGAGGCCTCAGGTTTCACAATTTCCATGCAAGGGAGGGAACCAATGTTTACGATCTTATTGATAGTCCTCGTGCTATTGCTTGTAGGGGCATTACCGACGTGGCCGCACAGCCGCGATTGGGGCTACTACCCGAGCGGCGGTTTGGGTCTGGCTGTGGTCGTGATCCTGGTGCTGATACTGGTGGGAAGGGTGTAAGGCCGCCGTGACCTAGATAGCTGGTTGTGGTGCCGGGCTAAAAGCGCACGCTGCACGATTGGCAACCTCAGGCCGCGCCTTGGGTTACGACTCAGTTCCAGGCATTGCCGAATCCGAGTTTCGCGAAAGCGCGCCTTGCTCATCCCGCTTCTCGAATATTTCGAGGATTTGGTCCACCAGAGACACCAACTTATGGGAGTCAGGCTCTTGCGCTGCGGCGGCGCACAGGTCTTCCCAAGTCCGTCCATCGTTTCGCATGGCACCTCCTATCGGCGTTCTACCTTTGCTGATGCAAATGAGGTGCCATTACGTAAGTTACTGACGGACGGATGGTTAGGCGCTTTTTGGACATTGCTGGGGCTGGCAAGAATTACCGGCCAGCTGTCACGAATCACTAGTACAAGATCGGGGATCGTGTTCTGGAGCCTCCATCGGATTGGCCACCAACGGCAGGCAAGCATAGGTTGCACGTATGAATTCTCGGGGGGCGCCTTCGTCGAGCCGGAGCGAGGCAGTTCGCATTCTCCTGGTTGACGACAACCCCACGATCCGCCGCTACATGCGCCTGCTGCTGGAACAGCACCTCGGATGGCGCGTTTGTGATGAAGCCCGAAACGGAAGGGACGCGGTGGACCGAATTGAGCAGATCCACCCGGACATCGTCGTGCTCGATTTCTTGATGCCGGAGATGAACGGCCTCGACGCTGGCCGCATTCTCAGTCGACGGTCGCCCGATCTTCCCATTCTTCTGGTTACGCTCTATCCCTCTAAGCAGTTATCGAGAGAGGCGAAGAAGGCCGGCATCCGCGGCGCTTGCGCAAAAGCGGATATCAAAGCTCTGGTCGACGCAGTGGGGGCGCTCTTGCGCAACGAGACTTATTTTCCAGCCTGATTGTTTGCTGCGTGATCGTCGCATGCAGCTGGCTTCGCCGACTCTACCGATGACCACGAGACCGGAATCGTAGTTGAAACCAGCGTTCCGGGGTCACAACTGTTTACCACCAATTGGCCGCCCAGTTCGCGGGCGCGTTCGTGCATTCCGCCGAGTCCAACGCCGGTGTTGGTTCCTTCGGATTGATAACGGCCCAACAGTTCCGGAGAGATTCCTTTCCCGAAGTCACGCACCTCCAGGTGAACCCGGCCGGGAGAGGACTGAATGACAACCTGCGCCCTGGTGGCCTCGGAGTGCCGGTGCATGTTGATCAGGCTCTCCTGAAGGATCCGGAAGAGACCGAGAGCGACCGGTTTGGGAAGATCTCCGGCATCTTCGAGCTTGCTGGTGTCGATTTCAATTCCGCTGCGCCGCGAAAATTCTTCCAGGTACCACCTCGCCGCCGAGGAGAGTCCTGCTTCATCGAGAAGCGGGGGATGCAGTAAATGGGAGATGGTCCTGGTCTCGGCGATCGATTGGTCGAGCAGGCGGATCGCTTCCGCCAGCAGGCTTTCTTTGTGCTGGGCCGCAAACATTTCCAGGTTCATCTTCGCACCCACCAGGCCCTGCCCCAGGCCGTCGTGCAGCTCGCGGGAGAACTTTCTGCGTTCCGCATCCTGCAGTTGCAGCATTCGGACTGTAAGCCGGCGAAGCGAGTCCTCATTTTCACGGGCGGCGCGTTCCGCCATTTCGCGCGCCTGCAATTGGTCCGAGAGCAGTTTGTGGTGGAGCACGATGAGTCCGACCGCCAGCAGGAACAGGCAGGCAAGGGTAGTGACCATCAACACAAGCATTCGATGCGCCGTTTGCTGACGCGTTGCGAGCAGGCGATCTTCTTCGTCGTGCATCTGCTCCATGATCGATTCGAGTTCAGAAATCACCGGCAAGCTCAAACGATCGATTTCGGTTTGGCCAGCGTCGTCATGGGGCGACTGTTGAGTCAACGCAATCGAGCGCTGCAGCAGGGCGACTCTTTTTTCCACCACGCCCTGCAAGCGCGAGCACAGCTCCTGTTGCCTGGAATTGTCCTGCGTCATATCGCGGACCCGATCGACAGCGCTCAACACTTCGGAGGGTGAGGATTCAAACTGATGTAGATAATTCTCATCCTGGGTCATCTCATACCCTTTGCGGGAACGACCGGCCTTCAGCAACGCCGAATCGATGTTTGAAAGCGCATTCTGCACTTCGTGGGTGTGGATCACCCACCTCTGCGTCTCCAAAAGCCGTGTAATCGTGGAGAAAGCGGCGATTCCGCTAAAGGCGAGCAGGAGCAAAGCTCCTGCAAGCGCAGCCCGCGCCTTGGTCGCCGGCGGCATTACGGTCGGTGCCTTGAAGCTGGGACCATTGAGAATTGTTCCTTGTGTTCTTATGAACTCTGCCGCGCTGCCGGCGTTGATAATCGCCAGCTGTTGCAGCATCTTTAAGGAGCATTTAGAAAATAACCCAAACGCGTGCGTGCTCGCAATCTGTTGATACTGGGCCTATCTGGAGGGCGGGGATGGTGGGGCGCACGGGTTGTCGTCTACAGGATTTCCTGTATCGCATTTCGAGACTTTACGCCTTAAACTAGGGAATGATTGCTAAGAATTGCGCGTTGGATGCAGC
>Ga0075029_100000082_pt1 | contig 42231 bp, 34 predicted proteins | sample LitLauG_LLR_2013_FD_71391 | JGI IMG/M metagenome (GOLD analysis project Ga0075029, IMG submission 71391) | Freshwater sediment microbial communities from North America - Little Laurel Run_MetaG_LLR_2013 | ecosystem: Environmental > Aquatic > Freshwater > Creek > Sediment | place: USA... | reverse complement strand
GCCGGCTTCCGACTGGAGGCGGCGCCCTATGGCCTCAGTCAGGCCCGCGCCAGCGCGCTCTTCGTCGTATACCTCTTCGGCATGACCGCGTCCTGGGCGGCGGGCGCCCTCGCGGATCGGCTCGGTCGCGGCGCGGTGCTGATCGCCGGATCCCTCGTCTGCCTGGCGGGCGTCGCCCTCACTCTGCTCACGCCGCTGCCCGGCTTCGTTGTTGGCGTGATCGTGCTCACCATCGGCTTTTTCATGAGCCATTCGGTGGCCAGCGGCTGGGTCGGCCGCATGGCCCCACAGGCCAAGGCCCACGCCGCCTCGCTTTATCTGTTGGCCTACTACCTCGGGTCCAGTCTGATGGGCTCGGCGGGCGGCTGGTTCTGGGCGCGGCTGGGGTGGTCGGGCGTCGCGGGGTTCGCCGGCGCCATGCTGGCGGTCGCCTTGCTGGCGGCTCTCAGGTTGCGCGCCGATCGGCTCGCGGCCTAGGCGGCGTCGCGCACGCAAACCGTGTCACCCGCCCCGTGGCGTCGCGGGCAGCAGGTCTTCGAACACCGCGGCCCGTTTTTGCTGGCGGGCCGTCATCGCCTCGGCCATGTCGGCCGACGAGAGCATCGCCGCGTTCCAGGTGGCGATGTAGTTCAGGCCGGAGGCGACGCCATGGTCACGGGTGTGGTTCAGCATCTCCTTGCTGCCGACCACCGCCAGCGGCGATTGGGCGGCGATTTCGCGGGCGATCTCGGTGACCGCGGCCATCATGGTCTCGTGGGTGTCGAAGACCTCATTGACGACGCCAAGCGACAGGGCGCGGGCGGCGGGTAGGCGACGGCCGGTATAGGCCAGTTCGCGCACCATGCCCTCGGGCATCAGATAGGGCAGGCGCTGCAGCGTTCCGACATCGGCGACGATGCCGATATTGATCTCCTGGATACACAGATAGGCGTCGGCGGTGGCGTAGCGCATGTCGCAGGCCGCGATCAGGTCAACACCGCCGCCGATGCAACCGCCCTGGATCGCGGCGATCACCGGCAGGCGGCAGCGTTCCACCGCGTTGAAGCTTTCCTGGTATTCCAGCACCGACCGCCGCGTCGCCTCCCGCCGCCGACCTTCATCCTTCGTCGCCGGCGCCGTCCCACCGGAGAAGACGGAAAGGTCCATGCCGGCCGTGAAGTGCTTGCCGCTGGAGGATAGCACGACCACCCGCGCCGCCGCGGTGGCGTCGATCTCGGCGAACACCTCGCGGATCTCGCGCCAGAAGGCCGGGGTCATGGTGTTGAACGCGGTGGGGCGGCAGAGCGTGACAAAGGCGATACCGCCGTCAAACCGCAGGTCGATCGTGTCTCGGGTCATCTGAGCGTTCCTCTCGGGTCTGAATTGCGCGGCGGCGTAAGCATCGCGATTGCGGCCTCCGGCGCCGAACTTGGTCTAAGCTTCCAGCAGAGCGCGCCGCAACGCATCGCGCCGCTCGGCCGTGACGCCGAGGCTATCGAGCCAGGGCTCCATGCCCCCGGCGCGGGCGTCCACGGCGTCGAAGAACTTGGGCAAATAGGTCGGTTGCACGGAAATCATGCGGTCCAGCACTGCCGGCGCGACATCGAATCCGAACATCTTGCGCACCCGTTCCAGAGCGGCCGGATCGCCCTCGCCGAAGGCGTTCGCCGTGCCCGATTTGAGATAATCGGCCATGATCTCTTCGCGCGGCACGCCGAGCACCTCCAGTATGATGGCGACCAACATGCCGGTGCGGTCCTTGCCGGCGGTGCAATGGATCAGAAGCGGGCCCGGCAATTCCGGCAGAGCCGTAAGCGTCTGGCCGAACACCCGGCGATACGCGGCGTCGAAGGGCAAGGTCTCATAGATATCGATATAGAAGGCGTCGATCTCGTCGATATCGCGCGGGCCCAAAGCCATCAGCGCCTCGTGCGGGGCCATGCCGCCGGCCTCGGCGACGCCATGGCGCACGACGCGGTCGGCCCAGCTCTCCGGCCAGGGCGAGGGCGACAGCGTCTGTTCGGCCGGATGGCGCAGATCGGCGATCAGGCGGAAATCCAGCGCCACCGCGCGCGCCAGGGCGTCGGGCGCGGCGCCGGCCGGTTGGGCGGAGCGGTAGACACGACCATGCCGCACCCGCCCGCCCAGGCGCGAAGCCGCGCCGCCGATGTCGCGCATGTTTCTTAGCATGGTCAGGACGCGCGCGCGGCCTCGGCTTCGGCCGCGAAATCGCCGGCCGGCGGCGCCGCGCCCTCCATGTCGAACTTCGGATAGGCGGTTCGGAAGGTCGCCACGATCTCGTCGTAGGGCACGTCCGCATAGACCCCGCGGTCGCGGACATACTCCATGTGACGCTGGCCCTTGGCGTCGAAGGGATGGAAGACCGAGTCCTCGCGGCCGTCGAACTCCAGCGGCAGCACGCCGAATTTGGTGCAGAGTTCCAGGTTGAACGCCGGCGTCGCCTTCACCCATCGGCCATCGAGCCACAGATCGGTGTAGCCGTGAAACATGAACAGATCCGTCCCCATCTGCTCGACCAGGCGGGGCGTCGCCAGATGATTGCGCACATCCGCATAGCCCAGACGCGCGGGGATTCCGGCGGCCCGCGCCACGGCGGCCAGGACGGCGGCCTTGGTGATGCAGAACCCCTTGCCCCGCGCCAGCGTCGCGCTGGCCGAGAACCCTTGGGGCGTATAGTCGATGTCATAGGGATCGTAGCGCAGGTCGTCGCGGACGGCGTAATAGAGCCGACAAGCCCGCTCGATATCGCTTCCCTCTCCCGCGCGGTCCCGAGCGTAGGCGCGGATCGCCGGCGCGTCGGAATCGACAAAGCGCGAGGCCGACAGGAACGAGGCGAACTCCGGCGTCTCTGGCATGGACATGTCTCCGCTTGGTCGTGGGATCGATGATAACGCGTCTGCTCTACCGCGCCTTGACCGCGCCGCTGAGCGAAATCGCCGCGATGGCGGCCACGGCCACCGCCGAGGCGATTTCATAGGAGAGCATGCTGGCCGACGTGCTGGCGCTGCGCGCGGCGACCCAGCCGGCGATGACCGGTGCGGCGAACTGCGCGGCGAAGAACACGGTTGAATAGACGCCGATCACGCGGCCGCGCGCCGAAACCGGCGTGCAGTTCAACAGCCAGATCGACAGCACCGGTCCGATGATCCCCTGACCGACCCCGACGGCCGCGGCCCCGGCCATGATCGGCGCCACCTGGCTGGTCAGCGAAATCAATACGGTGCCGATTCCACCGACGGCGAACGCGGCGGCCATCTTGGCCGGGGCGGATAGCTGGCGCACGCCCGCGACACCCATGGCGCCGGCGATGCCGCCGGCCGCGAGAACGGCGGTCGCAAGGCCCGTGAGCGTGGCCGCGCCGAGCTTCTTTTCCTGGAAGACCAGCCCGAGTTCATAGGCCGGCGGGAAGATGATCAGGCTGGCGAAGACGCCAAGCGCGAAGATGTAGGCGAGCGCTACCCACGGGAGCTTTCCGGTCGCCTCCCCAGCGGCTGCCGCCTCGTCCCCGCCGTCGCCGGCCTGCGCGGGGCCGACACGCGCCGGCAGCAGCACATAGGCCGCCAACAGAGGAAAGCCGACGCCGAGAAGCAAGAACGGCAGGCGCCAGTTGATGTCGCCCAGGGCGCCGGCGATCGCCGAGGTGATGACCCCCGCCGCCGCACCCGCGCCGCCCTGGATCGCCAGCCAGCGTTCGCGGACCGCGCCGGAAAAATAGTCGCCGGTCAGGCCAACCCCAGAAGTGCTCATCGCGCCCAGCGCTACGCCCGTCAGCGCGCGAGAGGCGAGGATCCAAGGAAAGGAGTCGAGCCAATAGGGCAGGATCGCCGTCACCGCGAAGAGCGCGGTCGAGAGCTCCAACAGCCGCCTGCGGCCGATGCGCTCGCCCAGTACGCCGGCGGCGATGCTGGAAAAGGCCATGGCCAGGGTCGGCGCGACCACGGCCATCGGCACCAGCGCCTTCGCATTAGGCGTATTGGCGAAGACCACCAACAGCTTGGGAATGATCGGGATCGCCGTGATTACGGTCATGACAATCACCGCCGGGATGATGGCGAGCAGAACCCCCTGGACCCAGCCGGCGTCGACTTCGGAGGGCTCGGCGGCGGCGGTCATGTGGCGGGCCTGAAGCGCAGGGTCGGGACGGGATCGCCGCCGTCATCGGGCTTGAACAGATCGAAGACCGCCTTCACCGGCATCCCCGTATGCACCGCCTCGAAAGGGCAGTCGACGATCTGGCCGACGGCGCGCGGCCCTTCGTCCAGGGTCACGATCGCGATGACGAATGGGGCCAGCTCCTTCTGCGTCGGGTCGTGGCCGATCCGGTCGATGGTGAAGGAATAGACCGTTCCGTGGCCCGAGGCCTCGGTCCAGCGCCAGTCGTCGCGCCAGCAATGCGGGCATCGCGCGCGAGGATAGAAGAATGCGCCATCCCGAGGGCACACCTGAAGCATGAAGCGGCCATCCTGGGCCGCGTCGAAGAACGGCGCGTTCACCGGGGTGGGTTCGGGAATGGAGCGGCCGTCGACCGCCAGCCTGACCATCACGCACCCTCCAGAATGAGCGAGACCTGTTCCGACATCATCCCGCCATTGCCGTTGACAAAGGCCAGGTCGCATTTGCGCTGCTGACGTGCGCCGGCGCGGCCCTGCACCTGGCGCGCCGCCTCGATCACGTGCGTCATGCCACCGGCGATACCCGCCTGGCCGAAGCCGAGCTGGCCGCCATTGGTATTGACCGGAAAGTCGCCGTCGTAGCGGAAATCGTGCTCGCGGACGAAGGCGGCCCCTTCGCCGAGGCGGCAGAACCCGGCGTCCTCCAGCGAGCGCAGGACTGTGATCGTGTAGCAGTCATAGATCTGCGCGCTGTCCACCGCCGCCGGCGTCGCGCCGGCCATGGCGAACGCACGCGTCGCCGCCCCGCGGACAGGGGAATCCAGCAGGTCGGGCATTGAGGTCAGGCTGCGGTGGGTCATTTCCTCGCCAAAGCCCGAGATCATCACCGGCCGATGCCGCGCGCGCCGGGCCAGATCGGCGCTGGCGACCAGCACGGCGGCGCCGCCGAAACAGGGCATGACCACTTCCAACAGTTTCAAAGGATCGGCGATCATCGGCGAGCGCATCACGTCGTCGATGGTGACCGGCCGGCCGTGGAAGATCGCGTCGGGATTGGCCAGGGTGTTGTAACGCTGCTCGACGGCGATCTTGGCCAGGGTCGCCTCGTCCAGATCGTAGGTGTCCATGTAGAGCCGCGCGATCATGGCGTAGCTTGGCGTGGCGCCGACCAGACCGGCCGGCACCTCGAACTGCGCCTGGGGCGATCCCCAGGCGTCGCCGCCCATGTAGATCGGCCGGCCGGAGGTCGGGCCGCGTTCGCGCACGTGCTGCGAGGGCCGGGGGATCGCCGGGCACATCACCAGCACCGCCTGGCAGACGCCCGCCTCGATAGCGGCGGCGGCGCGCCAGACCATGCCCGCCGGCGTCGCCCCGCCCAGGTCCACCCGTTCGTTGAACCGGCTGCGCATGCCCAGGTGCTCGGCGATCGCCGAGGGCGCCAGCATCGGCGCCTCACGCGTGCTGAATACGCAGAAGCCGTCGATGTCGGTCCTGTCGAGGCCGCTGTCGTCGACCAGCTCGGCGCCCATGCGGGCGAAGGCGTCCAGATCGAACAAAGGTTCGTCCCATCGCCGCGCCGGCTTCCATTCGGTGACGCCCACGATCGCGGCGGCGCGCTTGCCCACGTGCTGTTCCTTCCTGATATGTCCGCCTCGTAACGGACGGTGTCATCCCTAATCGTCGTTCGCGGCCCGTCGCTCAATAGGCTATTCGCGCCAATGTCGATTCAGCGCGTCAGGTGTTGGCAAATGTTCGGAGTGGATCGCCCGCCGGGCGCCCGCGAGCGAACGACCCGCGGCCGGGTGAAAGGTCGGACCGTCTTTGTGTCAGCTGGAGGCGGTTTCAGCCAAGCGAAGGGCTCGGGCCCTTGCCGGAAGAAGTGGGATTTGGGATTTCGCCGATGACGCATGAAGACATCCTGACCTTCTGGTTCGACGACTTAAAGCCGGCGCAGTGGTTCAAGTCGTCGCCCGAGCTTGACCGGCTGGTCTGCGATCGCTTCGGCGCGCTTCACGCGGCCGCCCGGCTCAGCGAGTTGGACCACTGGCGCGGCGGCCCGCGCGGACGTCTGGCCGAGGTCATCGTGCTGGATCAGTTTTCGCGCCACATCCATCGCGGATCGGCGCTGGCCTTTCAGTCCGACAGCCTGGCCCTCGCCCTCGCCCAGACGGCGGTCGCTCTGGGCCAGGACCAGGCGCTAGAGCCCAGGCTGCGGGCCTTCCTCTACATGCCCTATATGCACAGCGAATCCCGCCAGATCCACCAGGACGCCGTTCGCCTGTTCGCCGCGCCGGGTCTGGAAGACAATCTCGCTTCGGAGCTTCGGCACAAGGCGGTTATCGACCGTTTCGGCCGCTTTCCGCATCGCAACGCCGCGCTTGGACGGACGTCGACCCCTGAAGAGATCGCTTTTTTGCAATCGCCAGGGTCAAGGTTCTGAACCGGTAAATGGCGTCCGCGGCCTGAGCGGCGCCCCCTCCGTCAGGCCGCGAGCCGCCGTGGCGTTGTCGACAGCCGCACCGGCAGGGAGGCGGGCCCGCGGATGCCGAGCCTTTGGGTCCATTCAATGCGCTCCGGGCTCGCCGGCTCAAGCGCCGGGAAGCGCGCGTAAAGACGTGAGAGCGCGCACTGCGTCTCTACCCGGGCGAGCTGCATCCCCAGGCAAAAGTGGATTCCAGAGCTGAACGCCAGATGCGGGTTGGGGAAGCGGTCGAGCCTCAGCGTGTCGGGCTGGTCGAACAGAGCCGGGTCGGCGTTGGCCGCCGCCAGCCAGGCCATGATCAGCTCGCCGCGGCGGAGCTTCACCCCAAAGAATTCCGTATCCCGGGCGACGAAGCGGGGCTTGGTGGCCTGGACGGCGGAGCAGTAGCGGGCCAGCTCCTCCACCGCGTGTTCCATGCGTCCGGGCGGGTCCGCGAGCAGGAACGCCTTTTGTTCGGGGTTCAGCTCAAGCGCGATGATGCTGTCGCCGATCAGATAGGTGGTGGTCTCGAACCCGGCGATGAGCAGCAGGAACACCATCGCCAGCAACTCATCCTCGGACAGCTTGTCGCCGTCCGCCTCATCACGCACCAGATCGCTGATCAGGCCGGGGCGTGGCGCGCGCCGGCAGATGTCGATCTGCCCGCGCAGATAGGCCGACATCCGCTCGACCGTCCCCATGATACGGAAGAAATCCAGGGGGCCATTGACGGCGAAGGCGCGGCCCCAGCGCGTGAATTGGGCGCGATCCGCGTCGGGCAGGCCCAGAAGCTCGCAGATCACCTCCAGCGGCAGGCGGCGGGCGTATTCGCTCGCGATATCGACCTCGCCGAAGCCCTCGAAGCCGTCCAATATGCGGTCCGCCAGGGCCTCGATGCGTCCGCGCATCGCCAGGATGTCTCGACGGGCGAAGGACTTGTCCACCAGCTTGCGCAGCCGCCGGTGATCCGGCTCGTCCTTTTGCAGCATGTTGACGGCCAGCAGACGCAGGGCCTTGGGCATCCACCAGCGCATGCCGGCCGGCCCGGTCTTGCCTGCGTGCCGGCCTTCCTGGACGAACAGCTCGTTCTGCTTGACCATCGCCGTGCAGGCGGCGTGGCTCGTGGTGATCCACACCTTGCCCACCAGCGGCATCTTCACCGGAATCACCGGTCCGGCCGCGCGCATCGCCGCCAGCTGCGGGAACGGATCGCGTTTGGCGCCGGCCCCGGTGAAGTCAAACCTCAACGGTCGTTGCGCGCCATCGGCGGAGGATGAGGCCGCCATCGTCACTTGGGGACTAGACATATGAGGTCCTCCCGACCGCCCCGCCGCCCGCCTCTGAGTTCCCTCTAGACAGCCGGCAGCCGGTCTCTTTTGACGGACGCAGTCTATCACATCTTGGGGGGCAAGGCTGAATGGCTCTCGGCGATGGCCACGTGAACACTTGACGGGAGCCTTGTGTTGGCCACCGACGAGGTCGGCATCGTCGATGGTCCTGAGACTTCAGGCCCGCCAGACTTCGTGCGCCAAAGGCGCGGCGTTGAGCTCGGACTTGGCCTGTCGCCAGTTGGGTAGAGCCGCCTCGACGATTCCGGCAAAGCGTTCGTTGTGACGGCGTTCCATCAGATGGGCGAGTTCGTGCACGATGATGTATTCCAGGCACTCGGGCGGCTTCTTGATCAGTTCGAGGTTCAACCAGATGCGCCGGGCGTCGATGTTGCAGGCGCCCCATTTGGTCTTCATGCGCTTGACGCCAAGGGTTGGCACGGGAACGTCGAGGCGCTCCGCCCACGATGCGACCAGCGGTTCGGCGCGTGAGCGTAGTTCGCGCCGATACCAGGTCAGGAAAACCCGCTCGCGCGCGTCACGGTCAGCGCCGGCCCGCACGTGCAGTTCAAGTCGATGGACGCCCCGCACGATCACCGCGCCGCCACGCGCGCCTTCGATCAGGCGCAGCCGATACCGTCGACCGAGGAAATAGTGACTCTCGCCCGATACATATTCACGCGCCGATTGCCGAGCCTGGACGGCGAAGCGCTCGCGCTGGCGATTGATCCACGCCAGCCGCGAGATCACCGCCAGGCGGATTGCCTCGTCGCTGACACTCGGCGGCGCGGCGACGCGCACGCGACCGTTGGGCGGATAGACCCCAAGATGCAGGTTGCGGATAGGGCCTCGGACGATCTCGACGGTCAGCCCGCCCACCCGCAAGTGGGCGGGCTCAGTAGTCACTTTGCTGCATCACCAGATCGAAGATGAAGCTCGCCTCCGGCTCACCCACATGGACGCGGATCGCGTTGCGCACTTCGCGTTCCTTGACCACGTTGCCGCGCCAGTTGTCCTTCTTCACCGCGCGAATGTCGGCGTCGATGGCGAGCGTGGTGGCGCTGTCCTGACCGAAGTTGTCGAACAGGGCCCGCTGGGCGGCCGTGACGATGCCGGGCGGATAGGCCGTACCGCCGCTGGGATCGGCGACCAGTTTGGTCAGGGCTACGATCTTGGCCAGATATTCCTCATAGCTGAGCGCGGCCTGGCGCCGCTGTTCGATGAGGTCGCTGAGCAGATCCGACATGCGCTCATAGTATCTCGGATTGACCGGCGTCTCGTCGATGATGAGCTTGCGCACATTGTTCTCGATCGTCTCGGCCACCGCCTCGTGCTTGTCCCGGATGCCCTTGGGCAGCGCCTCGACCGCCTCGACGCCGCGTTCGACGATCAGCTGAATCAGTGACATGTCGTCGAGAGTCGAGATGGTGCGGCTGTCCTCGGCGCGGATGTACGTGTCGATGAGGTGGCGCATGGCCGGCTCATGCGCCTTCAAATCGATATAGTCGCCGCTGGCGACCTTCACCTCGTCGCGGACCTTCTCATAGTGGCCCACTTCAGCGCCGAAGGCGGCGATCTGCGCGGCGCCGTAGCCCGCCTCGGGCAGGTCGCTCACGATGTCGGCGTAGGCGCGCAGGAGTTCGGCGGTGAGCTTGTACAGCAGCAGGCGCTTCGGCTCGCCCTCCTTCAGGGCGTCCTTGTTCTCCGGGTTCGCCGCGCCGAAGAAGCGCATATAGGCCTGCGTATCGCGCGGCGCCTCGACCGGCTCGCATAGTGCTCGGACCGCTTCGAGCGCGTCCTCCAGGCGCGTGACGCCGGCGCCGACGCGATCCTTCAGCAGGCCCTCCACGTCCTCGCGTTCGTAGCCGTCCAGCGCGCCCGAGGTGTAGTCGCGGATCGAGTTTTCCAGACTGCGGAACAGATCCTTGTAGTCGATGATCGCGCCGTAGGCCTTGTCGTCGCCGTCCAGCCGGTTGACCCGACAGATCGCCTGGAACAGGCCGTGGTCCTGCATGGTCTTGTCGATGTAGAGATAGGTCGCCGACGGGGCGTCGAAGCCGGTCAGCAGCTTGTCCACCACGATCAGCAGCTTCATCCGGCCCGGCTCCTTGATGAACCGTTCCTTGACCGCCTTTTCGAATTTGTTCGGGTCTTCGCCCGCCAGCATGCGATTGTGGATGTCGTACTGGCGCAGCTTTTCGGTCAGCCCCTCGCCGGTTTCCTCGCCCTTGATGTCGGCGGGGCTCGGTTTGTAGGAGGTGACGATGGCGCACTTGCCCGCCAGGTCGGTCTTCTCGAACAGCTCGTAGAACTTGCAGGCCTGGTAGATGCTGCCTGACACCAGCATGGCGTTGCCGCGCCCGCTGATCAGCCGATCCTTCTTGGCCATGTCGATCATGATGTCGTTGACGATCATCTCCAACCGCGACTGGCTGGAGAGCACCTTCTTCAGCGTGCCCCAGCGCTGCTTCAGTTGCGCCTTGGCCAGATCGTTGAGGCCCCGCGTCTTGATCTCGAACCATTCGTCGATTTTCGCGGGAGCGGCGACATATTGATCGATGTCGCGCGCCTCGTAGCGCAGGTCCAGCACCACGCCGTCCCGGACCGCCTCGTCGAAGCGATAGGTGTGGATATAAGGACCGAAGGTTTCCAGGCTGGTGCGCTTGTCGGTCTTCAGCAGCGGCGTGCCGGTGAAGCCGATGAACAGGGCGTCGGGCAGTATCGCCTTCATCGCCTTGTGCAGTTCGCCCGACTGGGTGCGGTGGCACTCGTCGACGAACACGATCAGATCGCCCTTGGCGCGGAAGCCGGGCGTCATGGCGCGGCGCAGATCCTCCACATAGCCCTCGACGTCCGCGTCGTCGCGCGCGCCGAACTTGTGCACCAGCGAGCCGATCAGCCACGGCGCCGTGTCGTTCAGGCGAGCGATCAGATCCGCGCCGCTCTTAGCGCGGTGCAGACTCTCGTTGACGCCGGCGAAGACCCCTTCGATCTGCTCGTCCAGTTCGGTGCGGTCGGTGATGATCAGCACCCGCGCGTCGGGCACATGCTCGCGGATCCATTTGGCCAGCCAGACCATGGTCAGGCTCTTGCCCGAGCCCTGCGTGTGCCAGATGATCCCGCCCTGGCGGCGGTGAATATGGTCCTGAGCCGCGCGCACGCCGAAATACTGATTGGGTCGGCAAAGCTTTTTGACGCCGGAATCGAACACGGTGAAGTCGTGGATCAATTCCAGGAACCGCCGCTTGTCGCACATCTGCAGAAGGGCGCGGTCGAGCGGGTTCGTTTCCGACGACTCCTCCTTCCAGGTCAGATAATAGGTCGCCGTGGTCTCCACGGTCCCATAGCGCAGCCCCTGGGTGTCGTTGCCGGCCATGACCAGTTGCTGTGTGGCGAAAAAGGGCTGGATGAACCGTTTAGTCTGGTTGTCCAGGTTCTGGCGGATGCCTTCCTCGACCGACACCGTCGAGCGCTTAAGTTCCAACACGCCCAGCGCCAGACCGTTGACGTAGATGACGATGTCCGGCCGCTTGGTCGAGGCCGAGGGATCGGCGGGCCGCACCGTCACCTCCTCGGCGATGGCGAAGTGGTTTCGCTCCGGGTGTTCCCAGTCGATCAGCCACACGGTGCGGGTGGTTTCGCCGACCCCGGTCTTCACCTTCACGCCATAGCGCAACAGGTCGTAGACGGCGCGGTTGACCTCGGTGAGGCCGCGCGACTGATCCCCGGCGGCCTTGGCGAGTTCGAACAGGACGCGGTTGACCAGAGCCTCGTCGCAGCCCTGCGCGGCGAGGAACGGCTTTAGCCACGCCTCCTCGATATTGCGGTTGTCCGGACGGTCCTGCCAATCGCCCAGATAGTCGTAGCCGAGCCGTTCGCGGAACAGGGACTTGACGCGGTTTTGCGTCGCCCGTTCGCGCTGGCCGACGCTATTCAAAGGCTCTGGCTCAACGCTTTGGCGCGCATTTACAACGGTCCCCAATCACACAATTCAATCGGCCGGCCTGTTGGCCGCGCGCGCCATGAGCTTCTACCAGCCAATAGCGATCAACACCAAATGCCCGATAAATTACCTTGCCCTCGTTGCTTTGGATCTTTGCAGATTGATTAAAAAGTTCTATATTTGTTCTTATTTGCGAACGTTGTTCGACGGTCCTGCCGCGAATTCCGGATCGGCTTGAGATCATACCCATATAGGTATAAACATGGTGATGTTCGATCCGCCTTTACGGCGTCTCATCTGGGTCGGCGGATGCAAGAAGGACCTTCTGACCCTGCCGGACGCGGTGCAGGACGTGTTCGGCTATGCCCTGTACCTGGCCCAAGTCGGCCGCAGGCACGATCAGGCCAAGGCGCTCAAGGGATTCGGCTCGGCCGGCGTGCTTGAGGTGGTGGAGGACTGGCGCGGCGACGCCTATCGCGCGGTTTACACGGTGAAGTTTGAGGACGCGGTTTATGTGTTGCATTGTTTCCAGAAGAAGTCGGTCAAAGGCGTGGCCACCTCGAAACTGGACATGGGCAAGGTTCGGTCGCGGTTGAAGGCCGCCGAGGATCACGCGAAGGAAAGGTCGTGATGAGCGAGTACGATTTTGACATCGAGATCGGCGCCGGCAATGTCTACGCCGACCTGGGCCGCAAGGACGCCACCGCCATGCTGGTCAAGGCCCAGCTGGCGTCCCGGATCGACGCCATCATCAAGGATCGCAAGCTGACGCAGACCCAGGCGGCCAAACTGGTCGGCCTCTCTCAGCCTAAGCTGTCCGGCCTGCTCCGGGGGCAATTCCGCGGCGTAAGCGAAACCAAAATGCTCGATTGCCTGGCCCGGCTGGGACGCGACATCCAGATCGTCGTCGGGCCGGCCAGACGCTCCCGAGAGGTTGGGACGGTGAAGGTTGTTCTGAGCTGACGCGGGAACCGCGCCCCGGAGCCCACGACGGACGGAGAGGCTCGCGCATGCCTGCGGACACGTTCAAAAAGTCCGAATTTCTTAACATGTCGCCGACGACATGTTAAACGCGCGCCCAACGCGCCGCGATCAAACCAGCCGTATCCGCCCGGTCAGCAATTCCTGCATCATCCCCTGTTTTAACGCCTTGGTCTTGTCGCGGCGGGCTTCGAGGGCGGCGATTTCGGCGTCCATGTCGGAGAGGACGGCGGCGATGGCGGCTTGTTCCTCATGACGCGGGATTTTGAAACTGAGGCGCTCAATCGCACTGGGTCGCAGATTATTGATACTCGACCCGGCCAATTGGTCATTTATAAAGTTTCGGTAGCGGTGGGTCTGCATCATCGAGAAGACGAAATATGGGTTGGCGATCGCTGTGTTGGTGCGGAAGCGACCCATGAATGCCCCGTATGTATAATGAAATTCGTCATTTTTTGTAAAAATCCCGGCCTTTCCGACGAGAGTCCTGCTACCATTGGCGATGCAGATCAAAATATCGTTTGTCTCCAAATATTGAGATAATGACACTCGCCATCTATTGACGAACTGAACATCATCTAAATTTATTTTTTCTCTAAAGATATTGTTTGCACGTAGAAGTCTATATGTATCTGATGCATCATGACTCCGTAAATCAATCTCCGGATTATAAGTTACGCCACGGTTACAGCTTCCTAGGTCGCCTAGAAGCGTCTCCACCCACTCCCCCTCAAACCCCGGAAGCCGGGTTTTGCCGGTGAGGAGTTGCTGCATGGCGGCCTGTTTGATGTCGCGCTTCTTGGCGATCAAAGCCTCCAACGCCCCGATCAACCCGTCCACATCCCCCAACGCAGCGGCAATGGCGCGTTGTTCGGGCAGCGGCGGGACGGGTAGCAAGTACTTTGAAAACTGAGGGGCCGTGAGCTGAGGCACCCCAGTGCTCTCAACGGCAATATCCATCCGTTCATTGATGTACGCCACGGTAAATCGGCCGTCTTGTGGTGCTCGGGGCTCCAAGACGAGGACTCGGCCGATCGCAGTGAATGGGTGATCGCGAAAATTGGCGGAGCCGATCATCCCCCGGGCCGTGACGGTCACTGAGTCTGCCTTGTGATCTGCGTAGTCGCAATACCCGTAGAGCCCCGCGTCAGTTAGGGCGTTGGAATAAACGGGGTATTGATAGACATCGTCAGGAAAGTCGGAAGCGTGATCCGGCTTGAAATCGCCACCGGCCGAAATCAGGTAAAGATCTCCGATCGATTTCACCGCCCATTCTTCGGGCAACACCCCCACGGCCGTGAGCTTGTATCCAGTTGCTAGCTCCATTCGAATGCCATTCGCGAAAGGTGCTCACGCACCTTTGCGCTCAACAGATCGATGCCGGATTCAAGAGTTGGGAGCGGGGATGCGTAACGTCCAGACAGGAGTGTAAGGCGGCTGGACAACGTTTGGCTTACGAAATTGGTCTCTGCGCTTATCTGCTCGCCGACCGTCGCAAGCCACTTATCCCCCACCACCAACGCCTTGGACTCAGCCTCCGTCAACTTCGCGTATTTGCCCGCCGTCTTGGCATCCAGCGCGGCCTTGGCCGCCTTCGCCGCCGCCGCGGCGTCGCTTTCCGCCTCGATCAGCTTCCGGCACTTTCCCAGGGCGTCACGCTCCTCGCGGGCGGCGCCATCTCCCCGGATATCCCTCAGCCGCAACTTGATCCCAACAGCAGTGATCTTGCCGCGCTCGTTCATCGCCTCGAACAGCAGGCCGTCCTCGCCGCCTTCCTCCTCGACGAACTCCTCGAACGCGCGGGCGGCCTCCTCGGCGGCGGCCTCCAGCTTGTCCAGCGCCGCCTTTTCGCTCGGGAAGAAGCGCGCCACGATGAGATCGGGCGGGATCAGTTCGGCCTTCAGGCGTTTGGCGGCGCGGCCGGCGCCGAGGATCAGGTCGGGCTCCTCGGTGAACTTGCCTTCGTCGTTGCGGGCCAGGGCGCGCAGAACCCGCGCCGCCGGCCAGCCGTCCTGGCTGAGGATGTGCACGTCGTCCTGCATGGTCTGCGCCCAGTAGGTCATCAGGTGCTGGTAGACGTCGTAGCGATCGATCAACGGCACATCGGCGAAGCGGGCGAGGAGGTCTTCGGCCAGGCTGTGGACGATTTCGGCCGGCTTGTCGCCCGGCGCGATGGCTTTCAGGCGCTCCACATGCGCCGCGCGCCAGCCGTCGAACACGGCCTGAACCCGCGCGGAGAAGGTCTTGAATTCCGCATGGTCCAATATGGTCGCCTTGACGGCGCCCGGGTCCACCTTGGGATTGGCGTAGCCCGGCCGATCGCCGGGGCCGAACAGGGCGGCGCGGACCGAGGGCATGACGTCCCAGAAGGCCTGCAGGGCGTCCAGATCGCGCTCGGGAATGCCGCCCTTCAGGTGGGCCTCGATATCCTGAAGGTCCTCCGGCTCGGAGGCGTCGATATAGGGGGGGATGTTGAGGTTGAAGTCGTTGGCCGCGATCTCCGCCATGGGGACCATGCGGGCGTATTTGGGAACCTCGCGCGCGCCGGTGAAGACGTCGATGATCTTGTGCATGTCCTGGTCGCGCAGGCGGTTCTTATTGCCGTCCTTCACGAAGCCCTTGGAAGCGTCGATCATGAAGACGCCGCTGCGCGCCTGGGCGTTTTCCTTGTCCAGCACCACGATGCAGGCGGGAATGCCGGTGCCATAGAAGAGGTTGGCCGGCAGGCCGATGATCCCCTTGATCACGCCCTTGCGCAGGAGCTTCCTGCGGATGTCCGCCTCCGCGCCGCCGCGGAACAGCACGCCGTGCGGCAGGATGATCGCGCCCTTGCCGGTGCTCTTCAGCGAGGCGATGACGTGCAAGAGATAGGCGAAGTCGCCGTTCTTCTCCGGCGGCACGCCGTCGGCGAAGCGCCGAAACGGATCATGGCCGGGCGTGATCCCCGTGGTCCAGGCCTTGTCGGAGAACGGCGGATTGGCGACCACGAAGTCGAAGGTCTTCAGGCTTCCGTCGGTGTTGACGAAATGCGGGGCCGACAAGGTGTTGTCGCGCCAGATTTCCGCCGAGGGGCAGGAATGCAGCACGGTGTTCATCTTGGCCAGGGCGCGGGTGGCGACGTCCTTCTCCTGGCCGTACAGGGTCAGGTCATAGGGCGCGACGTCGTGGGCCTTCAGCAATAGCGAGCCCGAGCCGCACGTGGGATCGTAGATGGTCTGGGCCGCGCTTTTGGCGCCGTCGACGCCGATCACCCGCGCCATGACGCGCGAGACCTCGGCGGGGGTGTAGAACTGCCCCTTGCTCTTGCCGGACTCGGTGGCGAAGTGGCGCATGAGATATTCGTAGCCGTCGCCCAGAATGTCGTCGCCGCCGGCGCGGTTCTTGCGGAAATCGAGTTCCGGCCGGGCGAAGATCGCCACCAGGTTGTCGAGGCGGTCGACCATCTCCTTGCCAGACCCGAGTTTTTCCGGGTCGTTGAAGTCGGCGACGTCGATCACGCCCTTGAGGTCGTTGGCCTCGGCCAGTTTGGCGATGATCTTGTTGATCTTGTCGCCGATCTCCTTGTCGCCGCGCGCCGCGACCATGTCGGCGAACCCGCCGCCCGGCGGCACGAAGATCAGGGCATTGGGATCTCCGGCGTATTTGTCGGAGACGTATTTCATGAACAGCAGGACGAGGACGTAGTCCTTGTATTGCGACGCATCCATCCCGCCGCGCAGGGCGTCGCAGCTCTTCCAGAGCGAGGCGTAGATCTCGGATTTCTTGACGGCCAAGGACGGCTCCTTCGCCGACGCGCCGTGTCGGCCGAGGTTTCCTAGCGCGGTTCGCGGCCGGCGCTCAATGGCGAGGCGGCCGGCGCCTGATGCCCGTGCGGACGGCCTTGCACTTCGCCGGTTTGCGGGGCTTCCTAGCGCCGCGCGTTGGCCAATTGGCCCGAAACGAGGAGCATCCCATGCGTGTCGCGATGATGATCGAAGGTCAGGAAGGGGGTGACCTGGGACCAGTGGGTCGCGCTCGCCCGCGCCGCCGAAGAGGCTCGGCTCGATGGGCTGTTCCGGTCGGACCACTATACCATGATCCATGGCTTCGAGGGTGGCGCGCTGGACGCCTGGACGACGCTCGCCGCGCTGGCGCCGCTCACCCGCACCCTGCGGCTGGGCACCATGGTCTCGCCGGTGACGTTTCGCCACCCCAGCCTGATGGCGCACATCGTCGCCAGCGTCGACCACATCTCCGGCGGCCGCGTCGAACTCGGGCTTGGGACTGGCTGGTTCGAGCTCGAACATGCGCGCAACGGCTTCGCCTTCCCGCCGCTGGGCGACCGCACCCGGCTCCTGGCCGAGCACGTCGAGGTGATTGTGCGGAGTTGGCGCGAACAGGATTTCGATCACTCCGGGCCCGCGTTCACGCTCAAAGGCCAGAAAGCCTCGCCGAAGCCATTGCAGACGCCCAACCCGCCCTTGATCCTGGGCGGGGCCGCCGGGCCCCGGTCGGTCGCGCTCGCCGCCAGATACGCCGACGAGTACAACGCCTTCAGCGGCACGACGGACGACGCCGATCGGGTCCGCGCGGCGCTAAACGCCGCCTGCGCCGCCGCCGGCCGGGATCCCGAGACGCTGCGTCAATCCATGGTGGTTCTCTCGGTCCTCGGCGAAAGCGATCAGGACGCCGAGGCGCGCGCAACCAGGCTGGAGCAAAAGGTGGATTCCAAGGCGCCGCTGGTGAAGGCTATCGCGCGCATGCGCGCGGCTGGGATGGTCGGTTCGGGCCTGAGCGTGGCGGGGCGGCTCGCGCCATTCGCCGCGCACGGCGTATCGCGCATGTATGTGCAGAACTTCGATTTCGCCGACCCGACCTCGGTCGCCTTCCTCGGCGAACTCGCCCGCGCGTTGGGGTGATTGTCCGACTTTGGCAGGGGCCGGCGCCATGATCGCGAGCGCCCGTTCGAACGGGTTCGTGGGCGGCGCCCGAGTCACCGCGGAGACGCGGAGGGCGCAGAGAATCGCGGAGCGGGAATGGGTTCGCGGGTCCTTGCGGCGAGCGGCCGAAGGCCTTGTCTTTGCTTCGGTATTTGAAGGTTCGCGCCTTCGGCGCGTTTGCAACGGTGTCTCCGCGCGCCTCAGTGTCCTCTGCGTCTCCGTGGTGAAAAGCCAGCCGGCGACCCGCATTCATCGCCGCCGGTTCGCCCCGCCCTCGCCCGAGTCCGCTTCGGTGTCCGCGCTAGTCGCCGCTCGTCGCCTTGGCCGCTGGCCGGGCGCTGACCCGCTCGAACCAGGCCGGCAGGTGCTGGCAACCCGCCGGGAGACTGCTGCCGCCCGGCGGCGCGCGGAACGCCATGAAGCAATAGAACATGATATCGGCCAGGGTGTAGCGATCGCCGCAGATCCAGGTCTTGCCGGCCATCAAGCCGTCCAGCCACAGGATGCGGTCCTCGACGATGGCCTGCAGCTCCTGCGCGGCGGGGATCGAGAGCAGCTTGATCTTGTCGATATAGAACTCCCGTCCCGACGTCGCGCGGCCGGCGCGCGAGCGCCCCTCCAGGATGTTGAGATCGATCCTGCGCAGCCACATCCGGGTCTCGGCCCGCTCGCCCGGCGTGGAGCCGATCAGCGGCGGGTTGGGGTGCAGCTCCTCAAGATATTCGCAGATCGCGGTCAGCTCGACGATGATCTGGCCGTCGTCCGTCTCGAAGGCCGGGGTTTGCATCATCGGATTGAAGACGCTGTAAGGCGGCCGGCGATGCTCGCCGCCCATCACGTCGATCTCCTGCAGCGGCAGATCGATCCCTTTTTCCAGGGCGAACATGCGCACCGAATGGGGATTGGGGCCGAGCGAGTTGTAGAGTTTCATGCGGTTCTTTCAAAAAAGAGGTGGGGGCGAGCGAGACGGTCCTACGTGCCCGTAAACACCCCCGGCCGGCGCTCGTTGACCGATTTCACGCCCTCGGCGAAGTCTTTCGTCGCGCGCAGCCAGGTCTGTTCGCCCATCTCATGGTCGGTCTGGGTCTTCACGGCGGCGGCGAGGCCGGCCCGCAAGGTGGCCCGGGTGGCGACCACCGCGAGCGGAGCATTTTCGGAGATCTCGCGGGCCAGGGCGATGGCGGCGGCGCGGACCTCTTCATGCGGCACGACCTGCTCGACAAGGCCCCACTCCAGGGCCTCCTCGGCCTTGATACGCCGGCCGGTCAGGCACATCAGCGCGGCGCGCTGCTCGCCGATCACCCGCGGCAGGGTGTGGGTGATGCCAAAGCCCGGATGGAAGCCGAGCTTGACGAAGTTGGAGACGAACCGCGCCTCGGGGCTGGCGACGCGGAAGTCGGCCACCAGCGCCAGGCCCAGGCCGGCGCCCACGGCCGCGCCCTGCACGGCGGCGACGATCGGCTTCTTGGTGGAAAAGAGGCGCACCGCCTGCACGTAGAGCGGGTTGATGCCGGCCATGCCCTGGCCGCCCACGCCGGTGGGCGAAGCCAGATCGGCGCCCGCGCAAAAGGCCTTGCCCGCCGCCGCCAGCACGCTGGCGCGCAAGGAGGTGTCGGCGTCGACGTCGTCCAGCGCGTCGGCCAGGTCGCGCATCAGGTCGACACTGACGAAGTTGTTGGGCGGACGGTTGATTTCGAGGACCGCCACGTGGCCGTCGACGCGGGCGGAAACCTCGCCGTATTGGTCTTTCATCGTTTCGATCCCAGTAGGTTGCGGGCCACGACCCATTTGTGAATTTCGGTAGGACCATCATAGATGCGCATGGTGCGCAGCTTGGCGGCCATAAGCTGTAGCGGCAGTTCCTTGGTCATGCCCATGGCCCCGAAGGTCTGCATGGCGCGGTCGACCACTTCCCAGGCCATTTCGGTGGCGTAGGATTTGATCATCGAGATTTCCTGGCGCGTATCGCGGCCTTCGTCCAGCTTCCAGGCGCAGTCATAGGTCATAAGGCGTGCGGCGTGGATGCGCGTGGCCGCGTCGGCCACCCAGAACTGGATCGCCTGGCGTTCGGAGAGCGGCAGGCCGAAGGTCTTTCGCGTGGGGGCGTACTCGATCATCATGTCCAGCGCCCGTTGCGCCATGCCGATCGACCAGGCGGCCATCTGGATGCGGCGGGTGCCAAGGCGGATCTGCATCGGCGCGAAACCCTGGCCTTCGACGCCCAGAAGTTTCCACCCGGGCACGCGACAATCCTCCAGCAGCACCTCATAGGTGACGGCGCCGCCGACCATGGGGATGCGTCGCTCGACCTTGAAGCCGGGCGTCCCCTTGTCGATCAGGAAGGCGGAGATGCCGCCGCGCGCGCGCTTTTCCCGGTCGGTGATCGCCATCAGGATGGTGAAGTCGGCGTCGTTGGCCCGGCTGATCCAGATCTTGCGGCCGTTGATCACCCAGTCGTCGCCGTCGCGCACGGCCGTCGTGGTCATGCCAGCCGGGTCGCCGCCGGCGCCGGGTTCGGAGATGCCGATCGCCGAGACGGTCTTGCCCGCCACGTAGGGGGCCAGATAGGCCTCGCGCTGGCGTTCGGTCACCGTCGCCATCAGCATGCGCAGGTTTGGGCTGTCCGGGGGCAGGGTGTAGGGCGTGACGCTTTTGGCCATTTCCTCGTTAACGCCGATCATCGCCACGTTCGGCAGATCGACGCCGCCGACATCCTCCGGCGCGTCCAGGCCCCAGAGGCCTAGCGTCTTTGAGACAGCGTCCAGATGGGTGTGCTCGTCAGGGGTGAGGCCCAGGCCCTTGCCGTCGGCTTCGCGGGCCAGCACGCCGGCCTCCAGCGGCAGAAGCTCGTCCTTGACGAACCGCGCCACCAGATCCTTGAGCATGCGGTGCTCTTCGCAGAGTTCGAAATTCATCGATGCGCGCCTCGCTGCTCGCGTTTGCTCCCAGGGAAAGCCACTGTAGAGATCGAAACCAAGAACGTCATCGTTATCGTAGCGGAAGGAAATCGCGGCGCGTGAGCAAAGCCAAGGCCCTGGCCAAAGACAACACCGGACCCTTCGCCGGAATTCGCATCGTCGACATGACCAGCGTCGTGTTCGGCGCCTACGCCACGCAGATTCTCGCCGACCAGGGCGCCGACGTCATCAAGGTCGAATTTCCCGGCGGTCGGCGCGGCGGCGGGGGCGACATCATGCGCTGGGCCGGCCACCCGCCCAAAGGCGCGCCGGCCGATCTGGGGCCGATCTTCATCACCATCAATCGCAACAAGCGCTCGATGCTGCTCGATCTTCGCGAGGAAAAGGCCGGCCGACTGCTGCGCCGACTGATCAAGACCGCCGATGTCTTCGCCGCCACGGTGCGGATGGACGGACTGGAGCGGCTGGGTCTCGACTACGAGGGCGTCAAGGCGATCAAGAGCGATATCATCTATGCCCACGGGGCGGGCTATGGCTCCGACGGACCCTATTGCGGCGATCCGGCCTATGACGACCTGATCCAGAGCCAGGCCGGCTTCGCCGATCTGTTGCCGCGCACCGATGGCAATCCCATTCCGCGTCTCCTGCCCTCGCTGGTGGCCGACAAGGCCAGCGGCCTCTTCATGGCCCAGGCGATCAGCGCCGCGCTGTTCCATCGCCAGAAAACCGGCCTTGGCCAGTTCGTCGAGATTCCGATGCTGGAGTGCATGGTCAGTTTCAACCTGACCGAGCATCTGCACGACCACGTCTATGATCCGCCGACCGGCCAGTGGGCCTATTCGCGGGTGGCCAACCCCAACCGCAAACCGTTCCGCACCAAGGATGGCTACATCGGCATGCTCCCTTATACCGATACGCAATGGGATCAGTTCTTCGCCGCCTCGGGCATGGCCGAGACCTTCGGCAAAGACCCGCGCTTCGCCGACTACAAGACCCGCGTCGATCATGTGCGTGAGCTCTATGGCCTGGTCGACCAAGTGACGCCGTCGAGAACCACCGACGAATGGCTGGCCCTGCTCAAGCCCCTGCACATTCCGGTCGCGCGAATGAACCAGCTGGACGACCTGCCCATGGATCCGCACCTGGCGGCGGTAGGGTTCTTCGAACGCTACGAGCATCCCGAGGTGGGCGCCTATAACGCCATGCGCCCACCGGTGCGCTTCGCCGCCACCCCCGCCAACATACGGCGCCATCCTCCGAAGCTCGGTGAACACACCGCGGAGATCGAGGCTGAGCTGGGGGAGGGTTAGACGACGCCAAGCCAAACTGTCCAACACGAACCTTGATCGCTCGAACCGCGGGCGCCCTGGCTCATAGGCGTGGGCCATGGTGTCTGCACGCCCGTTCAACCCCCCAAATCGCTCATCACGACGAAGGTCGGGATCCAGAAACCAAAGCCTTGGGTAAACTTGGCCGCGCTGGCGCGAACCCGTTCTGGGCCTCGGCCGCCGCCGAGGTGTGCGGAGATTGGAGTTTTGCCCCTCAACCAGGATTTTGGACCAGCGCGCCCGCTCTTCGGGTGCAAGCGTCGACAGCATCTGTTGCGGGTTTCGTGCTTCCGCGTTATCTGAAAGCCGCAGCCAAGACGCGAGCCCGATGACAATCCGTCCGGACCATTGCCGCTTGAAGACCGCGCACACGACAGCGCGGCGCGACGCTGCGACCATGACCAAAACCATCATTATGACCATTCCGCCATCAGCGGGGCGAATGCGCTTGGCCTGACGGCCAGCCGACGGATCGAAGGATCTGGAGCCCCGCTTCCCACCGGAAGCGGGGTTTTTTGATGCCTCATCCGCCGGTCCCTTCCATCAAAGAGGACTGACCCATGACGCGCCAACCCGAAACACTCTCACCTGCGACGGACGACCCATTCGACCGCGGAGCGATCCATGTGATGACTTTCACGGCCGCCGACGCCGGCTCAGCCCTCGCCGCCGTCCAGGGTGAACTGGCGGCCGCAGGCGCGGATCTCTCGGGGCTCTCCCTGAGCGCCTATGAGCGGATCGTGGAGGGCACGCTGAGGCTGACCAACATCAGCTGCGCCAAGGCTCGCGACTGCTCCGACCGCCTCGCCGCCCGGCCTGGCGTTCTCGGCGCGCGCGTGGAGCATCATCTGTTTCGACCATGATGAGGCGATCGCATCGGGTTTCGTGCTAGACTCCCCTCAAACCGCAAACTCGGGGAGGCGCGGCATGGTCATTCTGGTCGTAGCGATGGCGGGATTCATTCTGCTGCATCTGTTGGTTTCAGGCACGCGTCTGCGGGGCGTGCTGACCGGCATGATTAGCGAGGGCGCCTATATGGGGTTGTTCTCTCTGACCTCGGCGGCGTTCCTGGCCTGGTTCATCTTCGCCTTCGGCCAGGCGCGATCGGACCCAGGCAACGCGGTGTTCTGGACCGCGACGTCGGCGACGCGCTGGATCCAGGCGGCCATTCAGCTGATCGCCATCCCCCTGGCCGTGGTCGGCCTGACAACGCCCAACCCGACAAGTGTCGCCCAGACCGGCGTGCTCGAAAAGGCCGACGCCATACGCGGCGTGCTGCGCATCACGCGGCATCCGTTCCTGTGGGGTGTGAGCCTGTGGGCGGTCGGGCACATCCTGGTGAACGGCAATCTGGCGGCGTTCGTTCTTTTCGGCGGCCTGCTGCTGCTCGCGCAGCTGGGCACGCGCAGCATCGACGCCAAGCGCGAGCGGGCGCTGGGGGATGCCTGGACGACCTTCGCGGTGCAGACCTCCAACACGCCGTTCGCCGCGATCGCCGCCGGCCGGCAGTCGCTCAAGCTGGGCGAGATCGGCGTCATACGGCTCGCGGCCGGCGTCGCCGTCTGGGCGGCGGTGATGATGTTTCACGCCATGGCCTTCGGCGTGCCGGCGACGCCTTGGGTCTAGGCCGCGCCGGCGGTCCACGGCCTAGGGGTTGTTGGCCAGCCAATATTGGGAGCGAGCGTCGCCCTGGGCGGCGGCGGCCTTGAACCACACGCGAGCCTCTTCAACGTCCTGCGCCACGCCCTGGCCAAGGGCGTAGCGGAACGCCACATTCCGTTGCGCTTCGGGCTCTCCCTGTTCGGCCGACTTGCGCAGCCATACCAGCGACAGACCGTAGTCCTGCGGCACGCCACGGCCATTGAGGTATAGCAGGCCCAGGTAGAGCTGACCCTGGGGGTCGCCGTGATCGGCGGCTTTCTGAAACCACTGCGCCGCCTGGGCGTAATCCTGCGCCACGCCCCGGCCGCCGCGATACATCAGGCCAAGGTTGACCTCGGCGATCGAGGCGCCCTGGTCGGCGGATTTGTGAAACCACCGTGAGGCCTCGGCGAAGTCCTGAGGGACGCCAAAGCCGCGATCGTACAAGATGCCCACGCCGGCTTCCCCCAAGGCGTTACCCTGGTCGGCGGCCTTGCGGTACCAGCGCATGCCTTCGGCATAGTCGACCGGAACACCCCACCCCCAGACATACATCTGGCCGACGTGGAACTGGCCGGGGGCGTAACCCTGATCGGCGGACTTGCGAAACCACCGCATGGCCTCGGCGTAGTCGCGGCGCGCGAAGCGGCCGCGCTGATAGATCAAACCGACATTGGCCTGCGCCTGGGGATCGCCGGTCTCGGCCTTCGCCAGCCAGAAGCGCAGCCTTGGCGACATCGCGGCCCCGGTGGGCGAGGCTGGCGGCGCCGCCATCTGCCGGGCCGCCGTCGGCGGGTTGACCGGCGTCGCGACACGCGCGCTGGCGCCTTGCGCATCCTCGGCCCGTGACGCCGCCGCGATCTGCGTCGAGGCCGAAGCGGTCGGGCTGGCGGGCGGGTTCACCCCTGCCTGGACGCCGCGACCGTGGGATGTCGGCTCGACGGAGGCCGCGGCGTCTTCCTCGACGGCGGTCTTGGGCCTGGCCTGCGCCTTCAACTTGGCCAGATCTGCAAACTGGCCCTGGGGATAGCGGTCGAGATAGGCTTTGTATTGCGTGGGATCATTGCTGTCGGCGACGGCGTTCCAGAACGCCAGCTCGACAGCGCGCGGGTCAAAGGCCGGGGCGGCCGGCGTGTTCACCGTCACGCTCGCCGGGCCCTGGACCAACATGATCGGCGTGCCGGTGATGCTGGCGCTGATGTAGGGCCGCTGATGGCCGCCGGTGGCGGCCAGCACGTCGTCGCGCACCATGCCGCCCAGCATCTGGATCGGCACCCCGGCCTGAGGCAGGCGCTTGGCCAGGGCCTCGGCGAATGGGCTGTTGGCGCCGGTCCCATCGGAGGCGGTCTGGCCGGGCCCCGCGGAATAGATCACCAGCACATCGTCCAGATCGACCGGCGCCAGGCCCTGGGTCACCGCGCGCAAGGTTCCATGCCATGAACGCCCGAAGGGGTTGTCGCGGCACGCGTCCAGCACCACCACGCGCAGCTGCGCGCCCTCGATGGCGTTGAGCACCAGGTCGAGATCTATGGCCTCGTAGTCGAGATCGCGATCCTGCTCGAGGGTGGCGTCGGTGGGGATCAGCCAGTTCTTGCCCCGCGCCTCAATGCCATGACCGGCATAGTAGATGAGTGCGATCTGCGCGCCGTCGGCCTTGGCCTGAAAAGCGCGCAAGGCGTTGCGAAAACCCTGGACGTCGAGGTTGGACGGGACATCGACGACCTCGAAGCCGGCCTTGGCCAGCGATCCCTTGATCAGGGTCGCGTCGCCCACGGGATTCTTCAGCGACACCGTATGGGCGTACTGGCCGTTGGCGATCACCAGGGCGACGCGGCGTGTCGATGCGTCGGCAAGGGCGCGTGGACCGAACGCCAGACCCACGACGAAGGCAAACACCAGGGCAATGCACAATCGCATGTGATCGACCTCCCACGGGCAAACTATCACACCGCTCAATACGCGCGAAGGGCGGGGTCGGTTCAACCGCGGCGGCTCAGTCGAAGCTCTCCTCCAAACTCGCGAGCCGCGCGGCCTGGTCCTCGGCGATCAAGGGGTTGATCACATCGTCCAGCGCCTCTCCGGCGACGATCTTGGGCAGGTTATAAAGGGTCAGGTTGATGCGGTGGTCTGTCACCCGGCCCTGCGGATAGTTGTAGGTGCGGATGCGCTCGGACCGGTCGCCCGAGCCGACCTGGCTCTTGCGCGATTGCGAGCGTTCGGCGTCAAGAGCGTCGCGCTTCTCCTGGTGCAGGCGCGCCTTGAGCACCTTCATCGCCCGGGCCCGGTTCTGATGCTGCGACTTCTCCGAGGAGGTGACGACGATGCCGCTGGGGAGGTGGGTGATGCGCACCGCCGAGTCGGTCTTGTTGACGTGCTGGCCGCCGGCGCCGCTGGAGCGATAGGTGTCGATGCGCAGGTCGCCGTCGTTGATCTCGATCTCGACGTCTTCCACCTCGGGCAGCACCGCGACGGTGGCGGCCGAGGTGTGGATGCGGCCCTGGGCTTCGGTGTCGGGCACCCTTTGCACGCGGTGGACGCCGCTCTCGAACTTCAGCCGGCCGAATACGCCCTCGCCCTCGATCGAGGCGATGATTTCCTTGTAGCCGCCGACCTCGCCCTCGGAAACGCTGTCGATCTCGACCTTCCAGCCATGATCCTGGGCGTAGCGCTGGTACATGCGGAAGAGGTCGCCGGCGAAAAGGGCGGCCTCGTCGCCGCCGGTGCCGGCCCGCACTTCCAGGATCGCCGAGGCGTTCTCGTCGGCGTCACGCGGCGCCAGCAGCAGCGTCAGTTCGCGCTCGATTTCGGGGAGGCGGTCGTCCAGGGCCGCCAGTTCCTCACGCGCGAGATCGGCCATCTCGGCGTCGTCATCGGCCGCCATGCGCTCGGCCTCTTCGCGCTCGGCGCGGATCGCGGCCAGGCGCTGGGCGAGATCCGCCACCGGCCGCAGCTCGGCGTGCTCCTTGCCCAGGCGCACGATCTCGGACCCGTCCGAGGCGGACTCCATGCGCGCCTCGACCTCGCGAAAACGGTCGAGCACTTGGTCTAGGCGGGCCTGAGGCAGTCGCAAGGCGTTGGACACCGGGTTGGTCGGTCAAAGGAAGGCGAGCTTCTAGCGCGGGTCGGCGGCGACGTCACGTCGGACCGATCCCGCGGCGCGCGCGCCAACCGCTCAGTCTCCCCGAAGCGCGGCCCAGCCGACGGGGTGGACGCGATCGGCGCCGAGGACGGCGGCGAGGGGGCGTCTCGTCCGCGAGAACAGGGCGCCGAACGCGGCGTCGCGCACATTGAGCCCGCCGGTCAGGGCGCCGAACGCGGGTAGCACGATCCTGACGCCGTCGGTCACGAAACAGCGGCGGCGCACGCCGCCGATGCGCGATTTCACCCGGGCGCAAGGATGCAGGTGGCCGGCCACTTCTCCCGGCGCATCGCCCGCGTGGGGTTCGTGAACGAGGGTCAGGGGGCCGATCGCGCGGGTCGCCGTGGCCTTACCCGGCAGATCGCGTGGCGCGAGCGGGTCGTGGTTGCCGGTGACCCAGGTGAGGGTCGCGCGGCTCGCCAGCATGTTCAAGGTCTCCCGGTCGCCCTCCGCGAGCCGAACATCGCCATCGCGATCGTGAAAACTGTCGCCGAGCAGCACGATTTCGTCCGGCGTCAGGGCCGCGTCCTCATCGGCGAGACGGCGCAGGGTGTCGGCCGAATCGTAGGGGGGCAGCATCTGGCCGCCGGTGGCGAAGAACGATCCCTTTTCCAGGTGCAGATCGGCGACGATCAGCGCCCTGGCCGCTTCAACCCACAAGGCGCCGGAGGGCCGGCATACGACCGGGGTTCCGTTCAAATCCAGGGCGAGGCCGCCCGTCGCTTGGGCCGCCACCCCGGCGAACTGGACGGCGGCGCTCACGCCACCGCCTTGGCGATCAGGTCGTCGGCGGCGTCGATCAGGATCATCTCTCCCGCCCCTTCGCCCGGGGAACGCTGCCGGCCGATCTCCAGGATCACCGATACCGAAAACGGCGAGAGATGGTCCAGGCGCGCGTGGCGGATACGCCCCTTGATGCGCGCGAGCATCTCGCCAAGGCGTTTGACGTCGATGAGGCCCTGGGCGGCGTCGGCTCTGGCGCAGCGCAGCAGGAAGTGGTCGGGTTCGTGCTTGCGCAGAACGTCATAGATGAGGTCGGTGGAAAAGCTCACCTGGCGGCTGGTCTTCTTCAGCTGGCGCGAGCGCTGCTCGATCAGGCCGGAGATCAATGCGCAGGCCTTGAAGGCGCCTTTCATCATCGCGCTTTCGGCCAGCCAGGATTCCAGGTCGTCACCCAGCATGTCCTGGTCGAACAGATCGGCGAAGTCGAGATCGGCCATGGGCTTGAGCGACCAGACGGCCAGGGCGTAGTCGTTGCAGACGAAGCCCAGCGGTCCTGCCCCGGCGCGCTCCAGGCGGCGGGTCAGCAGCATGGCCAGCGTCGTGTGCGCCAGCCGCCCCTCGAAGGGATAGCAGACCAGGAACTGACGGTTGCCGTTGGGAAAGGTCTCCAGCAGCATCTCGTCGGGCGCGGGAATGATCGAGCGGTCGCGCTGGATTTCCAGCCACTCGCGCACGTCGTCGGGCAGCACCTGCCAGTGGTGCGCATCCGACATCATTGCCCGCACCTTGGCGGCGAGGAACGTCGAGAGGGCGAACTTAGAGCCTCCCCAGGATGGCATCTTGGCGTTTTCGCCCGGCGCCGGGGTGACCAGCACGTCGGTCCCGGTCACCGCGACCAGCCGCCACACCGAGCCGGCGAAGACGAAGGTGTCGCCGGGATCGAGGATTTCGAGATAGCCCTCCTCCACCTCGCCGATCTTGCGGCCGGGGGTGGCGCGGCGGCCCGAGGCGATACGCACCGACAGCATCGCCGGCGAGACGATGGCGCCGACATTCATCCTGTGCCGCAGCACCGTCTCGCCGTTGCGCGCGCGCCAGAGCCCGTCCTGGCCCTTCACGATCCGCGCGAAGCGGTCGTAGACCCTAAGGGCGTAGCCGCCGGTCGCGACGAAATCGACGACGCTTTCGAAGGTCTCCCAGTCGAGATCGCGGTAGGGGCCGGCGCGGGTGACTTCCTCATGCAGGGCCAGCATGTCGAAAGGCTCGGAGCAGGCGCAGCCCATGATGTGCTGGGCCAGGACGTCGCGCGCGCCGACGCGCGGCGACTCGGTGTCAAAGGCGTTCTCGGCGATCGCCTCGCGCGCCGCCTGGCATTCCAGCATCTCGAACCGGTTGGCCGGTACGAACAGGGCCCGGCTGGGTTCATCCAGTCGGTGATTGGCCCGGCCGATCCGCTGCACCATGCGCGAGGCGCCCTTGGGCGAGGCCAGCTGGATCACCAGATCGACATCGCCCCAGTCGATCCCAAGGTCCAGGGTCGAGGTGCAGACCACCGCGCGCAGGGCGCCGCGCGCCATCGCCGCTTCGACCTTGCGGCGTTGTTCGGCCGAGAGCGAGCCGTGGTGCAGGGCGATGGGCAGGGCGTCCTCGTTCAGCCGCCAGAGCTCCTGAAAGGCGAATTCGGCCTGAAACCGCGTGTTGACGAAGACCAACGCGGTGCGGGCCGCGCGGATGGCGTCATAGACCTCCGGCATGGCGTGACGGGCGGTGTGCCCGGCCCAGGGCACCTGGTCGTCGCTCAGCAGCACATCGACCACCGGCGCGGCGCCAGGCGCTCCGCGCACCAGGTCCACATCCTCCGGCCCGCCCTGGCCCAGCCAGGCGCGGATCAGGTCCGGATTTTCGACCGTGGCGGAAAGGCCGACGCGCCGGCACTCCGGCGCGAAGATGGCCAGCCGCGCCATGCACAGGGCCAGAAGGTCGCCGCGTTTCGACGGCCAGATGGCGTGGACCTCGTCGATGATCAGGCATTTCAGATCCTCGAAATAGCGCCGCGCGCCTTCCCAGGCGCAGAACAGGGCCAGCTGCTCCGGGGTGGTCAGAAGGATGTCGGGCGGGCGCACGCGCTGGCGCTGGCGCCGCGATATCCCCGTGTCGCCGGTGCGCGACTCGGCGGTGATGGTCAGACCCATCTCGCGGATCGGCGTCGCCAGATTGCGTTCGACGTCCACCGCCAGGGCCTTCAGCGGCGAGATATAGAGGGTGTGCACCCCGCGCGGCCCGTTGGGCGCCGGTCGCTCGGTCAGGTCGATCAGGCTGGGCAGGAAGCCGGCCAGGGTCTTGCCGCCGCCGGTCGGGGCGATCAGCAGGGCGTCGCGACCGGCGCGGTGCTTCTCCACCATCTCCAGCTGATGCGATCGCGCCTGCCAGCCGCGCGCGGCGAACCAGTCGCGGAACCTGGGCGGCAAGTCAGCGGGCTCGACGTCGGCGACCATCGGCCCGCTATAGCATGTTCCCGTTACGTTTCGTCCAGGGGGCGCCGCGCGAGCCAGGCTTCGCGCCGCAGGATCCAGGTCTCGCGCTCGCCGGGCCCGCAGACGTAGGTGTTGGGCGTGACGTCGATCAGCTCGGCGCCCTGCTTCTCCTTGATCCGGTGCGAGCCGTGGTTCGCTGCGGCGTTGGTGAAGTAGAGGCGCGGCCAGCCGAGGACGTCGAAGGCGTAGTCTGTGACCCGGTCGGCGGCCTCGGTCATCAGGCCCTGGCCCCAATAGGCGCGGGCGAGCCAGAAGCCGCGATTGTCGCGGGACTCTTCGGGCCCTTGCCACAGGTCGATGCGGCCGATGGCTTCGTCGTCGCCGCCTTTCAGCGTGAGCACCCAGAAGAGCTTCTCGCCGCGTTCGCGTTCGGAAAGGCACTCGCGCAGGTTGGTCTCGGCGCCGTCGGCCGGGTAGGGCCAGGGAATGCGCGCGTTGAGGTAGCGCACCACCTCCCACACCGGGAATTCGCGTTGGATGGCCGGCGCGTCTTCCAGCCGCAGGGGCCGCAGGATGAGGCGTTTGGTTTCCAGCGTGGGGGTGGGAGGCAGGGGGATGAAGGCGGTCATATCGGGTCTCCGTTTCAAGGCCGGAGGCCGGGACTGACGTCTCTGCTGCTGAAGAGAGCCCCGGCCAGGCGGCGGGGCTGGGGCGGAATGGTCAGGCGCGCGGGCCGCCGTCCGCCCACCCCGCGAGGGTGGCGTTCGAACCGGACGGCGGGCTGGCGAAACGGACCATGGAGGGCGACATAGACGATTTGGCGGCGAAGCTCCAGCCGCAGGGCGCCCGCGACGCTTCACGTCGTCCCCGAACCGCCCTAGGCAGGCCTGATGCAACCCCCGCGCGCGATCCTGTTCGACCTGGACGGCACCCTGGTGTCCGAGGGACAGAGCCGGCGCGATTTCCTCAACGAGCTGACACTGGCGCACGCCGAGCTGTTTTCACCGCTGACGCCGTTGGAAGCCGCCGACCGACTCGAGGCGCAATTCGAGGACTTCTGGGCCGACGGGGCGCGCCACAAGCACTGGCGCAAGCAGCCGCGCCTGGAGGCGCGCAAATACATCGCCGAACAGGCCTTCGCCCGTCTGCGCGCGGACGGCGCGGCGCGGGCGGACGCCGCGGCGGCGCATGCCTTCGCCGAACGGTTCCACACGATACGGGAGGCGCAGGTGAACACCGTGGAAGGCGCCCACGATGTGCTTGGCGAGTTGCGCCGACGCGGCGTGCGTCTGGCGCTCGTGACCAATGGCCCCAGCGAGAGCCAGCGGCGCACGATCGCCCGTTTCGACCTGGCCGGCTACTTCGATCATATCCAGATCGAGGGCGAGCACGGCTTCGGCAAGCCGGAGGATCAGGCCTACGTCCACGCCCTGCGGCAGCTTGGCGCCGCGCCGCACGAGACCTGGATGGTCGGCGACAACCTGGAATGGGAGGTCGCGGCGCCGCAGCGGCACGGCATGCGGGGGCTCTGGTGCGACTATCTGGGCATCGGCCTGCCGGCGGGGAGCGACGTCAAGCCGGACCGGATCTTGCGGCAATTGCCGGAGGTGCTTTGGGAGGGATGAGGGAACTGCCGCCGCCACAGTGACCTCCCCGAAAACCGCTCATCCCCGCGAACGCGGGGATCCCGGGTTTTCCAGGGAACGCTTTCTTTTCAAAAGAAAATCTCGTCGGCCCCGCCAAGCTGGACAGCCCTGGGTTCCCGCGTTCGCGGGAATGAGCGGGGGGTGCGGATGTGACGCCGTCACGGTCCCTATCCCGGCTTCCCGACCCGCTCCTCGCGCAGCTGACTGCGCCGCACCTTGCCGGCGTCATCGCGGATGTTTTCGCTGACGAATTCATAGGTGCGCGGCTGCTTGTAGGTGACCAGGCGGGTGGAGAGGTGCTCGCGTAGCGCCGCCTCGTCGAGGCCCGGGCGGGGCTGGACGATGGCGTGGATCAGATTGCCCATGTCGTCATCGGGCAGGCCGATGACGGCGCTGGACTGCACCAGAGGGTGCTCGTCGAGGGCGGCCTCGATTTCGGCGGGATAGACGTTGGAGCCGCCGACCAGGATCATGTCGCTGCGCCGATCGGCGAGATAGAGGTAGCCCTCCTCATCGAACCAGCCGATGTCGCCGAGCGACTCCCAGCCGTCGGCCATGGTCCGCGCCTCGGCGCCGCGATAGGCGTAGGTGCGGGGCATGCCGGGCGTCGGACGCATGAAGATCTCGCCGATCTCGCCGGGCGGCAGCGGATTTCCATCGGCGTCGACGGCGCGCATCTCGCCCATGACGGGCCGGCCGACCGAGCCCTTGTGCGTCAGCCATTCGGCGCCGGAAATGATCGTCGCCGACTGGCCCTCGGTGCCGCCGTAGAGCTCCATCACCACCTCGGCGCCCAACCACTTGATCCATTCCTCCTTGAGCCAGGCGGGGCATGGCGCCGCCAGGTGCCAGAGCATGCGCAGGGAGGTGACGTCGTAGGCGGCGCGGGTCTCTTCCGGCAGGCGCCAGATCCGGCTCATCATCGTCGGCACCATATAGATCCAGGTGCCGCGGTGGCGGTGGATGGCCTCGAGCGTCCCCTCGGCGTCGAAGCGCGGCATGATCACCAGATGGGCGCCCATGTTCACCGAGGCCACCGAGGTGACGAAGGGGCCGTTGTGATAGAGGGGCCCGGGCATGATCACGGTGTCGTCGCCGACGATCCCCCAGGCGCCGATGCCCCCCGTTTCCGGCGGCACATAGACCCCGGGGCCGCCCGAAAGGATCAGCTTGGGCCGGCCGGTGGATCCGCCGGAGGTCGGCGCCTTCCAGATTGGCGCGGTGGCGTCGGGCGGCGGCGGGCCGCCGGGATCCAGCGCGATCAGCGAAGCGATGTCATGCCGCGGCTTCTGGCTCTGCAGGCTCTGGCCGGCGATCAGGATGGGCGTCTCGGCCAGGGCCATCACCGCGTCGGCCTCGGCCTGCGGCAGGCGGTGGGAGATCGGCTGCGGCGTGGCGCCGATCTTCCACAGACCCCAGGCCGCCTCCAGGAAATCGACGCTGTTGGTGAGGCCGATCGTCACCAGGTCGCCATGCTTGACGCCGGCCTTGATGAGGCCGCGCGCCACCTGATCGGTGCGCGCGTCGAACTGGGCCCAGGTGAGGGTGCGGTCCTTGTCGGAGACGGCCGGCTTGTCGGGCTGGCTCACCGCGTGCTGGCGCAGCCGCGCGCCCAGCGAGATCGGATCGGGAAGGGGGCCGGTCATGCGCGGCGCACGCCGACCGGGTGTGACGACGAAAGCCCGCCATCGACCACGATCGCCTGGCCGTTGACGTAGGAGGAATCGTCGGAGGCCAGGAAGAGGGCCGCCCCGGCGATCTCCTGCGGCTCGCCGCCCCGCCGAAGGGGATTGAGCTGGCCGATCTTGTTGTCGGTGCCGCGCTCGCGCGCGCTGCGGTAGATCGGCGCGGTCATGCCGGTCTCGATCAGGCCCGGGCAGATGGCGTTGACCCGCACGCCCGTGCCGTACAGCACATTGGCTGTGGTCTGGACGAGGTTGATCACGCCGGCCTTGCTGGCGCTGTAAGCGATGCCCCCCGCGCCCGACCGGATGCCGGCCACCGAGGCGGTGCAGATGATCGAGCCCTTGCCGGCGGCGCGCATGATCGGGCTGGCGTGCTTGATGGCGAGGAACGGGCCGATCAGATTGACCCTCAGGATTTCAGCGAAGAAGGGGGCGTCGATGTCGGCCATGCCCGCCGCGCCGCCGCTGATCCCGGCGTTGGCGTAGACGACGTCCAGCCCGCCAAGGTCGCTGACGGCGCGGTCGATGGCGGCCTTGACGTCGGCCTCGTCGCCGGCGTCGCCGACCATCGCCAGGGCCTTGCCGCCCTCGCCGCGGACCAGCTCCGCGGTCTCATTCACGGCCTCGACCTTGTCGAAGCAAAGGACCCGGGCGCCTTCGCGGGCGAAGATCCGGGTGGTCGCCCGGCCGATGCCGCTGCCCGCGCCGGTGATCAGGGCGACGCGGCCTTCCAGACGGCCGGCCATCAGCCCGCCGCCTTGCCGGCGGGCAAAGGCGCGAGGCGGGCCAGGGAATAGAACTTGTCGTTCATGGCCGGCATGGCCTCCTTGAGGATCGAGTCCACCGTCCAGCCCTCGGCCTTGGTCTCGGACTGGATCGGCCGCGGCTGGCTGTAGAGGATGATCTCCTCGCCCCGCACGCCGAAGATCTGGCCGGTGACGTGCTTGGCGGCGTCGCTGACCAGGGCCACGGAAAAGCGGGCCGGCTGATCGGGCCGGACGGTTTCGGCCATCCGCTTACGCCGTTCGGCGCCGGCTTCGTCGCGCACCGGCACCGACTGGGTCATCCGCGTCCAGGCGACGGGGGCGATGCAGTTGCAGCGCACGTTCTTGGCCGCGCCCTCCATGGCGATGATCCGCGAGAGGCCGGCGATGCCCATCTTGGCCGCGCCGTAGTTGGTCTGGCCGATGTTGCCGATGATGCCGGAGGTGGAGGTGAACAGCATATAGGCGCCGTCCTCCTGGTTGCGGAAATGCTCGATCGTGGCGCGGCAGACGTTGAACGAGCCGCGCAGGTGCACGTCGATGACCGCGTCCCAGTTCTCCGGCGTCATCTTGTGGAACATCGCATCGCGCAGGATGCCGGCCGGATTGATCACCGCGTGCAGGCCGCCGAAGGTGTCGAGCGCCTGTTCCAGCATGCCCTCGACCGCCTTGAGCGAGGTGACGCTCTCGGTGTTGAACGCGGCCTGGCCGCCGGCGGCGATGATTTCCTTGGCGACGGTCTCGGCCGGACCCGCCGATCCCTCGTCGCCGCCGTGCAGGCCGCCGCCGAGATCGTTGACCAGGACCTTGGCCCCTTCCTGGGCCGCGATCAGCGCGCACTCGCGGCCGATGCCGTTGCCGCCGCCGGTGACCAGTACAACCTTGCCGTCCAATGCGCCCATGGCCTGTCGCCTTCCCTGCTGAATGCTAGTTGTTGCCAAGACGACTATTCCAGCCGGTCGGCCTTGCGCAAGGCGGGAAACGCCCAGGCCCAAAGACCGGTGACGATCACCGCGCCGACCCCGCCGAACACCGCCGAGCGCACCGCCGTGCCAAGCAGCCGCGCGGCCAGGCCGCTCTCGAATTCGCCGAGCTCGTTCGAGGCGCTGATGAAGAGGGTCGAGACGGCGGCGACGCGGCCGCGCATGGCGTCGGGCGTCATCAGCTGGACCAGGGTCTGGCGGATGAAGACGCTGAGCATGTCGGCCCCGCCGAGGACCGCCAGGGCCAGGACCGACACCCACAGCCAGGTCGACAGGACAAAGGCGATCGTCGCCAGGCCGAAGACGCCGACGGCGGCGAACATGATCGCGCCGGAATGACGGCGGATGGGATGGACCGAGAGCGTGAGGCCGATCAAGGTCGCGCCCATGGCCGGGCCCGCGCGCAGGATGCCGAAGCCCTGGGCGCCGACATGCAGCACGTCGCGGGCGAAGGCGGGCAGCAGCGCGGTCGCCCCACCCAGGATCACCGCCGCCAGGTCCAGCGATATCGCGCCGAAGACGACGCGGTTGTCCCAGACATAGCGCAGACCCTCGCGCACCAGCTCCAGGCGGGAGCCCGGCTGGACCTGCGGCCGGGTCGAGCGGCGGATCGTCATCAGGGCGCCGGCGGCGGCGAGGTAGAGGCCAAAAGTCGCGGCGAAGGCGAAGGCGGGCGAGACGAACACCAGCAGGCCGCCCAGGGCCGGTCCGGCGATCGAGGCGCTCTGCCAGGCCAGGGAATTCCAGGCGATGGCGCGCGGCAGCAGGGCGCGCGGGACCATCATCGGTCCGAGCGCGGTCATCGCCGGCGAGAAGAAGGCGCGCGAGGCGCCGAACACCAGGGCCGAGCCGAGCAGCAGCGGAATGGTGGCGGTGTGCGTGAAGGCGGCCGCGGCCAGGACGCCGACGGTCAGAATCTCGCCGGCGTAGCAGAAGATCAGGATGCCGCGCCGGTCGTGCCGGTCGGCGGTCTCGCCGGCCGACAGCGCCAGGAAGAACAGCGGCGCGAAGGTGATCAGGCCAAGCAGGCTGACGTTGAAGGCCGAGGCGGCGACGCTGAGGGTCTGGCGCGATATCGAATAGACCTGCCAGCCCATGACCACGCTCTGGACCTGCGAGCCGAGGCTGCCGAGAAACCGCGAGCACCAGAAGCGCACATAGTCGCCCTCGCGGAGAAGGTCCCGCGCCGGAGGTGGGGGTGGAGGCATGGGCCGGCCATAGCGCGGCGCCCTCGGCCGGCGCAACCGGGAGATGTGGTCTTCCGGCGTTGACCGGGGTGACAAGGCGCCCTAACCGCCCCGCCTCATGTCCTCGGCCGCCCGCAAACTCGACCTGCTGACGTTCGCGCCCGAGCGGCTCGGCGACCGCGCCCAGGTGGATGACCTGATCGCACGCGCCTTCGGCCCGGGCCGCTACGTCAAGGCGGCCGAGCGCCTGCGCGAGGGCCGCGAGCCGGATCGGGATCTCAGCCTCGTCGCCTGGAGCGGCGGCGCGGTGGTCGGCTGCGTGCGGCTGTGGCCGGTGCGGATCGGCCAGACCCCGGCCCTGCTGCTGGGGCCGTTCGCGGTCGATCCCGAGTTTCGCTCCCAGGGCCTGGGCGCCGAACTGATCACCCGGGCGTGCGACGCCGCCCGGGCCGCCGGCCACGCCCTGATCATCCTGGTCGGCGACGCCCCCTATTTCGCCCCGCTGGGGTTCGTTCCCGCGCCGCGCGAGGTGCGCCTGCCGGGCCCGGTGGATACGCGGCGCGTGCTCACCCTGGCGTTGCGCGAGGGCGCGGCGGAGGGCCTCGAAGGGTTGGTCGTCGCGGGGTGAGGCGCCCAGGGGCTGTGACCATCGTCTCAAGCCGATCACCTCAATATCACCCGCTCATCCCAACCCCCGCTCATCCCGGCGATCCCCGCCCTCGCGGGAATGAGCGGAGGGGTCCGGCACTGTCCAGCCTGGCGGGGGTGGGCGTGTAACTGTTTGAAAGGCAGCTTATTTCTGGAAAACTCTGGGTCCCCGCGTTCGCGGGGATGAGCGGGGTATTGGGGGGCTGGAGGTTCAGGCGAGTGGGGAGGTTGGGTCGAGGACGTTTTCGAAGTCGTCGAACAGATCCCGCCATTCGGGGTTGGTTTTCTCGATCAGGTCCAGTTTCCAGACCCGGCGCCACTTTTTGATGTGGTGTTCGCGGCGAAAGGCGCCGTCGCGGGTTTCATGGCGCTCGAACCACACCAGCCGGGTCACGTCATAGCGATCGGTGAAGCCTTTGAACTGGTGATCGCGGTGCTCGCAGACGCGGCGATAGAGGTCGTCGGTGTGGCCGGCGTAGATCGTACCATTCTTGCGGTTCGCAAGGATGTAGACGGTGAATGCCAAAGGGGTTTCCTTTGGGGGGTGGAAATGAGGTCGTATTATATTGCATTTTGACAATTGGCGCAACCTAACCTCCCGCTCATCCCCGCGATCCCCGCTTTCGCGGGGAAGAGCGGAGGGATCCAGCGGTGTCCAGCTTGGCGCGGGCTGGCCTGTCTGTCTGAAACACATCCATCCCTGGAAAACTCTGGATCCCCGCGGTCGCGGGGATGAGCGGGGGGTTGGGGGAAGCCTCGCCTTCCTTTGAGGTTGGTTCGCCGGGATGAGCGGAGGGATCCAGTGGTGTCCAGCTTGGCGCGGGGCTGGGGACATGAATATTTGAAACACATCCATCCCTGGAAAACTCTGGGTCCCCGCGTTCGCGGGGATGAGCGGGGAGGTTAGGATCCCGGCGGGGAAAGTGGCCGGGATGAGCGGGGGGCCGCAGCCCCCCCCTCTCGCTACGCCAGGGCCACAAGCAGATCCTTGGCGTCGATCTGGGCGCCGGGGCCGACGAGGATTTCGGCGACTTCGCCGTCGCGGGGGGCGGTGATCGAGGTTTCCATCTTCATGGCTTCGATCGAGAGCAGCAGATCGCCCTGTTTCACCGCCTGGCCGACCTTGACCGAGATGGTGGTGACCACCCCCGGCATCGGCGCGGCGACGTGGCCGTCGTTGGTCTCGTCGGCCTTGCGCCGGGCCACGGTGCGGGCGACGGCGGAGCGGTCGGGGACGCGGATGATGCGCGGCTGGCCGTTCAATTCGAAGAACACCTGCACCTGGCCGTCGTCCTCGACCTCGCCGATGGCCTGCAGGCGCACGATCAGCGCCTTGCCGCGATCGATCTCGATGCTGATCTCGTCCTCCGGGGCCATGCCGTAGAAGAAGGTCGGTGTGGGCAGGGTCGAGACCGGACCGTATTTGCGGACGGTGGCGGCGTAGTCGGTGAACACCTTGGGATACATCAGCCATGAGGCGAATTCGGTGTCGGAGAGGGCTCGCGCGCACTGCTGCTCGGCCTTGGCCCGGGCGGCGACGAGATCCTCTTCGCCGAGCAACGATCCTGGCCGGACGGTGATCGGCGCGGCGCCTTTCAGCACCTTGGCCTGCAGGGCCTTGGGCCATCCGCCCGGCGGCTGGCCGAGATCGCCGTGCAGCATCTCCACCACCGAGGCGGGGAAGGCGATGTCGCGCTCGGGGTCGGCCACGTCGGCGGCGGTGAGGTTCTGGCTGACCATCATCAGGGCCATGTCGCCCACGACCTTGGACGACGGCGTCACCTTGACGATGTCGCCGAAGAGATCGTTGGCCTCGCGATAGGCCTGGGCGACCTCGTGCCAGCGGGTTTCGAGACCGAGCGAGCGGGCCTGTTCCTTGAGGTTGGTGAACTGGCCGCCGGGCATCTCGTGCAGATAGACCTCCGAGGCCGGCGCCTTGAGGTCGCTCTCGAAGGCGGCGTACTGATTGCGCACGGCCTCCCAGTAGAAGGAGATCCGGCGGATCGCCGCCGGGTCCAGTCCGGGATCGCGCTCGGTGCGGCGCAGCCCCTCGACGATCGAGCCCAGGCACGGCTGGGAGGTGTTGCCGGCCAGGGCGTCGGTGGCGGCGTCCACCGCGTCGACCCCGGCCTCGACCGCGGCGAAGACGCTGGCGCCGGCGACGCCGGAGGTGTCGTGGGTGTGGAAATGGATCGGCAGGCCGATCTCGTCCTTCAGCGCCTTGATCAGCACCTTGGCCGCGGCCGGCCGCAGCAGCCCAGCCATGTCCTTGAGGCCGAGGATGTGACACCCGGCCGCCTCCAGCTGCTTGGCCAGGGCGACGTAGTATTTCAGGTCGTACTTGGCCCGGTCGGGATCGAGGATGTCGCCGGTGTAGCAGACCGCCCCCTCGATCACCGCGCCGGCCTCGCCGACCGCGTCGATGGCCACGCGCATGTTGTCGACCCAGTTGAGGCAGTCGAACACGCGGAAGATGTCCATGCCGTTGCGCGCGGCCTCGGCCACGAAGTGACGCACAACATTGTCGGGATAGTTGGTGTAGCCGACGCCATTGGCGCCGCGCAGCAGCATCTGGGTCAAGAGGTTAGGCATGGCGGCGCGGATCAGGGCCAGCCGCTCCCACGGGTCCTCGTTGAGGAAGCGCAGGGCGACGTCGAAGGTCGCCCCGCCCCAGCATTCCAGCGACAGGAGCTGCGGCAGGCCGGCGGCGTAGGAGCCGGCCACCGCGGCGATGTCGGTGGTGCGGATGCGGGTGGCGAGCAGCGACTGGTGCGCGTCGCGCATGGTGGTGTCAGTGACCAGAACCCGTTTCTGGTCGAGCATCCAGGCCGCGAAACCCTTGGGGCCCAGGGCCTCGAGCCTCTGTTTCGTGCCATCGGCCGGCGGCGCGGCGAAGATTGGCACGACCGGCGCGCGCGCGTGGGCCGGCGGCTTGGCGCGGCCCTGAACGTCGGGATGGCCGTTCACCGTCACATCGGCGATCCAGTTCAGCAGCTTGGTCGCCCGGTCGCGGCGGCGGCCGAACTTGAACAGCTCCGGGGTCTCGTCGATGAACTTGGTGGTGTAGTCGCTGGCGGCGAACCGCTTGTGATCGATGATGTTTTCCAGGAAGGCGAGGTTCGTCGCGACACCGCGGATACGGTATTCCTTGAGCGCGCGGCTCATGCGCAGGATGGTTTCCTCCGGCGTCGGCGCCCAGGCGGTGATCTTCTCCAGCAGCGGGTCGTAAAAGCGCGTGACCACCGCGCCGGAATAGGCGGTGCCGCCATCGATGCGGATGCCGAAACCCATGGCGCCGCGATAGGCGGTGATGCGGCCGTAGTCGGGAATGAAGCTGTTTTCCGGGTTCTCGGTGGTCACCCGGCACTGCAGGGCATGTCCGTTGAGGCGGATATCCTTCTGCTTGGGGATGCCGGTCTCATCGGTGTGGCCGATGCGCCCACCGGCGGCGATCTTGATCTGCGCCTTGACGATGTCGAGGCCGGTGACGACCTCGGTCACCGTGTGCTCGACCTGCACCCGCGGATTGACCTCGATGAAGTAGAATTCGCCGGTGTCGACATCCATCAGGAACTCGACCGTGCCGGCGCCCTGATACCGCGTCGCCCGGCCGATCTTCAGCGCCGCCTCGGCCAGGCCCAGGCGGGTGTCGGTGTCGAGGTAGGGCGCCGGCGCGCGCTCGACGATCTTCTGGTTGCGCCGCTGGATCGAGCAGTCGCGCTCGAAGAGGTGGACAAGATTGCCGTGGCTGTCGCCGAGGATCTGCACCTCGACGTGGCGTGCGCGGCGGACCAGCTTCTCCAGATAGATCTCGTCGTTGCCGAAAGCGGACTTGGCCTCGCGCCGGGCGCTGGAGGCGGCCTCGAGCAGCTTGTCGGCGGCGTCGATCGGACGCATGCCGCGGCCGCCGCCGCCCCAGGAGGCCTTGAGCATCACCGGATAGCCGACCTTTTCCGCCGCGGCGAGAATGCCGGCGTCGTCGGTGGGGAGCGGCGGGCTGGCCGGCATCACCGGCGCGCCGACCGAAACGGCCAGGTCGCGGGCGCTGACCTTGTTGCCCAGGGTGCGCATGGTGTCGGGACGCGGGCCGATGAAGATGATGTCGGCGGCGGCGCAGGCCTCGGCGAATTCGGGGCTTTCCGAGAGGAAGCCGTAGCCCGGGTGGATGGCGTCGACCTTGGCCTCGACGGCGACGCGGATCAGTTCCTCGATGGAGAGATAGGCCTCCAGGGGGCCCAGCATCTTCTCGCCGGCCTGGCCGCGGCCGATCAGATAGGCCTCGTCGGCCTTGAAGCGGTGCAGGGAGAGCTTGTCCTCCTCCGCGTAGACCGCGACGGTGGTGATCCCCATTTCGGAGGCGGCGCGAAACACCCGGATGGCGATCTCCGAGCGGTTGGCGACCATCAGCCGCGAAATGACCGAAAGGGGCTTGGACTTGGCCATGGCGATCTCCAGTGCGTCGGCGACTTGGGAGGGCCTCGCGGACGGCTCAACCGCGCCGTGCGGAAACCCGCGCGATAACATCGATCAGTCGATTGTCCCGCGGGGCGCGGGGCAGCCGTAGGCGGGGGAGTTTCCGTCCATGCGCCCGCGACAACTCCCCCGAACCGTCGGGCGCGGCGATCACCCTACACGAGAACGACGCGGGGGAAAGCGGGCTCGGCGGGAAGTTGGGTGGGGGTTGGCCGGGAAACGGTCTTCTCCGCAGATGACGCAGATGGACGCAGATCCTGCCCGCTAGTTTGCCGAGACAATCGACGGGGTGAGCGCGATCTCTCCCTGAACTCCCGCTCATCCCGGCGCTCCCCGCTTTCGCGGGGATGAGCGGGGGGATCCAGGGCTGTCCAGGGGCACGCGCCGTGGGGCCGCGAAGTGCGAAGTCCCGGCCACGCTGGAAAGATCTGGGCCCCGGCCTTCGCCGGGGTGAGCGGGAGGGATGGGGTTCGCCCGCCGATCAGGGATCGGAGATGCGCTTGAAGGGTCTCGTGAGGACCTCTTCCAGTTCGCCCGGAGCGCGCATCCAGTCGGGCTTGGGACCCCACATCATCTCCCAGCAGCGAACGCCCACGCCGGGCGGAGGCGGAGGATCGGGCGGCCAGCCATCGTCAGTCCAGCCGGTCCAGTTGGGAGTGAGGCCCAGGTCGTCGCAGATCGCCGCCACCGCCTCGCGCAGGGGGCGATAGATGAAGGCGTCATAGCAGCGGCCTTCCTGCAAACGCTCGTAGAGCGAGTGCATCCGCTCCTGCGCCGGCCGGAGGTCTTCGACCTCGGCGTTGAGGACTCGGTAGACGCAGTCGCGGACCTTGTTGCGGAAGGCCGAGGGATGATCGACCGGCGGAAAGGGATCGAGA